>Ga0209092_10002185_pt1 | contig 18176 bp, 13 predicted proteins | sample FraStrMetagenome_FD_187446 | JGI IMG/M metagenome (GOLD analysis project Ga0209092, IMG submission 187446) | Marine eukaryotic phytoplankton communities from Arctic Ocean - Fram Strait ARC3M Metagenome (SPAdes) (version 2) | ecosystem: Environmental > Aquatic > Marine > Oceanic | place: Fram...
TCATAAGTATGCATATGAAGATTATAGGTGCAAAAGTGCAAATTCTACTTAAAATACGTAGAATGAAAACATAATAGAACTGCGGTAAGCCTTGGAGCTTGATAATCATCATTTAGGCTGCATGTATAGCATCATTTCAAGTATAACTGCTGACATCAAATGTCCAATTTTAGCCATTCTTTTTTAATTATTTTTCAACCTTCCTGAAAATACGCGCCTAAATTTTAAACCATTCAATCAACCCTTCACAAACTTTTTTTGCATATTTTCTATTATTGATTAATTCAAAAACATCTGAAACGTGCAAGATGGCAAGCTCTCCATCTGAATCAAATATGACGAATGAAGGGAAAAAGATTGATGCAACCTCCATAGCAAAACCCTTTCGTGAAGAAGTGAAACAAAAAGTGCGTGAACTTAAATCTAAAGGCATTGATGCGCCTCTCTTGGTTGGAATTCTCGCAAACAACGATCCTGCAGCATTGAAATATGCCGAATGGACAGGACGCGCATGTAGAGCTGATGGTTTGAGGTATGAAATTCGCAAAGTAGATGATCCTATTGATGTTGAACGCGTTTTAACAAATGCGAATGATGATCCATGTGTTCATGGTATTATCGTATATTATCCTATATTCGGACAAGTTGAATCTTTCTCAGGTGCCTCTCAAGATGATTATCTTCGTGATACCGTGTCTCATAAATGTGATGTGGAAGGTTTGTGCCATCTGTATCGTACTAATTTGTACAGAAATATCCGATTTTTAGACTATCCTCGTAATAGTCAGAAATGTGTTCTTCCATGTACCGCGTTGTCGGTAGTAAAAATCCTGGAGCATATTCCATCTTGTTATGACATGAAACGTCCTGTAGGTAAACGTATGGAAGGACAAACAGTAACTATCATAAATAGGAGTGAAATTGTTGGTAGACCATTAGCGGCAATGTTAGCAAATGATGGCGCAGATGTTTATTCCGTTGATATCAACTCCATTTATTTATTTCGAGGAGGTCGATTGCACAAATGTGAAGATGAGATTACACCAGAAACCTGTATCAAAAAATCATCCATCGTTGTGACTGGAGTTCCTACAAAAAGCTACACTTTACCCACAGAGTGGATACAGGAAGGTTCCACTGTAGTGAATGTAGCATCCTTCAAAAATGTGAATGAGGAAGAGCTCTTGAAAATTCCTGGAGTTAATTATGTTCCAATGGTCGGTAAGGTGACAGTTGCAATGTTGGAAAGAAATTTGATGAGATTGTTTGAAAACTTCCACCACCCTGACCGTAAATACGACAACGTTGAAGGTAGATCTAAGAAGAATGAAGAAGTTGCTCCATGGTATGGAAGTCCAATACAGCTTTACAACTCCATGGCAATTACTGCCTTGTTGATTTTTTCAATGATGCGATCAAAATAATTTCAACAGTTTGAAATGAAATAGGTTTCATATTAACACAATCTCGATTATAAATGTGAAATGTCGATTGAATTTCGTGAGGAATCATATGTTGTTTTAGTGACAACAAAAATGTTAATTTACATTTCTCGTTACACATAAATCAATATTTGGTCCATCTTAAGAAATATGTCGATAAATTTCAATTAAGCCAATGATGAATGGCAACGATTGGACAAAAGAATGTTTTTAATTAGTTATTGCGGCCGCTTGACAAAATCTAAAGACAAGTAAAATTTATGTTTTAGTTGATTTTTTTGAAGCCTGTTGTCACGCCATCGGTCAAGCTTTGCAAAACTTACAGCGACATTAGATGTTTCTATTTCAATTCTTAATTTCTTGTTTCAAGTAAGAAATTTATATTCCTGATCTAGCTTTTTTATGATGTTCATCTGAAGTAGATGATAAACTCGATGCATTAATGTAAACTGCATGATTGTTTTACGTACACTCTCTTATATCGTAGCGACTTCAACCAAGAGAGTTACCATCCCATCATTTCGTACTTTACGGTACGCATGTATGAGTTTTGTGAATTAGATATTTTGCGAAAAAATTGGTTGGCATCAAAGATCTTTGACCCTGAAGAAAGAAGCAAACTTGGAAAATGGCTGCATTTAAAACTTCCATTTGCATCCTATTAGTGGCTCTGAACAGTATCTCTCTAAGTTTAGCCTTTTTCACGTCAAGTCAGAACTTCCCAATTTCACAAGTGCTTGATGGAAATATCCGCTCACAACAAAAACTCCTCCAACGAAATGCCTTGCCAACTCCCGAGGAATCAGCTGCAGCTTTGACAGATTACATGGCCAAAGCTCATACTGAAAAATTGAGGGCTGTTGCCGATGCCACAAAGGAATCAACAGCGAAGATCGAGGTATGAATTGATTACATAGAGTAATTATTCTTTGCTTATTTTGTCTCGTGTTGTATTTCATCTAATTTGAATGCTTTCATTACACATTACGTACAAAAGGCACTAGAGGCTGAGGTAGCAGAGCTAAAGGCTAAACTTGAAGATAACTCTGCTTCTACAGTACCTAGTCCTGCCACCGTATCTTCCACGGATAGCTCTGGACTTAAATCTGTAGAACTACCATTTACAAATAAAGCTATGGGACAGAGGTTGGATGCCTATCGTACATTTACAGCTAAGTATTTAGTTAAAGCACAGCAAGATAAGTTTGATGCTGTCAAGAGCGAGAAAGAAAAATGGGTTTCTTATTTTAGCGCAAAAACGGAAGAGGTTGGAAAAGATTTTCAATAGATTGGAGATTTAATGAAATAAACAAATGGATATGCACTGCTGTGAAAAGAAATGACAAAAAATAGGAGTGCCCAGAAGGAGAAATTATATCCTTCTCAAATTTCACTAATTTTTGCACATCAGAATATCATTAATAAGGTGAAACATTACATATGCCAAAATTCAAGCTATTAAAAACCTTTATTATATATAACCAGAACTAGTTTGTATTTCTTTTTCAAAAATAGCAATTCAGTTCAAGTACCTTCTTATTAAATGATTCAAAATGTTCGCAAAAATATTGCAATGAATTTTAGATATGACACATGAAAAGGTTTCTTGAAATGAAAATGAATTATTGTCCCAAAACCATTTCAATGTAAAAGCTAACATTTAGAACGCAAACAAAAGCAGAAGAATCAGGCAATTCAATGAAGGGCTTACATTATTTTTCTATTTAATTCCTTCTTTCATAAAAACAAAGTATGAAGTTGATTTCGAACATTTTCATCAATGCCGCTGGTAAAACTCAAACATTTCTTTACATAAATGGTTTTTAAGCCATTGATTAGAAGATGTATCTTTCAGTTTACAATCTTCTGATTCAATCTAGATTTGATTTGTCTTCTTCCAAGGAGTAGGCAAAATAAGAAATGCAATTTCATGAAAGATAGTCGAGACCGTTTCTCTGCTTTTCGATCTTGTGCCATGTAGGAATCATTGACACGTGGAGGAATTATTAAGTATCATAGAAATTTACATACAGCATCATCACATCGAGAATTTTGTTCAGGAAAAGATTGTGACAAATCAATGACATCACATCATAAAAATCAATTTTTCTGGCTAAACAATTCGTGGAAGGAAACAGCTGAAAGAAAGATCTTACATGTTCATTCTTTAGAGACAGCCAAAATTAATTGATTGATTCTCCCTGTGTCTAACTTCATCAAAACTTATAAATTCACATTTTTCGAAACATTCGGCCACAAAAATGAAACACTTGTTGCTCATTTTTAATTATATCTTCCTATGTGAAAATATGATCAACTATGTTCATGTAAATGCATGGGTATCTCCACCAATTTTACTTCATCACAATCGCTTCAATTTGCTGCATGAAAGTCCACTACATCTATCGGCAAATTTTGGCAACGACGAGATATATAATGAATTTGAAAAACCAATGGGCTTGAATGAAATACAAACTCTGCTACGAAAAGCAGTTCAAGTTGAAAATTACAAAGAAGCTGCCCGTTTACGTGATTTACTAGCTGATCAAGTATCCTCCAATTCTCCCCAAAATACAGGATCCTTAGCTGAGAAACGAAAAAGACTAAGTTGGATAGGACTAGGCACCGCTCCATGGCTAGTGGAAAGATTAGAAGCTTTGAATTATAACTTACCTACAACAATTCAAATCCATGCTATGGAAAGTATTAATGCTATGCTTGCATCATCATCAACGGCATCTTCACTCTTTTCTGAAAGCAGTACCATGGAAGAAAAAATAGATACCAACCAAGTACAGAATAAAAATCTGCCTATGGATATGAGTGTAGTCATTTCAGGTTCCACCGGCTCTGGGAAAACAATATCCTATCTAGTACCTCTGCTATCAACACTTTCGGAAGCCTTATTTACACGCCAACGAATTCGAATTAAAGCCGAGGAAGATATTGGAGACGAAATGGATGATTTATTAAACCGTGTAGCTGTAACGACAAGCCCTACTTTACGTGGGCAAGGACGAAATCAAGTAGGAGGAAATAATGCTGATGGATCAAAAATCATAACCACTGGAGCTTCTTTAAGTAGTTTAGGCAAAGGCGACAAATTAGATGTTAAAAGCCCCTTGGCGTTGATTGTAGTCCCTACCAGAGAATTAGGAATTCAAACAGCCATGCTCCTGTATGAATTAGTTGGTGGAAGTACAAAAACGAATGCTTTGGAAATGAGTGGGGCTGCAAATATGTTCAAGGTAAGACTCTAGTGTTCTATTTTGTATCTATCTCGCACGTTTCTGTTGCAAGCAAAGACATGTGTCTGAACATTTTATGGTCAATTCCCAAACAATAAATATTAGTATAAAGGTCCAAAGGGAGTCAAAATTGGATGCATTCTTGAAACAGAGGAAGCTCAAACAGGACTGAAACTTCAAACAGACATTGCCATTACAACTCCACAATTCCTGAATAAACTTATTCAGGAGAATGATATAAATCCCTTCAAGCTACGTGTCATCACATTTGATGAAGCAGATTTAGCATTGGAACAAATGTCTGTTGATACGATGAAAACATTATTTTTAGAAAATGTGCAATTCAGCGATGAAGAAAACGAGGATAATATTAGGAGAAGTCGCCTCACTTACCTTGTGGGCGCCAGTGTCACAGAAGCATTAGCAGACCTACCTGTTCAACAAACGATTCTTCCTAAAGATCAGACTTATATTGCCACGGCTACATCATATGCTCCTTTAGATACGGAAACTGATATTGAGACTTTTTCAATTGACGGTAGTAATGAAAACATTGCAACAACGTCTTTAAAGCAATTACGATTAAATTTAGATCCAGGCCTTATTCATGAAAGATGTATTGCTCCCAACAACTCTGGTCTTCTCAGTCTTTGTCGCCTTTTGAGGAAAGAACTGCAAGAATATTCGCTTTCCTTCGCCTCATACGAAAAAAAACTAGAACAACTTCAAAAGCAGTATCCAGGAATTGAAACTAACAATGAGTTGGATGAATTTGATTCAGCAGAAATTGCACGAAAAAAAGCTTTCAATAATTTAGTTGCTCCACCAAGTCCCAAAGTAGTCATTTTCTTCCCTTCGGAACAAGCTGCGTCTTCATCAATGTCTAAACTTCGTGATGCCATGTGGGGAGACCATAAATTATCCGTACTTCTACCGAATACAGGAGTCAACCCAGTAACAGTTATGGAGCAATTTAAATTGAGTCAAACATCTGTTATGTTGGCCACTAGTAATAGTGTTCGTGGATTAGATTTTGATGGATTGACTCATGTGTACACTTTGTATTTACCTGTGGATGATCCTAGGGAATATGTGCACTTAGCTGGACGCGTTGGCAGGATTGGACAAGTTGGAAGTGGAGCAGGCTTGGGCGGGCGTGTCACTTCTATCCTTAAAGAAGATGAAGCAGATGCAATGATAAGTCTAGCAGATGCCTTAAATTTTGAATTTATGGACATAGAGTATATTACTGAAGATAGAAAAGAGGTTTTATTGGAAGAAGATAATGATAATGATTATGGGAACTGGGAGGGAATCGATATTGAAGCAATGAGGAGGCAATTTGAAGACACTCTTACATTACTGGATGGGGTAAATGATGTAGATAGTGATGATAATGCAGATAATGAACAAGGTGAATGACCACATGCAGAGAAAGGATCAATAGAGACAAATTGTTAGATTTTTTTTAATTTACACATGATAATTCTGTATTGAAGGGAAAAGTTAGTGAATGATTTAACTATGACTCAAACACAGGTTTATTTGTAAATTTGAACTTACAAGTATTGTTGGTTTGAAGGAATGAAAGAAACATGTTCTAGGTGGCGTATCAGATTTGAAATTACGCTGGTGTAGATTTTTTGCTGTCACCAGGTCAGTTCAAAAATAAAATGAGATCTTTCAAAAAGCAACAGCAGTTGAATCACAACTCCAGTAAACATAAAAATTTGAGTTCTAAAATTTGTTATTATGATGTCTAGTTAAGCAGAGCCAATGAACAACATCTTCTAATTCACATCAAGGAATGCGCTTTAATCCTCGTCTTCCTCAACTTCAAAAACATCTCTAGCTCAAATTCATATGAAATTTCCTTTTTTCTCCATTGGCCTAGTTATACCTTCTCATGAAGTGATTTTCACCTTTGAATGGCTAATAAAAAAATGCATCACTATACTCAGAAGCATCATTATCATCTAAGATAGGTTGAAGTACCTGAGTAAGTTTTAAAACCTCCTTCTTTTCGAAAGTGTGAAGGGGCTCAACATTACACAGTACTCATATTCTTCATTTGACGTTGGTAAAAAGTTGATTGATTTTTATGGGAAATACCGTGGTGATGCTTGTCATTGATGTTTTGCAATGTATTCATTTCCTGTATAATTTTTGTTATGTTTGTGTGTTTGTTTCAAGTCCTTACCTGAAAAAATTATTTTAATGATGAGACTTTTTCTCAGAAAACTTTATAAAGGAGCAAGTTATACCCTACTTTATTTTCGAATCATATGTTCCTTTCCTTTCAGTAATTGAAAATATTTAAGCATTTTCATCATTTGCCTTTGCCATTGTTTAGAATGAATCAAAAATTGAATTTAGTCATAAGCTTGGCAGTGAAAACATTCTCGAAAATGTACATGGGAACTAAAGTCAAATCTCAATCTTCCTTCTTTCTTTTTTATGATAATTTTAGACCCTAGTTGTTAATCAAATTACCCTTCTAAGAATAATATTTCTTGAAAAAGGACTCGAAATGTAATGTTCCATTTACCACTGATAACCAAGTGTATTGCATACGCTAGATTCAGACCTCGAAAGAAATAACTTTGGATCATAAACTAGTAACTCTCATCCGATATTCATAGTCGTATCTTATTCGTATATATTGAACTTACAATGGAAACAAAAATGAACAAAATATCCATCTTATATTATCAAAATCTCATTTTCTAAACAATCTATACAACTAAAGCAGGGGCATGTCTCCTTTATCATGTGTTGTTTCGCTTGACCTAAATCTATGTGTCCATTAACGCTGTCGATCCTGAAGGAACACGTAAGCTGGATCTTGCATGTGCTAGATCAAGTATTGAAGTTTATGGTAGATTTTTGTTTACACAAACAGATCAACATCACCGTTAAAGTTTTCATACCACTGTGCAAGTTAGAAAAGGCAATTTAAATGTTCTGAAGTCTTCGTTGCTCTTTTTGAGCTTTCAATTGTTTTATGCGCTCTAACATGCGTTTTTTCTTTTCTTCAATGGTCAAATTTTCCATCGATTCTTTAGCACCTCTCGTATGAGACAAAGAGATTGAATTTCTATGCCGTCTATACCAAGATGGTGAATCTTTGTACTTGTTCTTTAATTCATCCTCTGAAATGTTCGCATGACGTTCCTTTAACTCATGCACTAAATGTTTCGCATGAATAATCCTTCTCATATCCTTCGACTTATCCCCCAATCGACTTCGTAGATCTGGACATTGTTCCAGATAGCGATATAAAAATTTGAATAAATGTGCTCTCACTACATTGAAACTACCGCATTCCTTACCCAACGATCCTGGCAATGGTGGATTCAACAACGCTAAATCCAAATATTGCATTGAGAACTGAATTTGGCGATCGAAAATCTCCCGGGCAGACATTTCACTTTCATCCTTTGCATCTAGTGCGAATATACCAGGGTTTTCTAGAAGTGCTTCTGAACTCATGACTGCCTGAGCTTGAGTTTGCTGTAGACATTTGGAAATATCTGAGGGGTGCTCTATACCACCATTGGCGATCAATGGAATATTATATTGCTTTGTCACTTCCGATGCTTTTTGAATCATTTCCCAATTGCAATTCCGTACTTTGGTTTTGTTTTCCTCCAAAGTTCTACCGTGAATAGTCAATAAGTTAATACCACTTTCTACAATTAAACGTTCAACCTGTTGTTGCAATTGCTCTTCCTGGGACTGAACAGATTTTCCAATTAGAGGCATAGGTAGACGAATTTTTGCCGAGATTCCAATATGAGAGGGTAAGGCAGAGCGTAGTTCTCCTAAGATTTCCACAACTAAATCAAAATCTTGATGCATCAGAAAAGCGCCATAATTTCCTTTTCGAGCAATAGTTTGAGGGCATCCCAAATTGACATCAATTCCAGCTATACCCTCCTGTGTCGTTTCGCATATGATTTTGGCAGCGTTGACCATGGTAGGTGGATCATGCCCGGCTAATTGAACAATAACTGGCCCATTTTCTTCATAATTTGATAAAGAATGATGCTGAATCAATTCGTCATTTTGATTTATTTGAATGGCGTCACTTTGAGATGGCTGCAAATTGATAACACTGTTTTTGCCCACATCATTGCAATTATAGACATCTAAATGAGTATCTTGAAACGTTTTGGAGATGCAAAAGTTTTTGGAATGAATCATTTGAGTATAAGTTAACTCTGTCCCGTGTTTCCGACAAAGCTTTCGAAAAGCCAAATCACTTTGTGCGACCATAGGGGCAGCAACCGATTTGGGCCGATTGAGACGATCATAGAAGGAAGGTAAGGAAGAACTGGATTCTGGATCAGTACAGGATGCGGAAGATGTATATAGTGACGAAAGTGTTTTTTTTATAGATGTCTTTGACAAACTAACATTGCAGCGAGAATAAAAGGTGTTTGTTGAATGAATAAATGCGTTGGAGATCAATAACATTTGAAGTAGAAATAAAAGCAGCATACAATTACGCAATCGATGACAATGGATTAATAGTGAAGTGAATCTCATAGAATAGACTGCAAATCGATGATTGACATTCATTTCATATCCATAAAGGAATAGATTGGAAATCAAATGAGTTGACAGAATATTCAATTGAGAGACAGGAATTCATCATCAGTGCAGTTTTAATAATACGTAATGATCATGTTAAGTAGTGGTTATGATTACACTAAGGATATTTGCACTTAATAGGATACCATATGGGATACAGCAGTAGATTTCGTGCAGTACATTGGATTGGGGTGCGTAGATTTATTCTACAGCAATGCGGTTCGTTTTTTTGGGAGTGGTAATTGTGGTGTTTATCAAAAAGCCAAGTCTAGCCTTTGAAAGATGAAAGAGTCTAGAGTTCCTGGTGCAGTGCTACACTTTTTAAGAACTTCAAGTTGTTTGCGCAAAATGTCTATTTTTCTATTGTGATGATTAGTGTGGGTTATTGAAAAATATTATGATTTCATTTGGGTTGGAATTGTTTTTATTAAATATTTGCTATATCTTATATATTCATATATACTATATATGAACATAATAAAATTTTGATGTTCCCACATCAAGGATACTATTCTAATAATTATATTGAATCCACAATGAATATTTCTCCTGATCCATCCTAACTATTTTTTACTCAGATGCCAATTCCATGACTTTCTGATATAAATCCTTTACAAAATCATCGGCGTCTTCATCTAATACTTGCTGCATCTCTTCCATCATATCTTTTTGAGATACAGTTTCCGATAAGGTTTGTGTTAAAATAAATTGAATCAGGGTTTCTTCCTCCTCTCCCAAATATTCTACAATTTTATCAGAGATCCATTTCTTCAGTTTGGATTGGAGAGATGGATTTGATTGAAGTTTCTTGGAGGCTGATTTGGTGGATTGAAGTTGGGAGATGTCGATACGAGCTTTTCGTTTGGTAGGTGGGGCAAGGCTAGGATCAGGAAGTTCCAGTGGACGTTTGTTGTCTAATTGAGTATTATGAGAAGACGATCCCTGGGTCATCCATGCAGGTAAATTAGAAACGAGACGTTTCCCACTCTCCATATCCTGTTGAGGTGGTAATGGTGGCAGAGGAGGAGGATTCGGTGGGAGTGGTGGCGGTAGAGGAGGGGGGTCTTTCTTCCTCTCCTCACAGTTTTTACGGGCACGTAGTAATGCTGATATCATTTTTTCTGACACTATTTTCATTCGTTGTTGTTTCAAGACTGAATCTCGTTCTTCTAATTTTTGTTTGAATTTGGCAACTGCTTCTAGGACTTGTGGGGCGTTTAATGGATCTGCTTCTTCGTCGTAAGCACCTCCTCCCGCAGCGGCAGCAACTTTGTTGACATCTAGTTTGAGTGTAGGATTTTCGGATTGTGCATCGGTGGTGGACATGTCAGGTGTTGGTTCAGATGGTTGGATGTCAGGATTGGGAGCAGGTGCGGGTGTAGGCACGGGCGTTGGTGTAATGGTTTTGTTGTTGTATTCATTGTAAAGATAGGTAGAAATTTCAGCAAGTTTTTGTGCCATGGGAGGAAGTTCTGATGGTTTGCTATAGGATTGTTCCAATATAGTGGTGACTGGATTTTGCTCGATAGAAGGATTGTTTTCTGATTTTACTGGGTTGGGTGTAGAGGTAGGGATAGGTTCAGTAGTGTTATTTTCTGAGACTTCCTTTTCGGTCGATTTGCTTTCGGAACTTTCTTTTTCATTTTTCGACTCTTCATCACCATTTTTATCATCAGATTCATTTCCTACATCTGTTCCTTCGCCTTGGTCATCTTCTTCCTTCTTTTTTTCTTCTTCCTTCTTTTTTTCTTCTTCCTTCTTTTCTTCTTCTTCCTTCATTTCTTGCTTTAATTGAAAATTAGCCATGACAACATTTCGTAAAATGGCCCCACTCGAACAATTCCAAACTTTCACACCTTTGACCGCCATGGGAAATATCCTCGTAATCGTATTAGCACCATGAGTCGTAGCCATACGAACAATCGCCACGGCTTCTTTGTTTTCGGAGTTTTGTAGTTTGGGATCGGAAAGAACTTTTCCTCCAGTGATATTGGGATTGGTGGCTGGGTGAGTACTATTCTTGACATGGGAATGACCTACTAGAAAGATCCCACGTGTCGATCCACAGGGATAGGCAATATCTCGCAATGCGCGTGGATTGCTGAGATGTGGTGGGATGTGTGTGATAAGAACTGGGTGGAAGTTCCCTTTGGTGGGAAGCGGCGGTGGCGGTGGTGGCGGAGGGACTTGGTTGGGGAGAGGCGGTATGACGCCTGGAGGAAGCATCGTAGGAGCTCCGGGTGGAACTAGGGGCATTCCTGCAAGTAGAGGAGGAAGTGGGGTCGACATGTTTCAGTGTTGATTCAAATCGATGATTGATAGCGTTATAGTCAGTGACGGATGGAATAGAATGTAATCGTTTTAATATTTTTTGATTTTTTAATATTTTTTAATAGTTTTTGAGTTTTTTAAATAGTTTTTGATTTTTGTTGTGGAAAAGGCAGGACGAGATGGCAATGATGTAGGACCACCGTACGTAGAATATTTCTCTCATAAGTAAACCAAACACTTGATGTAAATAATGAGGGTAAGCCGTAAATAACTTCCATTGGGAGTGCTCTCTCTCTAAGTAATCTAATTCGTACATACGATTCATCCGATCATTGGTTTCACATTTTCATCGAACGACACGATCTCTCTCTAGAGATATCATCATTCATCCGTCAAATTAGATTCATTAGTATCCTCCTTGAAGCAACAGCTTCTCCATAATACATTTGGTATTTCTTTGTCAAGAATGACAGATTCATTTGTTCACACGTTTACAACCGTGGGAGCGATTCTGGTACCTATCCTTCTCTTCTTATTCTCTCGAGGTACGTGTCACATTTCACATACAATTCCGTCTTGTGTGTATCCCATCATGATAGAATTTCGTGATTGACCTAAACGGAATATTTATTTCATCTTTTTCTTGCAAAGGAAACAAATCAACAAATCAATATTCCGCACGGCCGAAAGTAACCCTCAAATGTCGGTTTTTTAACTTGATGCTATGGCCCTATCAACGATTTCAACTTCGAAAAGAATTTCATCCCATGGATCTCTCCTCTCTCAAACGATATGCGATGAAAAAAACGAAACTAGAAGACTTCGGAGGATCGTGAGTTATTTCATGATTTTTCTTACAATCTTATTTTATAAAGTTCCATAGAAATAAACTCACATTTTTTTATATTTCCATACTCTAGATTTTATGAAACCACCTATACTCTCGCCATCCGAATCGCCAATCGAACCAATTACGCTCCTGTCGGATATGCAGCCTTACAAGATTTTTTAAAACGTCTTCTTATTACCAAACTCCGCATTGTGAAGGAACTCAACACTACCCAATATCACAAATCTCCCACTATTTCCAAACCTATTTTTATCGTAGGTCTCCCACGAACAGGAACGACGTTTTTACAACGGCTTTTATCTTTGGATCCGGCCAATACTTCTCCAAAAACATGGGAACTTATGGATCCAGTTCCTAGGTTGAAGGAAGATTTGGAAAAAGATGCTAAGAAACGCATCAAGTTTTGTCAAACGAATATTGATATGTTGCTTAGTTTGATTCCTCATTTTGAGGATGTTCATGAAATGGGATCTGAGATTGCAGAGGAATGTACTGTTTTAATGGTAAGCCAATTCAATGCAAGAAAAATACCAGTAGAAGAAACTAGCTTTTCTCATCGTCATTGTTTCCATGTATGCCAAAAAGGGCGTTGATGCACCAGCATTGGTATTTAATTTTCACTCACTCTTGGAAGAACAGGATGAAATATTGAAATGGGATTGGACGGAAGCATATACCAATTATTATAAAGGATTGCAAATTATTCAACATTATCGTGGTTTACGACAGGATATGCCTGAAACGAGACGATTTGTCTTGAAGGCCCCCCCTCATTTGGGTGTTTTGGGAGATTTGACCAAAGCTTTTCCGGATGCTCGTATCATTTGGAACCATCGAGATCCTAAGGATTGTTTACCTAGTTTTGCTAGTTTGATAAGGGCTGGGCAGGTATGTGACCATGACAAGTTTTTAATGAGTGTGTTGGTGTGTTACAAATAATGTTGAACAATCTTTTATTGAATTTCTTCATCATTATCAACAGGATATTTGTGAAGGAAGTGGCACTATTCAACTGGATGTCATCGGAAAGCATATGATTCAATATGCTCAAAATATGTATGAACGTGGAGACAATTTTTTTGAGTCCAGCATTAGTAAAACATCTACCTGCCGAGGAGCACATGTTTTGTATCAGGATCTTATCGCTGATCCCATCGGTACCATTCAATCTTTGTACAAAGATTTCGGTTATGAATTTTCAGAGGAATATAAGTCAAATATTGAAAACTTTTTGGAAGAGGATTCAAAGAAACGCAATGCAATGAAAGGCAAGAAGAAAAAGCTCCATCAGTATAGTTTGGAGGAATATGGATTATCGGATTCGGATGTAGATGATAAGTTTGATTGGTATATGAAAAAATATCTTTCTTCAAAATGAAGTGTAATTCTCAAGATCACGTTAGATATGATATAAAATGATTCTTTCAAAATATAGATAGTACATAACTTTCAAATATGATTCATTGTTGGAACCAATCGTCGATGTAAGATTCCACAGATGGAGGAAGTGATTACAAAGTAGTAACAAGAAATAGCTTTAACATCAGCAACATTTGTTTGGAATAATGCTCTTTTGTGAAGTGCCTTGAATCCCAATGCATAATCTCATATGAGTACGATTCTGAGTATCCACATAAGATTATATTTCTTTTTGAATGTAAAAAATAATAAAAAAAATCCGCATATTCTACTATAGTGTATCATCCTACGTAAATTCCTATATTGCGAACTTGATTGTCATTTCAAGATCGAAAAAATCATTCCTTTTTGGTCGGCTTACAATCCACCTTCTTCTGGATACTCAATCGAACTTTTACAATTTCTTCCCGCTCATGGCGAAAAGATCACGTGATACCATGACGATTCCAGAGCAGAAATCCAGCAATGAGCCCCCCAGTGCGGTAAGAACGATGTCACTGCTTATGCAGCCTCCTCACGTTATCAAACCATATCTTATCCATTTTTTAATATTTAATGGAATTCTATTAATCTAGACGAAACGAGGCTCCTTGTTGACCTTATTATCACGAGAAACTCCTTTCCCAAATGAAGAAGGAGAGTTGCCAAATGGAGAATTTGAACCTATTGAGTCTCAAACCTCGCATGCGTTTTCCACCATACTCCAACAAAAAACAATTTTATCGGAAGCTAAAGTATTAGTCATTGGGGCGGGAGGACTCGGATGTGAATTATTAAAAGATCTGGCCATGTCTGCAATTTCTAATGTACATGTGATTGATTTGGATACAATTGATGTTACCAATCTTAATCGCCAATTTTTATTTCGTTTAAAAGATGTAGGAAAACCCAAAGCGACTGTGGCAGCGGAATTTATTAATAAGAGATGTCCTTGGATGAATGTTACTCCGCATTTTGGTAAGATTCAGGATTTTGATGCTGAGTTTTATCAATCCTTTCGGTGCATTATTTCGGGTTTAGACAATGTAGAAGCTCGACGATGGATGAATTCATTACTATGTGGATTAGTTCAATATGATGACGATGGCGATATTGATCCAGATTCAGTCATTCCCATGATTGATGGTGGAACCGAAGGCTTCAAAGGCCAAGCCCGTGTGATTTTACCAAAATTTACTTCTTGCTTTGAATGTACGTTAGATATGTTTCCACCGCAAGAGACATTTCCCCTCTGTACCATTGCTGAAACACCTCGTAAGCCCGAACATTGCATCGCCTATGCCTTTATTATCTTATGGGATAAAAACTTTCCTAATCAAAAATTAGATAAAGATTCTCCAACGGATATGAAATGGGTCTTCAATCAAGCACAAAAACGTGCTCAACAATTTGGTATTCCAGGCGTCACGTATAATCTCACCATGGGTGTCGTGAAAAACATCATCCCTGCAGTTGCTAGTACGAATGCTATTGTTGCAGCTGCATGTGTCAATGAATGTGTGAAAATCTTGACTTTTTGCTCTCAAACACTTAATACTTACTGGATGTACATGGGAAGCAGCGGGATCTATTCCCATACCTTTGTCCCTGAGCAAAAAGATGATTGTTTGGTCTGCGCTGCACCAGTCATGAGCCAAACCCTTTCTAAATCCACAACACTTGAAAAATTATTCGAAAAATTAAAAGACGAATTACGATTGCTACATCCTAGTGCTACAACGGATTCTAATCAGACTTTGTACATGACAAGGCCCAAGGCATTGGAAAAAGTGACACGAGTAAATTTAAAAAAATCACTCGGAGAGTTAATTGTAGATGGACAAAAATTAACAATTACGGATGAAGCATTGGCCAATATGGCTCTTTCCCTCACAGTGAATTTAGAATAATTTTTGAATAAGAGTCTCATATTTACGGACTTACAAGTGCTCTTTCCGCACTGAGAAGTCATCTTCACGCATTTAAAATCCTGTCGGTGAAACACAAATCGCGATGGGGCTACAAATACGGCAAACATAAGGATTCATATACATGCGATCATAAAGTCATGTTCACAATACGTTCAATGCCATTTAGGTGTATGACAAATTTTTATGCCAAACATTCTGTCACATAAGAGAACATCAAGGCAGTCCGTGTTGATCTAGGATTCATATATCATAATGTTGCAATTTCAAGAACGCTGAAAATAAGATGTAGTCGATTTCTGCTCTTGCCACTTATTATTTACAGAGTGGGATCTAGATCGGACTTTATCGCATATATCAATAGATCAGATACATCGAGAAGTAAATTTTGGGACTTATATAATGAAGTTATAACGTTGACACAATTTAAACTGATAAATGTATCGTTTTTGACCTTTTGCAAATGCTAACAAGAGATAATTGGAAATAAGGTGATGCTTTGAAACTAGTGGTAGTGTGAAGTCTTCAAATATTTGTTATAAAAATGAGCACGGTTATCAATTTTAACATGAACATTTTATCTTAATCGTATTTAATTGGGCTGCTGATTGTACCAGACTCGTGGAGATAACTTTTTAGATTCTCTAATATACGTTGTACTTTTCGTTTAGTGATCAAAGATGCTTTATTCTAAAGAATGGTCGACCTTCAGACATGTTTAGTAATTCGTCTCCATCAAATGCTTGATGAAAGAATGATTTACATAACAAGACGAATTGGTTGCTCGATGGAAAAGAAGCATTCAATTGAAGAATTATATTTGTATGTATTAATAATGGTGTCAAAATAAGTAACAGTACATTGGAGACTATTTTGTAAACAAAATAAGATTCTTTTAAAATTTACATGCTTGTATTAAAAATTCTACGAAGCAAGATAGAATACAACCAAAACTTTAAAAATTGAATTGCTCGGTATTGTTTGAGAGTTTATGTATATTTGTATTTTTTCATAGCGCTTGAATATTTCATAAATCAATATGAAATTGAATGGAGTGTTCATCTCCATCCGGGTCATCATTCTCATTCTCAGAATGCGACCTGTCAAAATTTCGTTCCAGTTGCATATTTTCTTTTTCCTCAGGATTTCCTTCGAATCCTATTTCATTTCCAGGGATATATGCATTAGGAATATGATTCACGTTGATCCCTTCGACCCTTCTCTTATGCGCCCTCGCGTTTTCTATTCGTTTGTACATTCTCCATGTTGCCAAATTATATAAGTACTGATTGGCACGAATAGTTTGATCATCTAGAGAGTTGTTGAAGGAAGAAGAAGTTGTCGAAGGTGTGTTGAACACTGACGATTGATTACGTGACTTGATTAAGAGTGGAGATGATGGTCTTCTTGATGCAATCGCGGTATTTTCTTGCGATGTGTCATTGCTCTGCAAAATTCTTATATCCGTTATATTCGATGAGTCAAACGACCGTGCAGCGAAAGGATTCCAAGTGAAACCTGTTCTATTATTGTAGCTATGGACTGATTGATCACGTGATGTGCCGAAGGATGATGATAAGTAAACATTACGTCGCGATCTGACGCCTGGACTCAAAAAAGACTTAGATCTAGTGCTCGTCACCTTGCTTTGTGGAGATAAAATTGACATAAGCGAAGGAAACTTCCATTTATTTTGTCGTTGTAAGGATTGCTCTCGTTTTTGCATCGTTTTGATCATTTCCTGGAAACCCCCTGTTTTTGTTCAAAACACGTTTTGATAACTTCGGCATGTGGAAGATACCAGATGCCGGAGCAAAAAAAAGTGATGGATTCAAAATGTTTCTGAAGCAGATGGCTTTGAAAAATCTAACCTATCAAAGACTGCTATCGTACGTACTATATATTTTTTGGTAATACTTTTTGTAATGAAAAACCGTGTTGAATACTTCTTGTGAGAACCCTATTGTGCAATAAGCAGCTAAAAGAGTCCTTAAGTTTGCGATAATGTTTAGCAAAAAAACTTACTCATATAGATTATTATTTTTTAATATTTAATAATAAGTCTTTAGTCAGAAAAAACAAGAACTTGACAACTTTGTGACAATCTTAGAGCTAAAGCTGATGCCTTAAAAACAGATGTTCAAGTTAGAAGCCTAAATATCCCAACAGATGGCGCAAGAAATGAAATATTTAGCTTGCATCAATTATTGGTTGAGTTGATGTAGGTCATTCAAGACGTCATTCTTTTACCAAACAAATCGTTCGGGTTCCTATTATTTATTCATTAAAATGAATATATTATAAAGATGAAAACTTATAAAGTCGTATGTAAAATGCGAAATCAGTTGTTCTTCATGGCTGAGAGCTTCTCAAAAGAGATAAACTTCCGGCATTGAATTTTTCCGTGACGTTGCGTTCGATGACATCATTACCATACGAACAG
>Ga0209092_10002186_pt1 | contig 18176 bp, 15 predicted proteins | sample FraStrMetagenome_FD_187446 | JGI IMG/M metagenome (GOLD analysis project Ga0209092, IMG submission 187446) | Marine eukaryotic phytoplankton communities from Arctic Ocean - Fram Strait ARC3M Metagenome (SPAdes) (version 2) | ecosystem: Environmental > Aquatic > Marine > Oceanic | place: Fram...
ATACGTAAGACCATTTTACGATATAAATTCTACTGAAATAATTATTCTGGAGAGTCATCATCATATCCTACAACAATAGCCGTTCATTAAATTTAGGTGCCATCAAACCAGTCAATTATCTGAATTTCTTATTTGTTCTCATTTTTGTTGATCTTTGAGATTAAGAATGGCACATATTCTTTCAGCTGTTGCAGGTAGGTCCAACTCTTTCCACAGAAGAAATGGAAATGAGATGCAAATTAGGTTCATATTGGAAAAGAAAGATGCTTCTCATGTTACAATTTAGGAAGAGAATAAAATTATTTTTATTTCTTACAATCTCTTTTTCCCCGTTTTTGATTATTTGAAAAGGTGACTCCACCGACATCGTCGCACCTATACGTGCCCTCATTTCAGTTTCCGATAAATCCGGAATTGTTCCATTTGCAGAATTTCTTGCATCTAAAAATGTAGAATTACTTTCTACTGGAGGAACTGCTAAAAAGCTCCGTGATGCTGGTCTTACTGTGATCGATGTATCTGATTATACTGGATCTCCCGAATGTCTTGATGGGCGTGTGAAAACACTACACCCTAAGGTTCATGGGGGACTTTTGGGTGTTCGAGGAAATCCAAAACATGAAGAAGATATGTCTAAGCTAGATATTGGAAAGATTGATATTACTATTTTGAATCTTTACCCGTTTGAGCAAACTGTGAAAGGTGGTGCTGGATTTGAACAATGTATCGAAAATATTGATATTGGAGGACCAAGTATGTTAAGAAGTACAGCAAAGAATCACAACTATACCACTATTGTCACTAGTCCTGATCAATACCAAGAAGTTATGGACGCAATTACAGCAAACGTAAGTATAGCTTTTGGCTAATTTTAGAATAATTTCCATATGTCTTTCTAAACTTGTCACTCTAACACAATAAAAATTACAGGGAGGAACCACTCTTGAACTTCGTCGCAAATTTGCCGCACGTGCTTTCGCTCTTTCTGCATCTTACGACTCGGCGATCTCATCCTACTTTTCTGAACAGCTTGGCACAACTGCACCCGTAAAAGCCAGAATCTACCAACCTCAATTCCCTCTTAAATATGGATGCAATCCCCACCAAAAACCTGCCAAAATTTCAAATATTCTTAACACTCCTCTTCCATTCTCTATTCTCAACGGAGTTCCTGGATACATTAACCTTTTAGACGCAGCCAACGCCTGGCAATTGGTAAAAGAATTGAGAGTTGCAACCAATCTTCCTGCTGCTTCTAGTTTTAAACACGTAAGTCCCGCTGGAGCTGCTGTTGCCGTACCTCTCACAGAATTGGAATGTGCCGCCTATGAAGTTACCAAGGAACAAAATGAAGCATTGACTCCTGTCGCACTAGCTTACTTGAGGGCACGTAATGCGGATCCTATGTGTAGTTTTGGTGATTTTGCTGCAGTAAGTGATGTAGTTGATGAAGCAACAGCTAAGATTTTGAAGAAAGAGGTTAGTGATGGTATTGTCGCTCCTGGATACACACCTGAAGCCTTGGCCATTCTGAAGTCAAAGAAGGGGGGTAAATTCATTGTATTGGAAGCCACAACCGACTACGACCCACCAGAAATTGAGTACAGAGAAGTGTATGGTATGACATTCTCACAAAAACGTAATGATATTATTGTTTCTGGAGAACACATGAAGAATGTAGTTACCGGTGACATCACGGACGCAGCTGTACGTGATATGATTGTTGCCAGTATCTGTATTAAATACACCCAATCCAACTCTGTTGGATTTGCCAAGGATGGAATGATGGTAGGTGTAGGAGCAGGACAACAATCTCGTGTTGATTGTGTAAAATTAGCAGGACGTAAAGTTAAGACTTGGTACTTAAGGCAACATCCAAAGGTCCTTGGACTTAAATTCAACCAAGGAGTTAAGAGACAAGATCGTGTAAATGCTCGTGTTCGTTATATTGAAGGTGACTTCACAAAGGAAGAAAGAGTTAGGTGGGAAGCTCAATTCAGTGAAATTCCAGAACCTCTTACTGAGCAAGAAAAAAATGCTTTCATGGCTGAAGCTAAGGAGGTCACTATTAGTAGTGATGCATTCTTCCCTTTCAGGGATTCTATTGATTTTGCATCCAAGATGGGAGTTCAATATGTTGCTCAACCAGGAGGTAGCGTGCAGGATAAACAAGTTATTGCTGCATGTGAAGAGTATGGTATGTCAATGTGCTTCACTGGAGTAAGGCTATTCCACCATTAAAACTACCTTGCCTTCAAACTTCATATAAATATAATTTTATTCAAACATTTCTCATGTGTGGATGTGGCTAGCTATATCATGCTTACGGCAAATAATTTAATTCATGATGAATCCATTTACTGTCGCTTTACTATATTTTTTTTTGCCAAACTTCAAATAATGTAAAAGGCAGCATTATTTAATATCTCTTCCCAGCCATCCACTCTCGATGATGCATTACTGCTGTCAAAGGTTGTAGATGAATCATTTGATACAATTTATTATTGTTTCAAATTCTTTTTTTTAATTGTTCCTCCATAGTTTATTTTTTGTACCCTTTCTAATTTGAAAGAACAATTTGATTTGGTATCTCGCAGCCAATAAATGTAAATATTTTCATTCAGATCTATAAGATATTCTACCTGTTCGGTTTCTGAGTTTGTACCATTTACTTCTTCATTTAGAATTTCATTATCATTAGAGTTATACTTCCAGAACTCTCTCATACGTTTCAGAGTAAAGTAAGCGATCTGAATGCTTGAAATCATGTCACATTTGTATTGTACCTATATTATTCCTAGTTAGTTCCCGTTTCTTTTAATTTCTGGAAAAAATGATATTGCTTCGTAGCATGCTTCGAATTGTTTTGGGTAGAAATCATGCAACCTGCATCAATGTGGGCAAGTAGCAAGTATCTTTATAATTTGGGGTTATATGGGCATACTAGATGTTGTTCCGGCGAAAGATGTACAACGACGTGAAGTTATCTTCCCTAATTGCGATCTTTTTTCCAAAAAATGGTTTCATTTTTATACCTCTTAAACTTATTCAATACATAATTGTTCAATTTAATTCCACATACACACATATATTCACGTTAATATATATGGTACATATATAAATGTATTGTGACGTAGTCTGTCACTCTACGTCTCAATCTATGCCTATGAATTTGTGAACTTTCACAAACTTCTTGCGGAATACTCCAGTAGTCGGAGTATATTAGTATCATGCACACTAAAGTATATCGCTGATTTTAATTCAAACCTTCACATGTTGTTTGTAACTTTCAACAATATTAAAAAGGCAGTACATTTCCATGTGTGTTAGAGCAACCATGAATCATGTGGATATTTAATTACGTACTTGCACTGACAAATCAAATAAAGATGCATAGAATCCTTATATTAACCTGTACTATATACAATAGTAGAATTTATGTAAGATTAGGCTACAAATAAGATGTATTGAGTAACATTTCCATGAACGAAAGTGTTCAAGATTTATAGTTCCTTTTCCCAGTCACAGAATCATTATCCGAGTAAAAGGGCTCAACCTGTGAACAAACATTACGCCGACCATCACTAAATATAAAAAAGGATAATCTCCGATTAGCACGATTGAAATTAGCTTCCTATTATCGAATTAAGAATACCGTTTTGCTTTGATTGGGTTTAGTTTTGGAAATCTGCAAATGTTTTCCTCAGACGCTAGTTCTCTAAGGAAAACAATTCGGCTTATACATTCTCTGCAAAAAGAAAGAGGTGCAACATGTACTGCCGCTGCCGCTCTAGAATCTTTAGAAGCAAAAATACAAGAATATCCAAGTTTTTTCGACAAGGATGGCAAAAGCATTGACTTAAATTCGAATGCTGGTTGCACCGAAAATAATATTGCAGCTTGTGATGAAAACGAGGAGACAGTACATCATAAAAGCCCTTCAAGAAAAATGGCACATCCAAACCTCGATAAAAACGTCAAAATGGTGGTAGAAGTCATGCACTGTACACGGCGTAAAACTGATAGAGAAATCGCATGCTTGTCTACTCTAGGCATTTCACGATCAAAAAAGACGGAAGCACCTTTCCGTGAAGCGCTCGAAAGAATTCGCAACTTGGTAGTAACAACGGTCGCAACTCCGAAGGCAAGAAGTTCTGCTCAGATCAGGTCATGCTTACCCCAATCTCGTGATGCGACATCGCCTTCATCAACTTCCAACTTTCGCCGGATTTTTATGGCTTTTAACGCGCTCATTGTACATATTATCCACGAGAAGATTGTCGTGATGAACACTTTATCACTTCAAAGATCTTTTAAAGCATCGGCTTTACCTACTGGAAGTGATATTCCTTTTCAAGGCAGCAGAGCTAGGGCAGACACCTCTCCAAATAGAGACGATGTAAACACTTCTTTGCAAACTTCTCCTATGCAACTTGGCAACTTTGAACGACAAGATTCATTCAACAACAACCTTCAAAAGCCGATTAAACACAGTAGAATGGCCGCAAGCGCGGATGCCAAATTCTATGACAAATTATTTCCGTACATCAACTCGAATAAATTGAAAGATAACAATGGCAGTACAGGAAAAGATACTACTGCATCTTTTTCTCAGCAAAACACACAGCATCAACATAAGCTTTCTTCTCGAAAACCTCCACTTCCCATGAATTCTATTCGAACATCCAACGATGAAGAGAAAGAGAAGGAAAAAAGTAGGAATACGAAAGATCAATTCCGCACAAAGTCTCTCTTATCACTTTTATTGTCATTTGTACAACTTAAAGAATCAACAAGTATTGAACGAGCCTTTTTGACATCTCTCCTCTCCATGTCTGAAACTAAAACAAATAAATCCACAGAAAATGCGAACGATATCGATTCCGAAATTGACACAACCACCAAAAGCAAAGCATTTCAAAAACCAAAACGTTTGTCTAGGAGATCATTATCACAAGACGGAGAAAAGCTTGTGAATGACTTAGTGATGGAGATGGAGAATCAACATTTAATGACCCGAAAACTCCGCAAAAAAGCCCAAGAAGTAGAAGAAATGGACAAAAAAGAAGGATATGGTTGGTCCATTTTGAAACTAGTCGAACAAAGTGTAGAAATGTGTCCGGAACTTGCAGAGTTGCACAATTTGATTCGGCAAAATTTCGATATGGAGACTTTTTGTGAGGTAAGAAAATCTCGCTCCGTTTCCGTTCAACATACTATTCTGGCAAACTCATTTTTCTCAATTTTGTTTTTCTTCAGTCAACTACTATGGAGAAATTCTGGGGTATGATCACATTCTATATTGATCGTTTGCATGCACTAGAACTCTTGATTGTTGAAGAGATCGAGAGTTGTTCCACTCCTTCTCCACCTTCGCCAGTAGAAACAGTTTCCTCTCCAGTCGTATCTATTTCTTCCGCTTTAAATACAAATGATCTTCCAGGTAAGTTATTCCAGCAATTAATTGCTTTTCCTGCATCCACCTTTAAAAATTCATTCATACGAAATTTAATTTTTAGTTTCAGATCCAGAAACCGCACCAAGCCCGTTACCCTCTGTTCATTCATCAAGAGCTCCTTCCATTGATAATGATGTGGCTGTTTTCGATAGAACTCTGTTACTTTCTGCTCTTAGCGATGAAAAGGAAGGGAGCACATTTGACATTGCCCCGGTAGAAGCACAAAAAGTACTTAACTCAATGCCACCTCACCAACTAAAGCAGTGTATTTTGTCAATGTTTGGAAATGCCTCTCCACGTAATTCTTCCGATGATGATATATTCTCTCTTAGTGATGATGGAAGCTTGTTTGAAAATGTACCAACGCAATCATATACGGAGACGGCTATTCCAACTGAAATTGAAATCAAAGAGAAGGCATTAGATGAACCACCACATAAAGAATGGCTTATTGACCTGTATCAGGTTTCATTTGTAAAGCGCATTGCACGTGGTTGTGCTGGGACGACCTACGTAGGACAATGGCAAAATCAACAAGTTGCCATCAAAGTTGCTGCAATGACGCAAATGGGCGTAGAGGGATGGGGAACAGAAGTGCGTTCCTTGCAACGATTGCATCATCCCAACATTATTCGATTTTATGGAGCAATCTATAATGATCATCCAAGAACCCATTGCTTAGTACTAGTGAGTGTTAATTGGTATCCGAAGACTTTGTCGCTGTTTTTTAATTGAACTCTAAACTTTGTTTTATTATAGGAATATTGTGATCGTGGTGACTTGACGCAAGCACTCCAAATGGAACAACTTCCACACAACTTTTTTGAGATTGCTTCATTAAGCATGGCTAATGGAATGGCGTATCTGCACACTAAAAATATTCTGCATAGGTAAGAAGAAATGGAGGTTCCATTATCATCACCATAAGAATATGCAGAACTATTTGATCTAACTCATCTGCTCTATCACATGGGTTATAAACGATTTTTTCAGAGATATAAAACCAGGTAATATTTTGGTGCATGGAGATCTTGAAAGAGGGGATTTCTCGGTGAAATTAACAGATTTCGGACTTGCTACTATGACAAGGGTAAGTGATGATTGCTTCAACTCATTTGTGTCTGCTTGTCAGTATTTCTAACAAAGATGTAACTTCGGAAAACAGTCGGACGATGAACACACTGCTGAAACAGGTACCTATCGATGGATGGCTCCTGAAGTCATTAGGCACGAATGCTATTCATATCAAGCAGACGTGTATTCTTTTTCGATTGTCGTGTGGCAACTACTTACCAGAGAAATCCCTTTTTCTGGATACAGTCAAGTACAAGCAGCAACGATGGTCGCATTAGATCATGCTCGTCCTCCTTTCCCACAAGGCACGCCTGATGTTGTCAAAACATTAATATCACAAGGATGGAATAAAGATGCGAAAGTACGACCAAGTTTCGAAAATATTGTTAAGCGATTAGAAGAATTTAAGCAAAATTTGTCATTTTATGACAAAGAATGGCTACAAGCTCCACAAGGGCATCGCGTCTACGTGCCACAACCTCCAGATATTGTCAGGAAAGGTAGAGCTGGACAAAAGAAGGGAAAAAGAAGTTTCTTTGTTGGACCAAGAAGAACAAAATGAAAAGTTACTTCGATTTTGTTTCAAAGAATGGATATAGACATACACATCCTAACTTTTTGTTATGCAGTCTTGATAGGCACCATCAATGCAAAAAAGTTGTGCACCTGAATTTGAAAGAAAGGGGAATAAATTTATGATAGATATAGAAGAGAGACCGAGATTATTTGATAGAATGTGACACTCTTGGGTAAAGAAGAAAATGTTAAGCGAAACGTAGCATAGAGAAGTCACTATTTTGTTTAATTTTAACCTTACATAAGATTTGATAGAAATTTACAAGGCAGAGTGTAATTTAGACTGAGATCGTCTTTGAGAATGATTAGAACATTGTTTCGATATCAAATGACCATCTAGTGTTTCATGAAGATGAATTAATCAAACTAGAAAATAATTAATATTCGCTGTCCATTAGTTGTTCTTTGAAATATCGATGCACAGAGTACAAATTAACATATATCTTTGCAATGAAAAAGTCATTTTTAAATTTTTTTGATGCAGTAAGATAAAGAACTAAATATTTGGAATGAAACACTTACCTCCCCAGTAGTGGCTGTTACCATGTGAGATCTCATATTCCACGCTTGAGCGAATGAAATTGCTTCATCGCATATTAGAGGATTGACTCCCAAGAAAAAAGCTCGTAATTCTTGTGCCAATGTTCCTATGGGTCTCCAACAATGAACAACTAATTTATGGGCTCCTTTGCAAGATGAATTTGAGGTAAAAATAAATGTTATTAAATTTTAAAAAATGATTTTAGAACCACGTCTGTTGTGCGAAATTACTTTTATCTATCACTTACCTGCATTGTTTGGCAAATGAGTGAAACCGTATCCTAAGAAGATTGTTCTACCTAACTCATCTAAGCCCCATACTTCTAAAATAAGTCGCGGCCATCCTGCAATTGAGATAGATGCGAAATGAACATCTATTGGATGATTCCATACCACCCTTTCATCTGCATGTGATAAACTAGATTTCGAGCAATACTGGGTCTGTCCACTATACTCTCCTGCTATAAATGACCAGGAGTTACCCCAATCAATAGACCATTTGCATGATACAGAAATAAATCTGTGTTGATAATTAAACCCAGTTGCTCCACAAATCTCACCCAAGAAGTGTAATTCTGGTATCCTTTCAAAGGTCGAAAAATTGTCTCTAAGGACTCTATACGCGTTCGTTGATTGCAATTTTTTATGTTTGGGAGAAGTGGGGTGCTTGCGAATAAATTGTGGATGATTTAATGTTTCTTTTTCAGTGTCTAGTGTTTCTTTATCATATCTATCTACTTTTGTATTACGAACAGAATTGTCAATATTTTGTTTAGGAGATTTGCTTCTTGTTTTTCTTTCAAAAGATCTACTGCTATGTTTTTTTGCATCAGATCCACTTTCAAACCTTTCATTCAAAGGCCTAACATTTTGCTTAGGTGATTTGCTTCTTGCTTTCCTTGGCACTGATCTACTTCGAACTATTGGTGTATCAGATTCTCCCTCAAAACTTTCATTTAATAGATTCTTTTCTTTTTTTGTATCACCTTTATCATGTTTAATTCTCAAGCTTTCTTTGCAATTACTCTCTTCAACAGGACTTTTATTTTTTTGACGTGTTTTTTTACGCTGTAGTTCCTTTTTATATTGTGAAGGTGTCAAGTATCCTTTCTCGGTGACCTCGGTAGGTTCTTTTACTATTTCTAGTTTACGAAAATCTAAGCCTGCTTCTTTCTGCGAATGCATTGGTCCATCCAAACTTTCTTGTTTGGGCTCCTTAAACAAGTTCAACTCTATTACAGTATTACATGGTTCCCCTTTGTGTTTTCTATATCTGTCTTTTGTTTTGTGTTTTCTATTTCAAAAGTTGATCGCCATACAAGAGATAGTTTCAAAATTGAGATATTTCGAATTTTTTTCTTCAGATTATTGTTCCGCTCACCTTTTGCGATCATGAGCTCGATTGCGGCTACGCTTTCGACTGTCAGTGCGTGTTTTATCCATATTTTGGGAATTATTCTTTAGATTATCTTCAGAGTCCCCAAGTGGGACTACTTGCTCATTATTCGCAAAATTTTCTATAGTAAATCTATTTCATATGCAGTTGGTGTGATCGATTTAAGTTAATGATCGCTTTTGCAGAAGGATAAGAAAGTGGATTCAATGATAAAACTCACTTAGATCTTTTTCCCTCCTTTAAGATCAAATGAGAATTTTCATTCAGATCTGATGAAATGGCATGAATATCGTTGACATCATACCTGCTGTTGTATTCCATATTATTTTTCAAGGGAGATTACAATCAAGCCAGAGATTAGATGCATGGATGCGAAAGATACTCACAATAGATAAGAATAGAAAAAATATAATGTTAATGTGTCAGAGAAACTATGATTTCGAAATAGATAAATTAATTCAGAAAGGTAGTTTACGAGTTCAAAATGTATTTTTTTGAAAAATTCCACTTAAAAAATCCTGATATATATTGTTACTTGAAACAAAAATCATTATTGACCATGTCAATGCCTACAACTGGTGTTCACAGCATGTGGGGATTCAGCCCTAGTATGAACCTCCTTTCTTATGATGAAGTAACATCAAAAGAAACTGACAAACCTGTCGAAATATTTCTCCTTGCACCTGGCGATCCACGTCACATACTTCAGACAATTGCCAACTTCGTTCGCGAGAATTATGAAAGAGAAGGAGCTCTATGTAATCGTCAGCTTCATTTTTACGTTCTAGAAAACGAAATTGAAGTAATAGCAAGACATTTAATGCTTCTGAAAATATGTTTTGATGATAAACTACCTATCCGACAAAGAGCAACTTTATTTTTAGAAGTGTTTGGTAATACTTTGATTCAAGAAAGAAGTAGGGAATTCATTAATGAATCTGCTTTATTACTAAATGATTTCATATGTGAAGATTCTGACGATAAATGTAGTGCCATAAGTATACTGGATGAAATAATGGACTTGTCTTTTTTAAAATTTAAAGAGAAAGATACATTGCAAAGTATATTCAAGTCATGGGTGAATACAGAGACGAAGGGTGATAAAGACACGGAATTTGATATTAATGTTTTGAGGGACTACCGACTACGAAATTATTATGGAGAAAGATATAATAACCGTAAAAGTTTGATTGATTGGGATTACCACACCAAAATCAAGGATGTTGCATCGCTCATCCATTCAAAGCAATATAGAAGATGGAGAACGAGTGGTATAGCATATGAATTCGGGGATGCCACATATAATACTTCCAATGTCACCCTATTAAGTTGCATGAGAGGACTATTAAAGACGGGGAGGGATAAAGGGACACAAAAGATGATTCCAGGATATTGGCTAGATTTAGTTGTAAGTCCATTTGTAGCGTGGGGTCTCAAAACAGATTTAGATGGATATAATGATCCTGTTGATATTGAAACAGTGCAATGCCTTTTCGAAGTTCATAATAAAGGAACGGGAGCAGAGCAGCAAAGGCATCATAGTGTAGAGATTGCTTTGTATAATGTAATGAAAATTTTATGGGAAATTCAGGTAAGAAGTAATGGAGGAATATGAAATACAATACATCATTGATGAGTAACATAGTTTGTCTGTCTTGTCGAATAGACGGGAAAGCTCTACAAAATGGTCCGTAAACATGATATTTTCAGCGGTCTTGGAGTATACCAGGGGAATTCTAAAAAAAACGAAGCAGAGAAAGATCAAAGTGGATGGAACTTATTGAAGAAAGTAAAAATAATTCCAATTTCAAGTAACTGGAAATCAGCACGAGTACAAAAACAGTTTATAGACAAAGTGGATGCAATCTTTATGTCTCAGTGGGCATATTCAAATACTCAAGAAGGCATTAATATAATAAGCAAGATGCTAAAAAATAAAGCTAAAGTTTTCCTAGAGACAGGCAAGTATATTTTCCCGCTTAAAATTAAGGATAAGGAAGCTATAATTAATAATTGGAGAGAATTTGGAAGCGTTCTAGGCTTGAAAGAGTTGACTTCACAAAATGAATCGAAGATAGACCATGACCTTTTAGTCTTCCAAAAGTAGTGTCCCTAATGACCGTTCGATATGTTAGGCAAGATATCGATTATGCCCATATTTTTTAAGTCTACATCTAGAATGCTCTTTCCATTCAAGACTTTTATCCTACGAATATCTTTCACATGCTTTTTTACCAATGAATACGCCAAGATGCTTTGAAGTTTGTTTTCAAGCAAGTCTTTTTTAGTTTGGTTTATATTCTTCTGTTTGTTTAGTTTGAATAAGATAGGGTCCACTTTTATTCCATGAGATAAAAGCTTCTGGTATAAATCTGATAATTCGTTTTTATCATATTCTGCAGATTTTTCTCTATTTTTAACTTCACTGGTACTTTTAGAGGAAGCTTTAAAGCTTTTCCTTTCATTTGATTGTTCTTTTCTTTCGTTACAACACATAAACATTGTACTCAGTTCTTTTTGCATTTTTTCTGCATATGAAGTCCAATACCTTGCAACCGAGCCCGTTCTCGCACACATATCCATGACCTCATTTATATTTTCATATCCAATAAGATTTCTTATGGAATCTAAATTTAATAGATCATTTATTGTTTTAAAACTGATATCATAATATTCATACTTATCTCTCATGTTTCTAAATCCGTCCAAGATATCTGACACCTTTTTTAAGTGATCTGTTAGAGAAAAATTAGAATACTGAGTTTGGTAGTTCTCCCCAGGTTCTGATTGATTAGGCAGATACTCTGCAATGTATGGATTATGTGGGTGGCTTGATTGAGTTCTTTTGGACCACCTTCTTCTATTTTCTAAGATTTTTCTTTTCGTATCAGTCCTTACAGCAAATCTTTTCTTGACCTTCAAATTGAATACGAAGAAAATAATGATATCCATGAGAATGGTTTCAATTATTGTTTTAATTGATTTTATATAAGATACACACCTTCTTCAGAATTTCCGTGGATACAATAAGAAAGAAGTCGAGAGCAAAAGAAACGGTTGAAGATAATCTCAAAGAACAGTCCTTTTCAATATTCAAATTACAATCACTAAAAATGCATTCCAGAGATGGAGATACTATAACATCTACTTTGAGATGCGATAGCAGATCATTCAAAGTCACATCCAAGTTCAAGTCACGAAATACCAAATCAAGAGCGGTTGGGCGTTTCCAACTTAATCCAATGCGCAATAGTTTAGAGCGCTGAAAAATTTTCCAGGTTTGAAAGAAAGGAGCAAATTGAAGGGGATTATTGAGATGCGCCTGAAATAAAATCTCCAAGTTCTTCTGAACACATTCTCTTTCTATCTTACTGGAGTCGTCACGAAAGGAAAAGTCAAGTATAAACGTAGTTCCTGCTCCGCGCGTCATTCCCATTTCTCGCAATATTTGATTACTGTATCCTATCTTGTGAAAATTTATCAATGCAATGCTGCTACTTCTACGCTGCCTTTTTGCCTCGCAAACTTTTTCATCAGTATAGTTTAATGTCACTTTAGCATCATGAGTGAAAGAATTTTCTTTCAACTTTGAGAATTCTGTACTAGCAACTTCATTATGAGAAAATATGTCATTAATTGTGCCCCGAATTTTTTTTATTGTAGTAATCGCATTCTCTAAAAATCTGATCATTGAAGTTTTAATCAATATACAGAATTTTTGTATAGATGGAATTACGGGTTTGTATCGGTTTGACATCGTCCAAGCTACAAAAAATCTATTGCCCTTTTTTATATTAGAATCGTCCATGTTTCCATCTTCATTAGATGAGTTATATAATTTCCATCTTGGGTCAAGGCTTTTCTTTAATTGACTCATTATGGTTAAATGTCTTTCATGATTCTTCATCATTTCTATGAGATGTTCAATTCCATAAAATTCTCTATTGTGGGCCATTATATGTTGAAGGCATTCTGGGGTGATAGCTCCAGCTTCGAGAGTCATTTCGTGCAAAATTGGCCTTGATATAGGATTCTGTTCCTTTTTGTTAGCTAGAGACGTTCTCGTTATGGCTTCAAATACATGAAACATTTTATTCCATACCACTAAATAGGAAGGCAGAAAGTGCATTCCAAGCTTTCGAAGATCGTTCTCAAGTGGATATATACTCTCAATCGTGTTTCGGTATTGAGCAAATCCTGCCTTCGTCATGAACCCTTCTTCATCAAGAGCTCTATTCTTATGAAAATAGCTCATCCAACTTTCCACATTATAGGCTGCATTGTTAAGTTCATCACTTCTCCTTATGGCGCGCAAATAATTTTTAAAACTTCTCAAGGACAATTTTTTCTCATTACAATCTCCAATCTTTTCTGCAAACCTTTCATATATTTCAACCGCGAGTGCTTTGCCGCGATGACTAAGCTGGTGATTGAAGCTTTCGTCTTTTTGATTTACACAATTCCTATTTTCAAAACTAATGTTCTCAATGCGATGACTAAGCTGGTGATTGAAGCTTTCGTCTTTTTTATTTACACAATTCCTATTTTCAATACTAATGTTCTCAATGATACCTTTGTTCTGTGGAACTTCTATCCCAAGGTTTTTCAAATCTCCTTCTATCGATTCTAGTGACGAAATAATCAGAGCTCTTTGATGAAGCAATTTCTCTCGACTAGCGGATGTTGAATTCATGGCTTGCTCAAAGAGAAAGTGCAGGAATGCTAAAAATATTGCATAGATAATTTCATTTTGAAATCTTCTTGAGTATACACTAATATTATAAGATTATCCATAAAGTAAAATATTTTAAATTCAAAAACGAATTCATCCCATTACATTGTGAGGTAATAGCATGATCTTTCATGCACAAGATAATTACTCTTTCACAATGCACCATATTTTAAATGTGGGAGTATGATCGAGCTTGAATACAATGGTGACAATTGGATCAGGAGGTTCAAATGTACTTCTCTTTGGTGAGGTAGTATTTGTAGTTCTTCACTCTTTCTAGCATAACAATATAATTAGGGTTTATAAACGAATAGAATGAAGCATATTTATTAGTGTGCCTTTTTTATAAAACAATATTTAGTACAGTTATTTTGATCATATTAGTGGTATTCTTGATGGACTCGAATTGCAATTTATGCGCTTCCTTCAAGTCCAAAAAGCATGACACTGGATGGAGAACGGGAAAGGTTTCCTTCTTCGTCCTCTTTGGTTCCATCCTGCTTAATAGGATTTTCCTCATCATCATTGATTCTGATGTTCGTAGAAATAGGAATAAAAGATCTCAGGGAATTGCGAAGTGCGGAGAAATCATCGTGATCGTCAAGATCAAACATAGATCCATGATAGTCTTCAACTTCACTAATTGAATCGTCATGTGGTGCCACATAAGTTTCCATAGATTCAGTGTAAATGGCATTTTTATCAGGACTAAAGAAATTGTGTCCAAACGCATTAGCGTCAGTCGTCTTAACTCCAATCTCAGGATGCATGTGATCAACAGCATATTTTTTGAGCCCAGAGGCATCAGCAATAATTTGGGCTCTAATTTCAGATGTATCGTGACTTTCAACTTCAGGCGCTGAAGGTCTGTTGAAATAGTTGCGACCATACACTGTAGCATCAGTCGTCTTAACTCCAATCTCAGGATGCATGTATGCAACTGCTTGCTTCTTCAAAGCAGCCGCCTCAGCCAAGATCTCAGCACGTTCATCGGCAAAGTCATCATCTTCAGTGTCAAGAGCTGAAGGTCTGTTGAAATAGTTGCGACCATACACTGTAGCATCAGTCGTCTTAACTCCAATCTCAGGATGCATGTATGCAACTGCTTGCTTCTTCAAAGCAGCCGCCTCAGCCAAGATCTCAGCACGTTCATCGGCAAAGTCATCATCTTCAGTGTCAAGAGCTGAAGGTCTGTTGAAATAGTTGCGACCATACACTGTAGCATCAGTCGTCTTAACTCCAATCTCAGGGTGGAGATAATCTCTGGCTGCTTGTTTAAGCGCTTTTAAATCAGCCATGATTTGGGCTCTTTCTTTGCTTTCTTCCTCAGTTTCATGTTCAACCGCTGAAGGTCTGTTGAAATAGTTGCGACCAAACACTGTGGCATCGGTTGACTTGACACCTACTTCAGGATGCATGTAACGTACAGCATGATTTTTCAGAGCTGCTGCGTCCTCTAAAATTCGAGTTCTTTCTTCGGCCTCTTCGAAAGACTCTTGTTCAGGTCCACTACTACGACTGAAGTAGTTCCGTGCACTCGAGAGCATTTTTTCTTCTGCTGATTGTTCAATAGGTAGTTCCGGATGAAGATAACGAACGGCATTTTTCTTAAGTTCAAGAGCATCTTGAAGGATAGCGGCACGTTCATTAGCTTCTTCAACAGATTCGGTGGGCTGAATAGACGGAGTTGTAAAATAATTCCTGGCAAATGCGGTTGGATCTATCTGAACAGATTTCTCTGGGTGAAGGAAAGCTTGCGCGAGAATCTTGAGTTTTCTAGCATCCTCCAAAATGCGAGCAACTTCTTCATCGTATTCATCTGTATGAATAAAATGTGTTTTAAAAAGAAAAAATGAGACTTTATGAGCGAAAATTGAAACAATAGTTCTAGGACAACCAAAGTGCGTATGTAGAAACATACTTGGATCATCTAACGAAATATGTCAACATGACATTAATTCCTTTTCTCATGCCATACGTGCAAAAAAGTTCTCCAACATATTCCTCACAAGACTTACCTTCTTCATCACTTTCGTAATCGATGTCGATGTTTTCAGAGTCGACTTCAGTCTCAGCAGTTACCTCGGACTCTTCGTCAGAATCACTGTCGATGCTGTCCGTCACGTCGTTGTTGTTTACCACCACAAAGTTCTTATCTTGACTTTGCTTTTCCGTCACAAGTTCCATGTTGATGTTTGTGTTATTTACAACACAGGACGTCAATGGCTTGGAATTCGTTACACTTGCGTTAGTCGAACTCCCTTTTTTACCAGAGTCCTTGTGAGTATGTCCACTCACACCAACTAACTGCTTCACTTTACTACCTTTCTGAGAACTGCGTTCAGAAGGTGCTGAAGCAGCTTTGGCATGAGTGGACATAGATGACCCCATCTTGAATCAATGTTTGGTGAATTTTTTTAAAAGCTTTAAGGTTACTACTGACTAGGATTACTAGTTTGTGAGTTCTTCAATTTTCTAACTATTTTTTTCTTCCCCACTTGACATCTAAAAAAGGGGGGAATGTTTCTGGATTTCTCGTATGTAGCTAGTATGTAAAAAAGTACGTAAGAACACATATAATAAAGAACACAATAATATGAAGATATAACGTTCGATGCCGTGCAATCACATTCGATACGTAATCTTCTTTGACACCATCATTCAGCTCTTAAAAAAGAAAAGATGTATTGCTTTCATCTGGAGTATACATAGTAAGTCAACAAATGCCATCCAATGAAAATTATGTCACGCAAGCACCAAAATGCGCTAACATATGTAAAATGGCTCATAAAAGTTTTGAATCGCAAGTGAGCATTCAAAATGCACAACTTCGAGTAACAATTATATACGCGAGCAATGCTCTCGAGAGCATATTTCAACCACTATAGAAAACTTGCAAAGATGTCTTTGTTCTGAAGTTCTATAAAGCACTTAGTTAGTAGAACTAACTTAAATACTCGCTTTTGTTTTCGAAGTAGTGAATTGCATTCCCAAAAAAACCGATAGGTCTATCTAAATATTTTGAAAAAATAATACACGAGTCCTGATGCTTCCAATTTTAACTACAAATGCTTGGATCTTCCATCGTAAAAAGTATTTTGACGAGTTTCTTAGAGCCATCTACACTGTGATTAAGCCTAAAAGTCTTACAATATAATAATATAGCATCAAAAAATTCAATTGCATCGAATTTAAATAGTACTGAGAGCATGAGGAGATTATCCTTGGGATCTATTTCTTACACAAAAAATGTTTAAAGGTCAAGAGTAGGAAAAAAGATAAACATTTGAGTTATCCGAGATCTCATGCAATGTACACAACAGAAAGTTCTATTGTTCTGTGTTAACTCCCCAAGTGCAAAAACAAATGAAGGATTATTAGTTTTTTTGTTTTCATTTCAATTAGGCATTCTTAAAAGAAAGCAAATTAGTACGCAGACAAAAAATGTGAAAAGAATTCAAAATTCCACATGTATGCATCGTCAGCTGGTCAATGTACTTAGAGGATTCGGACATAAATAATTTGATTTGATGCGGTTCCTATTTAACAGCATCCATTTGGAGTGAAGATTAGTTTTCTACTGGGAATACAGTACACAAAACAACTTCAACAACTCGACTCACATACAAATAATTACGATAGTAAAATATGAAACAAAAAGATTTATTACTAAGGTACGGTACCGTACCTATACAAATTTTAGAAAATATCTTACCGCCATATGTTCTTCTTAGGAGCATACATTTGGCAAACCCTTTCAAAAGTATAACAAAGAACAATTGACACCAATAGCGTAGGATGAAGTACGTACCACAACAATTCAATAAATGTATTGAGCAAATGACAACATCCTTGACACCATGACAGCATGTGTCAAAAGTACAAAAAAGAATACCTTTCAAAGTCTTCACACACCTCCAAAGCAGAATTGGAACACAAGCAAACAAAACGCTTTTCTTACGCAAAATCAAATAGCATTTCATTCCATCTTCAATCTACAATAGAGTGTAGTGAAGTATACAAATTTAAATATGGAATATTTTTGCAAGTGCCAAAGCAAAAATATTAGTAAGATCTTTTATTTGCTTCACAGGATATCGATAAAAATTCATATTATGGAATTCGTTTAAAGAAATCAAAATGAAAGTAAGCGATAGACCTACGTATGGGTAACAATGTATCCTTGGATCAAATCAATAACCAAACATATTTAATTGATACTTTCTACACTTGCACGAAGAATTGTTGATTTAGCTTTGTGATAAATATGCTTATCGTACGATTATATATCTTTTTCATTTAGATTTACGAATTTGGAAGAGAAGTTCGGCTTCTAGAAAAAGATTTCCCCTTTTCACAAGAATTTCAATTAGTCTCATAAAAACAATTCGAACCAAAAG
>Ga0209092_10002189_pt1 | contig 18168 bp, 12 predicted proteins | sample FraStrMetagenome_FD_187446 | JGI IMG/M metagenome (GOLD analysis project Ga0209092, IMG submission 187446) | Marine eukaryotic phytoplankton communities from Arctic Ocean - Fram Strait ARC3M Metagenome (SPAdes) (version 2) | ecosystem: Environmental > Aquatic > Marine > Oceanic | place: Fram...
TCTTTTGCAAAAAAAAAATAAAAAGAATTCATTCGCTATTATATTATGTTAATGTACTGTTTTATTATAATATATTTATTTGATATTGTCGGGGTAAAATATATAGAATTTAATTCATTTTCTCAGATATCAAGGCAAACAACTTGGGTTTAGTGAAATTCTTGTGCGATTCGTCATAATATGTGATGTTAAACAGTTTACACATATTGACTAAATCATCTGATTTGTAGCTACCGACGGATTTCAAAGGTTTTGATGGATTACCTACGTAATAATACTTGTCTTTGACTTCATTAATTTTCCCGATACTCACGTTTTTCTCACATTTAATGTCTCGTTCTGTTTTCATGTGAATAATCGATGTAGGTTCATCATCGTCTGTATGAAAATGATAATATATATAATTACAGCAAATCATAATATTAATATGATTGTATAGGCAAAAAGCATGTAGACTTGCGAGGTCTAATTTTTTATCATTCGCCAAATTTCCTTCTACATCATTGACCTTCAGTTTCATCTCCTTCAATAGTCCACGATTACTCCTTATTTGTTCAATCAGGTCGATTTTCATTTTTTTCTCTATTTGAAAATGTTTATTATCTACTGCGAAGTAGGTTTCTCTGTCATGAAGACAAATATAAAAACACCAAAATAGTTTGTCGAATTCGCGAATAAAAATAAGATTAAAATCGCGAGGGGGCTTGTTGCTGTATTTTTCCTGCTCTGCTTTCATCTTGTCTACTGTTTTCAATGTGTCATCCTTTACATTAAATTCATTATATACTTCGGCGGTTATCATATATTTTTCAAATTCAGATAAAAAAGAAATATATGATACATTGTTCTTGGGGGTCGACACAGTCTTTGTTTTGTTGTGCGATTTATTGCGGTAATTGTTTGATGAGTTATACATTTATATTGCATACTGTATGCTATTGTCTTTATTTTGTTTTTTAGTTTGTTTAACGGACTTAGTCTTTGTGCCTACTATTGTATTTGTACTATTTGAATTGTTACTTGTATCGAAGAAGCTATCCTGAAATTCCTGTTTAATTATTTCCATTTCTTCTAAGGCAGAATCTTGTTCCTTAAAATAACCAAGTTTTTTTTCGATTTCTTCGATTATTTCATTATTCGCCATAGATAAATTGATGAATACGCCATTATTATTTTCAGTTGCTGAAATGTCTTTATTTAAAAAAACTTTTAGAACTTCAATTTGTCTGGATTTATTTAATAGTTCGATTTCCTCCTTAATCCGTACTAACTGAATGCTCATTATAATTTATCTACCAATTTGTGTTTATGTTGTTATTTAGCTAAAAATACTTTTTGACTTGGTTTATTGTGCGTAGTATTATAATTTTTGGTTGGAGCTAAAAGTTCAGCAATGATAGTAATGTACTTATCATTTAGTTCAAATCGTTGACCTATTACGCGGACATTAATCGTATCATTCTCACTAACATTATTATAATGTTTATTTTCTATATGATGATCACGAGCGATAAATATTACTACGGGAGATGTTTCGTCTTCAACCTCAGAGACATTAATTTCAGCTCTAATCCCGGCTTTTGTAATATTCTTCGCCATACATTCTATTTTCATACCTTCTACCGGTAAACAAATATCGCATTCAAATACTGCGTCGAATGTAATATTGTTTCCATTGGTAACTCGTCCACTTGAATAATTAATAACAGCCACAGATCTGGGTTTAATGTACCCTTCTGTAATACATTTACCTTCAATATCATATGTAATTTTTTTTTCAATAATTTCCTTCAAATTACCTCCGACATTGTTGATATTAAGAATGACCTTTTTACTGATGATGGAGCGATGATATACATCTTGTAGTTTATTGTGTCTTCCTGTAGTATGGTCCATGAATATAGTATAGTAAAATATATTATATTTATGTCATTTCAATTTTTATTCTTATTTCTTATTCTTATTTTTTAATTCAATAAATTTTATCATATCTGGGTCGACAAACCATATACTGTTTTTTTCACTTTTGTAATTATAATAACGTATAATAAATTCCAAGAATACACATAGATATGGGGCGGTCTTTAATTTTGTATTAAACTTATTAAATTTTTCGTGCCCAACGATAATATTCAATTGCTTAATAACCGCAGATTTACCATCTGTAACGCATCGCCGACCCTTATTTCTTTTCGCCGACATATCCAGTGTCTTAAAAATGTTACCGCTTTTATTTATTTCAATATACCCAATAAGAGTATTCAGCGACGAGAAGTTTTTTTCATACAAACTAACTGAATGTTTCTGAAACGCCTCTTTATCTATATATTCAGCGCTTTGCCAGTTATTTATATTATTCACAAACAACGTATTCTTATTATCATGGTCTGTTAATATAATGCCTTCGCGATATGTACCATCACTCTTTTGAAAGCGTATGATTTTTCTCTCTACATATGACTTTAGTTGGACCTCAAAAGGAGAAAGTGTATCTTTTGAATATAAGTAGTTGAATAATAATAATTTGCGGTCGTATGAAATATAATCGAGTAAATGATCTATTAATACATGTTGTAATAAATCAGTCTCTATTTGTTCATCTGTCACTAATTCATTGTACACGCTACTTACAAACGCGGTTTTGTCATTATCGCCACGTTTAATAGAAATAGGACTATTATATTTATTGTATAAATCTTCCAACGTTCGAATAAACGTTGTCATATTCTCTGCATTATGAAATGATATAATATCATGTTCATCCAACTGGTCTGTGACAGATTCTTTTATATCCATATCTACGTTGGCATTACTTGCAATATGCTTGCTCATTTTGATCATCAGTTTCTCTCTTTTATAATCTGCTGGTCTGGTTCTGTCAAAACTGGAAATATGCTTATTTTTAAAACCAATAGGCTGAAATAGCAAGTATTCGTCTATTTGAATAATATTACCAGGATTCTTGTATATATCTGTTACCATTATGTTTTTATCCTCAATCATAGACTGAATCGCATAATTAATATGCTCAATTGGATATACTTTTATTACATTAATGCTTTTAATTAAATCTATTTTCTTGAAAAAATAGTTATCAACAAATAAATCGCGAATTCGTTGAATAATTTTATCACTATTATAGTTCAAAAAGGTTTCATCATATGTCGATGCGTTTAATTGAAATTTACCACCCATAGCAGAATCCGGCTTACATGTAAATGCGCATGATTCCAAATAATCACATATCGCCGAATATGGTTTGTCGCCAACAGAATAGTCTATTTTTTGACCATTCGATAACTCAATAGCTATAGTAGTATTCATATTTTCCTCTGTAAAATTAGTTTGTTGTTGATTTAATACACAATCTACCGCGCTCTCTTTCAATACACGCGTTACATTTCCAATTTGAAGTGCCTTCATCTCGGCAACACGATGTACATACATATCGGCTGCCTCATCTTCTACATTAGTCAATAATGTTCCATGAATGAATATGCGAGCGTTACGCTGAACAAATGGCAAGGCGCAATGACTTTTCAGTCTGATTCCGCGCCCTATAATTTGTTCGGATCTGTTTGTATTATACCACGGATCCAATATATGTATATCGCGAATATTCTTAAAATCTAAACCCTCTGATCCCGCACGAGAAATAAGCGCGACTTTAATCATTGATCCATTCTTATTCTTTTTGTCTACAATCGCGTTCACTTCCTGCATATTATTCGGAGACAGGTTCTTTTCACCAGATATAATAATATACTTAGGTGTTGGCCCTTCCATTTTTTTAGTCGGGGCTTCTTTAAATAGCGATTTCACATCACCATATCGTCTGAATCCCAATTCCTCCAAAGCCAGAGCCAGTGGAATAATACCGCCATCAATATATTGCGAATAAATAATACTAATTCCCGACGTATTTTGTATATTGTCAACTACTGAACCAATCTTAGAACTATATTTATGGATTTGATCTGGAGAGAAAATGCGACCGAAAGTCTCCAGTGTACCAGGATCATACTCGAAATCGCATTTCTCGCTCTTAGTATCAGTAAACGTCATAACGCGACGCAGACCACCCTTACCAATGAGCTCGTGTGTAGAAGTTCCTTTACTTGAACGGGTGAAATCTTTGAGTGGGTATGTCATATTCAACGCTTCTATTGGGTACTGAAGTTCGTTATAACCGAATGTATCCATATTCTCAAATGTTTTCTTCAATCCAGCAGATGAATTTTTCTTTAAGTTGTTAATAACATAATAATAGACTTCTTCTTGGAAACTGCCAATTTTATTACTGAATATATCCAATTTTTCCAATGGTTGAATGATACTCTTTCCATTCAACGCCTTTGTAGGATAACGTCCATTTAATATAGATTTATCGGGTGCGAATTGTGTAGGAAATATGCGATAAGGAAATGTAAATGGATTCTCTCCGCGAACAAAAGATATATATCCCGTCATCTTTCTTATAAGTGTCTGTTTTCCTACTTCAGCACCGTCTTTACCCCGCTTGAAATTTCCCTGTTTGTCAAATATATCTTTAATATCAACGGTGGACCTTTTGTCGTTTACATTCATCAAATTCAGTAACCATACGATTTCCTTGTAATTGTTAAACATAGGAGTAGCCGAAAGAAGTAGGAGGCGCATATTCGAAGCAACTTCCGCCAATTTGGTCAATGTCTGAGCAACACGCTTATTGTCTACGGAGCTTTCTTCTGTAATACGGATATTGTGAACCTCGTCAATAACTACCAGACGATTATTGAAAAGTTTTTGAATTTGTTCGTCCTGATATTTTTTTACCTGTCCTTCTGACATAGATACCGCATTGACATGTGTTAATTTATTAGTTACCCATGTATTGAATTCTCTATAACCTAAGAATAAATAGGAACCGGCAATGATTCGTCTGATTTGCGAAACAATCTTCTTTTTGTCCATATTTTTCATGTTTGTTGGATTCACTTCACGTAATAACTTGTATCCGACACATGTGTTCATTTTCCAAAATCCGTTTTCCAATTCTAATTTAGATTCATCGAATAGCTGCATTTTAAAATTATCCTGAACATTTGGAGAAGCAACTATGAGGATGCGCTGAGATACACCCAACTGATTTAAGTATTCGCGCATTTCCTCGGCAATTGTAATCGCCGAACACGTTTTCCCTGTACCCAATCCATGATACAATAATAAACTATTGTATGGCGTATTAAATGATAGGAAATTTCTTACAAACAACTGATGAGGCGCTAACTCGAAATCGGATTTACACATCTTCTCTGCTTGCTCTTCAATAGTCATTTCTGTGTCAATATGACCATCGTACTGTGTTTCACTAAATTCCTTTTTTTGTGCGATTTTTACATTAAAATTGGGGTCATCTACATGAGGATACAAAAAATCATACTTACTGTCTGTATATACTTCTGGCTTTTTACTTCTATTTGATATTACAGTAGATGTCATTACTATATATAAAGTTAATATATTCTATAATTGGTAATAACCTTATTTACCTTGTTAAACATTTCTATTTTTTCTAAATTATAATCGCGAATATGCTCAATACACTGATTATATGACAGCCACTTAGCCGCTCCTATTTCACACCGTTGGTAATGAGTCGGTTCTATTGTATTATCTCCGAAAAATATTGATAAATAATATTTATGCCTATACGATTTGTAATTAGATCCAGTAAATGTTTCTTCATATGGTAGAATATTATTCACTATCTTGATATTATTTCTACTATAACCTGTTTCCTCTTCCCACTCGCGAATTGCACAGTCGTAATCACGTTCCTGAAAATTTCGCCTACCCTTAGGAAAACCCCATTCCGCCTCCTTCCAATGTGTTGTTGATTCACTAATTAATTGTGCTAAATTGTATACTTCTCCATTCATCATGACTCCGGTTTTTAACGTCAAAAATTTATCCTTAGATGATTGCTCTTCATTTCTATATTGAATACCAACACTGTCTCCCCATAGTTTTTCCCATAGTGCATCAAATGTAAATGTAGTAATATTTTTTTTTTCATCAATCGTCATTTCATTGAGCAAATTCATAATATGAAATTTACTACTAATATTGTATTTTCCTCTAAGAAAATCAATGTATCCGAGTGTATCTCTCCTACGGATAAGTAGATATTCTAATCCATTGGTAGTTGACCTAACTGTAATCACGCCAATGCTTGTAATTGGCATTTTACACTGATGATATAAATGCCCTCCCTTTCCGCAATTGTTACAAAACGCAAAACCTTTGTGGGAATTCCCACTATGGCTCCCTGTAGTATTATCGCTATTTATATAATGACTATTATGATTACTAATAAACGATTCTTTCATGTTATTAGTATAATTCATCCGATAGATAATATAACAAATATGTTTTTATATTATTTAGAATAACAACATCTATTGTGTTCGAATCATAATAACAATTATATTATGATATTATAATTAAAAATATGGAGTTAGACCCAACTGTATGGGGACCGCATTATTGGTTTATGTTACATACTACGGCATTAACTTATCCAATACATCCTAATGCCACTACAAAGAAAAAATACTACGATTTTATTTATAATCTACCTCTCTTTATACCGCACAGAAATATTAGCAACGCCTTCGCGGATGTATTAGATAAATACCCCTTAACGCCTTATTTAGATAACAAAAAATCCTTTATGAAATGGATGCATTTTGTACATAATCATATTAATAAAACGCAAGGAAAACCACCTATGGAATATTACGAAGCGATTGACAAGTATTATGTTCATTATAAGCCCAAACATATAGTTGATGTAGATACCACCAATTTTCGCAACAAAATAGTGTATATAGGATTGATTGTCTTGTTACTATGTGTTGCCAACTATTTGTATGATTCGTAAATATTTTATTATAAAAGGATAGTTTATATAACTTATAGATGAAATTTGAATTATTAATAATTGCGTGTACAGCCTTTTTAGCATTTAATACATATTATGATGGATATTACCTCAAATTAGCACTATCATGGAAAAAATATTATTTGATTGTTACTTATGTATTTATGGGTCTGTGCGCCTATTTGTTTATAAAACGCAATCCAAATGATACGCACAGTATAGTAGCCCATGCGAATAATATTATCAAATATATGCCCATCGATAAAGAATCAATGGACCTATTAACGCCTGTTTTAGATTTCACAAAGGCAAGCAATGTTATGCCACAACAACAAGGGGGTATACCACATCAACAATACCAACAAACGCCACAATTTAAACGCATGATGAATTCCGGTTCAAATGCGCAATCCGATAACAAAGCGACAAAACGGTCCGTCAGCGAAACGAAGAAAAAATTTGTGGCTTCTCAGCAACATTGGAAATGCGGCAATTGTCAAATTCAATTACCTGCATGGTTTGAAGTGGATCATAAAGTAAAATTGGAGCATGGGGGGTCTAATCATATTTCAAATTTGGTTGCTCTGTGTCGAGATTGTCACGGTAAAAAAACGACGATGGAAAACCTATAATTATTAGACATTCTCATAATTTAATTTCTATCAAATTTATATACAACATAAAAAATGAAAACGATCAGTATTTTATATTTCATACTTCTCATATATCTAATTTTAGTAGCTTATCTGGCATTCTATGACCCATCGAGCCCTTTCTATGAATTCATTGATTCCATTTTTAATTCACACAAAATAATGAATATCATTAAACGTAATAAAAATTATTATTATCTGATATCTGGAATCGTAGGAGCCATTTTAGTAGGACTGTATTTTACTAAGGGTGAACTATTAGAAGGCATTATACCAGGATTGATGTTTCTATATGTGTCGTCTATAGCGTTCATAGCATTTTATAATCCAGACAATGCATTTTACCAATTTATGAACAAAGTATTCAATACGCAGACTATACCCAATTGGACCGAAGATAATAAAGGATTATATCATTTTATTGCGATATTCACCGGATTTATACTTGCTATATCTATCTATTTCGTGAGAAAGCGGACTACATTAAATGTTAACGAGTCTTCAGGTGATAATAGTCTTATTGGATTTCTTTCTAAAATAATAGGCGTTGTTGGATTCTTTGTGCTGATTGTTTTATTCATTTATGGACTTGAATATTTTGTTACTACTGTTTCATCAAGCACTATTGTATCGCTCATCATTATCGCGCTATTGTTTTTCGTTATTATCGCGCTTCTTGTATCCATATTCTACAAAAAACCTACAAACCTGAATATTCACGATAATTCTGTCATAGGACTCTTAAAAAATTGTGCTCTACTTATTCCATGTCTATTGATTGATTTAGTAGATTACATGAAGTATGAATACAGTATTACGACCCGATCCTCGACGATTTTATTTATTACAATGTCTGTTATTATCGCCATGTATTTTATTAAACCATATATATCATATTATCTATATGATATTAAGGGGACACAGTTAATAGAACAACCTATCTATACAAATGTATACACGTCTTTAGGTTCGTTCGAAGAATTATCCGGAATTATAACAAAGAATAATGAAACCACTTACGATTATAGATATAGTTTATCATTCTGGTTTTATGTAAATCCTCAGACACCTGCGACAAATGGCAATTATAGTAAATATACATCTATTCTAAATTATGGAAATAAGCCGAATATTTTATACAAGGCAGATGATAACAAAGTCATGATTAAAATGACACAAGGACACAATAAAGAAGTGAAAATATTTGTTGATAAAAAACTACCTCTTCAAAAATGGAATCATTTTGTAGTGAACTACGACGGCGGAACTTTAGATGTATTTTTGAACAATGAATTGGTTGGATCGAAAATTAAAGTCTTGCCATATATGACGCATGACGTAATTACCAGCGGAGAAGTGAATGGTATCTATGGTGGGTTATGTAATGTAAAATATTTTGGACGTACGCTATTGAAACATGATATTGAGAAATTATATAGTTCACTTAAAAGCAAAAACCCTCCATTAATTTAGAAAATTTCTAATGATATAATATATCATGGACTTTAAAACAATTATATTGGCAATTGTTGTTATATTACTACTCTATTTTGTAATTCGGTATATGACAGTCTCTGGAAGTTTGTCTGGTTTAGAAAACGCAAAAGAGGCTATTCGTATTAATAAAGATGACCTTGAATCCAGTGATTCAAGTCCTGCGTCCAATTTTACGTACTCTATTTGGTTTAACATAGACACTTGGAACTATAGATACGGTCAGCCTAAAATTTTATTCGGTAGATTGGATACAAACAAGGAGCCTTGTCCATCTGTTACTTTAGGAGCAATGCAGAATGATTTGACCATAGCTCTCGCATGTTATCCTGGACCAGATAATACTGATTCAGCTGTTTCCTCTGAAATTCACAAGTGTCGCATCCAAAATGTGCCTATTCAAAAATGGACTCATTTACTTATGAGTGTATATGGTAAATCACTTGATGTATATATTGATGGTAAATTAGTTCGCACATGTATATTGCCTGGTGTCGCAAAGGTGGATAAATCATCTGATGTGTATATCACACCGGTAGGTGGATTTTCAGGTAATACTGCCAAGTTTCAATATTTTGATAATGCTACCAATCCTCAAGAGGCTTGGAATATTTATGCTGCCGGATGGAGCAGTGGATTGAGTTTGTTCGATAAATACAAGGTAGTTGTATCCTTTTACGATGACAATAAAAAGGAAGGTGAAATTGAATTTTAATTAATAGTATCCATTAAACAATAAATTCTTATCTATTAATATTATAATAGATATGAATAATTTAGGATTAGGTAATATATCAGGAACATCTGGTCCCTCTGCAAATTTTGGCTCAAAAGAATTCATGGAGTCCAATAGTTTAGTAGCAAAAGTGGCGTTTTTACTATTGGTGGTAGTTTTATTTGTTATTGCTCTCCGGGCATTAACATTCGTCGCCGGATATTTCGTACAGACTACAGGAAGCCCTCATATGATTGATGGTATGATTGACGCGAAACAAATGAAGGTGATTGAAGTAGATCCCAATATTAAGGGTGCCAAACCCATCACCCGTTCAGTAAATGAAGATGGTGGTTTAGAATTTACATGGTCTACATGGTTATTTGTAGATGATCTTGATTACATGAAGGGCAGTTATAAACACGTATTCCATAAAGGAAATGACGATTTCAAAACCACTGGCGATTTTAAAGGATTAAATTATCCTAATAACGCGCCAGGCCTATATTTTACTCCCACAGGAAATAATATGGTAGTTGTATTGAATACATTCAACGATATTGTAGAACGTATTACAATTGAAAATATCCCAATGAATAAGTGGTATAATGTGACTATTCGTGTAGAAAGTCAGAATGTTGATATTTATGTCAATGGAACCATCGTGAATCGTCATATATTAAAAGACGTAGTTCGTCAAAATTACGACAAAGTATACATGTCCATGAATGGTGGATTTTCAGGATACACATCTGATTTATGGTACTATGATTACGCATTGTCTACGAGCGAATTGCAAGCACTGGTCGATAAAGGACCTAATATGACATTATTAAGCGATTCTATGATGGATGGCGTTCCCAAATACTTCTCATTGCGTTGGTTTTTTAGAAACGTTGGTGCTGTGGACAGCGGCTTCGGTGGAATCTAATAATTTACATTATAATGTTACTATAATATAAATTATATTAGTATTACCATGACGACGACAATATCACCTACATCAATTAATGAAGAGACTACGCATACATTTACATTGACAGATGATAAGACTGGATCAAATTATTATTATCATTTTTATATTTCGGATAATAGTGATGACTATGGTACAATTAGCAGCTTCAATGGACTGACTAAACAATTCACATTTCAAACAAATGCTACTATCGACTTTGGTAGTAGTAATAGTGTTACTCAAACCATTTCATATAAAATATATGATGATTATCCTAATCTCATTAATAGTCCTACTAACGTCACTATTACGTTTACAATTAACAATGTAAATAATTCACCGAGCGCGTATATACAAATTATAGATAGCACAAATAACACTATTTATGTCAATGGTAGTGGAGTTAATGTTGTTGGCAAAATTGTTAAGCAAGATTTCACTTTAAAAGCAAAAATTGCTGGAATAACCGACGCAGATATTACTGGAAATCAGATTGCAGATGGTACAGGTGGTACGTATCAATGGTGGAAATCAACGAACAGTATTATCAATGAACTAACGGTGAGCAATTATGAAAGTTATACTGAAATTGAAAATGGCAATGTCGATAAATCAAAATTAAATATTACACAAAATGAAGTAGGATATTTCCTATATGTTACATATAAATACAATGATGGAACCAATAATAACATTGCGTATTCTGGAAAAACAAACGCCATTGTGGATACGGATGATGTTCCAACAGGAACTTTTTATATTACAAATTCTCAAGGTAGTTCAACTCCTATTATTAATACACAGTTGTATAAATATTTTATAGTGGGCCAAACATCTAATACGTTGCATGTTACAAATGCTATTACGGATGTTGATGTATCTGAAACCAATACTGTCGCAAATACTTCGAATATTAATGCTGGATATAAATGGTATGGAGGTTCTGATGAAATAATCGGTGCTACTAATTCAAATTATACGGTTGTTGATAGTGATAACGATACACAGGTTAGCGTAAGATATACATATACAGACAGATATGATCGATCAACAACAATAGTACATAATGGTACTAATATAAAAGCAAAAACACCTACAGTTCTTAAAGCATTTACTATTACTGCCACTATTGGTGCTGCGTATACTCACGAATTATCAGGTGTACAAATTGTTGATGTAGATGGCACCACATTAGCTATTTCATTAGTTTATGTACCTGGTTCAAATAATTCTTGGTTAAGCCTTTCCAATACTAATAATATTTATACGCTAACTGGAACTCCGGTCAATACAAATACAGTTGGACCCAATCAATTTACGCTACAATTTAAAAACTCAGACGTATTAGTCTACACTTTTGATTTTACTATTAGTGTAGGAGCCTCTTCTAATATTCCAAGTTTAATATCTATAGCAGGTGACATGTCAGTTTCATTAAATAATGTGAATACAATTGTAAATACAACAAAAAATTTTGAGTCTGATAATAGTATTAGTCCAGTAAACTCTACATTTGGTCCGGTCCAATCAAGTAAAATGTTTACAAATACTTTAATCGTTAGCGATATAAATATTTATTATAATAGCACAAAATATGAATCTACTAAAATGAAACTAACCTTTTCTTCACCATCGCCTTCATGGTTAAGTTATAGTATAAATCGTAGTGAAACCGTTGCCTTAAACACTGGGTTAGGTATATCAGATGGAAATATATTTGGTAATAGCACAGGTGGTTATTACTTTTCCACAAATACAGCACCCAATACAAATATTGCCACACCATATAAATGGGTGTTTAATTTGACGGGAACACCGCCTGATACAAATTTACAAACATATACTGTTGCTACCAATTTATCGGATGTGAATGGATCATCGACAGTTTCATTCAAATTTTATTTAATTGTAGAAAATTTCCGCTATTTTTTACCAGACAATACTTCAACACCGGTTCAAGGTTTTCAGTTTGAGAAATTTATGTTTGTTACCAGTTCTAAAAGTCAAAACAATATTAGTATGATTGTAAAACAAAAACCATCTTGGATGAAAATCCAAATTATTTCAACATTGAATGATCAGGATATACCAACTGGTATTATCTCTATGAAATCTATTGACGTCTCCTCTCCTGGTGTATGTAATCCAAGTGGACCATTTGATATTGTCATTGAATTGCGCGATGGGTCCGGGCTCATCATTGAGTTTTCAAATAGAACTATCGAATATGCGAGACAAATCGGTAACTATGACACCAATGACTTCTTATGGATGTTTTTAAATAGACCGGATCAACAATTACTTGCTCCGAGAGCCACCGCATATCCATGTTTTATATGTAGTGATGTCGATATAAATGGCGATTGTACTGATAGCGCGTCTAATACATTTACTAAGCATCAACTTGATATGAGAAGAAAAGTAGAAACGCTCAAATATAAAGGCAAGACATTTGGATACTCAAAAGCAATGATTGCGTCTCAGTTCGCAAGAGCAAAACAAGGGAAGAAAAAGCAATGGGCAGCACAATCCATTACAAATAGTTATCCAAATGTCAATAATTATACGCAAAATGGATTTGTATTATCATGCCCTACAGCACGAGTATCAAATCCAGTTCATATTGCTTCACAGAGTAATGTGCCAGGAAATAAATCATTTCCATTACAAATAGAAACAAACGTGCCAGTTGTTAACTATGTTCCTGTACGTAGGACATATGCGACCGCAGGCACAAAGTTTCCTGTAAGAGCTTACAAATTTGGAGATTTGGGATTTCCTGTTGGAAAAAGTGGACGTACACCTACGAAATCCACTATATTAACCATTGTCTTTTCGATAAGCGGTATTACAAAAAATGACATAGTAAACAATCTAACTAATATTGAAAATATGTGCCGTCTTTTGTTTTTAGGAAAACGTACAGGTGACGATTTTGTGCTCGAATCTATTGCTGGAAACGCTACAGATATTTACCGTTCATCACAACTATTGACTGGAAATGCATATACATTTACTATTAAATTTACTAATATAGACTTCGCATATATCAGTCAGTTACTTTCCACTTTATTTATCAATCAAATTATCACTATTTTTAACAAGTTTTTTTTTCTTACTAACGCTCAGGATTATCGTCGCTTATGTTCCAAAATTATTTCAATTAGTGAGTCGAATAATACTATATCTTCTATTAATAATTCATTAGAATTACAGTGCCAATCTAACTCAAATGCGATTGCTGTTACGCCAATTACGAATTTGAATATTCAAATTGCCGTTAATGCGTGGATAACCGATCCAGCTACTGCCGAACCATTATACGGATACATTAGTTATTGGGATACGAGCGCTGTGACCGATATGTCTAACTTGTTTAAGGACAAGGCAACATTTAACGATGATATAAGCGGATGGAACACCTCTGCTGTCACGAATATGTCAAGCATGTTTCAAGGCGCAACAGCATTTAACCAATATATTGGCAATTGGAACACCACCGCTGTCGCGAATATGTCGAGCATGTTTCAAGGTGCGACAGCATTTAACCAAAATATTGGAAAAAAAACAGTCCAGACAAGTGGAAGTATAAGTGCGTACGACGCATGGAACACCATCGCTGTCACGAATATGTCGAACATGTTCAATAGTGCGACAGCATTTAACCAAAATATTGGCAATTGGGCAGTAAATGTAGTGGCTGATTTTAACCTGATGTTCAATTATACTACTGTGTTTAATCAAAATATAAGTGGATGGGACGTATTATCCTCAGCCACCGTAGAGACTGTCTACACATATGATAGTTTAATTAATAATACTGGTAATTCTCCAACCCGATTTAATTTAGCAACGTCGATTACAAATGACAACATTCATGCTGCGGTTAATTTATGGTTCGCAAATAATACTGTAGCTAAAGCTACATACGGAGAGATTAAGAACTGGAAAACGACGGCTGTTACCGATATGTCTAACTTGTTTAAGGACAGGGCAACATTTAACGATGATATAAGCAAGTGGAACACGTCAGCTGTAACAAATATGTCGAGTATGTTTGAAGGCGCGACAGCATTTAACCAAAATATAGAAACAGAATCAGTCTCAGTCTCAGCAAATGGAACTACAAATGCATACATTGCGTGGAACATATTAGCAGTAACGAATATGTCGAACATGTTCAAAGGTGCAACCACATTTAACCAAAACATCGGTAATTGGAACACTTCGATTGTAACAAATATGTCGAATATGTTTGAAGGCGCTGTAGCGTTTAATCAAGATATCGGAACAAAATCAGTGACTGGAATTGGAACAGACTACATTGCGTGGAGCACAGTAGCCGTGACAAATATGAATAGTATGTTCAAGAGTGCTACCATATTTAACCAATACATTGGTAATTGGAACACTTCAGCTGTAACAAATATGTCGAGTATGTTTCAAGGTGCGAGAGCGTTTAATCAAGATATTGTAACAAAATCAGTGACTTTAAATGGAAATACATACATCGCATGGAACACTTCAGCTATTACGAATATGTCTAACATGTTCAATGGTGCGTTATTGTTCAATCAAAACATCCGATTTTGGAGTATCATTTCCGTCACGAATATGACAAATATGCTGAGTGGAGCGACGGCATTCGCAGCAACATATGGCACTGGCACTACAACTGGGTATGCTGAAACTCCATTATCAACATTCTTTCTCTTCCGACCTTCAACCAAACAGGAACTGATAAACGCAGTAAACGCATGGACATCTCGTCTCGTTTGGAAAACCGTTTCAGGTTATCCTCAACAATGGTATGTAGGAACAACTAATGATAATGCGCATGATACAAGTGCCACTACTGTAACATCATCGAATAATACACATAATTCAGAATCACGTATTAAATTTCAACATATATCTACAACTGCCTTCACTCTAAATTTTGACTACATTGTCAGTTCGGAAGCAAATTTTGACTTTTTCAGATTCTTTCAGAGTAAGGACGACGGGACTTCTGTAGAAAAATTAAAGAAAGCAGGATTTATAACAGGTACATATAGTAGCGGTTCGACCGCACTTACGGCCGGAACTTATACATTTGAGTTTTCCTATTATAAGGATTATTCTGTTCATAGAGGCAATGACAACGTGCAAGTTAGTAATATTAATATTGGAAACACCGCAGCATATAATAATGTCTTAATCGCTAATTGGGATACATCCCTTATCACAGATATGTCTGAGTTGTTTAAGAATAAAGGAACATTTAACAATGATATAAGAAATTGGAACACCTCCGCTGTGACAAATATGTCGAGTATGTTTCAAGGCGCAGCAGAATTTAACCAATATATTGGCGATTGGAACACCACCGCTGTGACGAATATGTCGAGTATGTTTCAAGGCGCAGCAAAATTTAACCAAAATATTGGAAAAAAAACAGTCCAGGCAAGTGGAAGTATAAGTGCGTACGACGCATGGAACACCTCCGCTGTCACAAATATGTCGAGCATGTTCAACGGCGCATCAGTATTTAACCAAAACATAAGCGGTTGGACTGTCTCAAATGTCACGAATAGTACGGAGATATTTACGGATTGTTCTATCATTCAACCCAATAAACCCACATTTTAATATTATAATCCCACAATTCAAAATATATATATATAGCATTTCGTATGATGTAGATAGTTTTATTTTTATTTTTATTTTATTATTCTATTCAGAATATTAAAATAAATGAATATCAACTGATCAATCCTCTGTTCCTTCACGCAAGTTAGGATTAATACAAATATCTTGCGATGGAAAAATGTTCCCTGACATACATGTATCTTGTTCGCTTACTTTAATACATGATCTGAATCCTCTATCTTCACCGATGTAGCAGAATCCAGCCTTTTTAGCAGGTTTTGATTGCTGCGTTAAACTATCTACATTATCAGGTATAACCGGCTCAATAGATTTTTGCTGAGAATTATGTTGATTTTGTTGCTGATTTTTCTTAATTTTACTGTCATTAATGGCTTGCTTTAATTTGTGATCATCAATAACAGATTCTTCTACGTCATCCTCTGACATAGCTGCGGCTTTTTGACCCAGATCAATCGCGCTCGTTAATGTGCCGGCGGCGACATCAATTCCCAATTTTGAGCCTTCGGCTGATGTGTTAATCGTGTTTTTCGCTGTTTCGGACCCCAAATAAGCCACTTCGGCAAGAATTGGTCGAAAAAATCCTATGAATGAATCGGATAACATACCTAAATAAGCAAATACATTAAGTCCTAAAATGGCAAGCAAAATAACGATTATTGCGTATAAAATGTAATTGGGATTTCCAGAACTTACCATTGGCGCGGATGAATCAATTGAAGTCTTTGTAGACGCGAAATTCTCAGATATCGGATCACCTAACTTTAGTGTTGAGGGAGAATTTGATTGAATTGGTGTCATTCTATTAGGGATTGTTTCGGCATGAAATGAATTAGCAGATGACGAATTCATAATTGTCTATTTATAACTAATATATATAATTATTTTATACATTTTATTATTTAGAAAAATAAATCTAAACCAGATTTTTCATAAATATTAAGGATAATAGGTCATAATTACTATAAATATATTTCACTATAGCGAAGAGATGTTTAAGAATATTATTTTTGGCAGAAAATATTTTATAATTGTATTGTATAATGTCTGTATACACAGCTGCTCAATGGTTGTCCGCCGGATTCTCCGACGCTTTTTACTTGCAAGAATATCCCGATATTGCTGCTGCCGGAGTTGATTCTCTTGTTCATTTTCTCTCCTCAGGTTTTGGAGAGGGTAGAAATGCCAGTCAAGAAATGAAAAACTGGTTTGCTCAAGATGCCGATGCCGCTTATCTCTTAAAATTTGACGAGCTTGTCGGCGTGAATAGTGCTGATGTATTTGTTCACTACAAGTTAAATCTTGGTGCTGACAAAGATGCTGCTGCCGCTCAACGCGGTGCTAATGCTAATGCTATTGCTACTGCCAACTCTATTGCTGCCAGCGCTTTAGTCATTGCTACCGCTGCAAACGATAAAGCTGGCGAAAAGGGTGCTAAGGGTGATACTGGTGCTCAAGGTGATGCTGGTGCTAAGGGTGATACTGGTGCTGCTGGTGTCGCTGGTCCTCAAGGTTCTAAGGGTGATACTGGTGCTAAGGGAGATACTGGTGAGAAGGGTGCTAAGGGTGATAAGGGAGATAAGGGTGATAAGGGAGATAAGGGAGATAAGGGTGCTGATGGTACCAATGGTCTCGCTGGTACTCCCGGTCTCGCTGGTACTCCCGGTCTTAAGGGCGATAAGGGCGATAAGGGCGATAAGGGCGATAAGGGCGATAAGGGTGCTGATGGTACCAATGGTCTCGCAGGTACTCCCGGTCTTAAGGGCGATAAGGGCGA
>Ga0209092_10002191_pt1 | contig 18148 bp, 15 predicted proteins | sample FraStrMetagenome_FD_187446 | JGI IMG/M metagenome (GOLD analysis project Ga0209092, IMG submission 187446) | Marine eukaryotic phytoplankton communities from Arctic Ocean - Fram Strait ARC3M Metagenome (SPAdes) (version 2) | ecosystem: Environmental > Aquatic > Marine > Oceanic | place: Fram...
CACTGCTAACGTATCTGTAGTAGACTTGACTGCCCGTCTTGAGAAGCCAGCTGACTACGAAACCATCTGTGCTGCTATTAAGGAAGCATCTGAGGGCAAGATGGCCGGAATCTTGGGATTCCATGACAACGACATTGTTTCATCTGATTTCATCTCCAACACTCACTCTTCCATCTTCGACAAGAAGGCCGGTATTGCATTGACAGATGACTTCGTTAAGCTTGTATCTTGGTACGATAACGAAGCTGGATATTCCAAGCGTTGTCTTGACCTCATCAAACACATGGAAAAGACTAACTAAGTAAATGTGCTCGATTGATGTGTGATAATAGAATATATACAGTTTCAATGATTCATCTTTTACAAATGATTATATGTTTCAACTTATGTATTGATATACTTGAAAACTTTTGTTATTAGACGGTAAAAACACATATTTTCGATGTCTCCCTTACTTTATTTTACACACATAGGAAAAGCCCAAATTTAATGACACGTTTTATACCATGATTAAAATGTTTCAGACCTTGTTAATGCCACAAATGAGACGAATATACGGTTAAGTCACATTTGCAGTAACTTAAACTTAATCATAAATTTCCTCCTACAATTAAAGGAGGCTTTCGAAATATTTTTGGAATATGTATACAAAAAGTAGGCTACAAAAATGACGAATTGTGAGAAAAGCAAAAAAACACTAATATTTGTTTCCTTCATAAATGAGTTATGCAATCCAAAAACTTTCAATTTAGGCAATTTGTGTTGTTAAACATCAAGTTGCCCTTTTAGAATGCAAATAGAATATCTCATTCGATAGCCTCTTTTTAACATATTTGAAGCAAATGGATGCGATTTTTCTTTCCTTACGACAATCATGATATCTCAAAACCATGACCAAACTCGTTCCTTCCTTTTTTTAATTGAGTTTCTGTGAACCCTGCCTAAGTCTTTGTTGCTCCACATGATGCGCACTTATGGGTGGAAAGAGGATCTTAAGGTGCTGGTATGATTTTTAAATTGGAAGGAATGTTAGATCTACATTGAGCACCGTAGCATCCATATTTTTGCAGTTGAGAACGTGAGATTTCCTTGTCTACAAGCCTCCGTCTGTGACTGATTAAAGAATACAAGATTTGCATTTTTTAGCTGATTTCTGGAAGAAGATTGTTCGCCTACCGTTTAAAAATATTCATGAAGTTTCCAACACTTGATTATCTTCAGATTTATGATCAAATCCAGAGAACTGCTATCATAGGTCTAAGTATTAAGTGACGCCGTTGAGTTTTCTAGCCTACTAGATAAGTTATGCAAGTCAAATTTATACAAGGCTTTTCTATTATCATGATTCATATTCTTCTTGATAGAATCCTTGTTCAATCCAAATTCTTTTGACTCAGCCTAGGAGACGGATTTCATATGATAGATAGGCCTAAAGTTCCCATACACCATGAATTTAAAAAATCCTATAAAGTAGCATTGAGGGATGCATTTTTCATTTGGAATGAGCCTAAGCTGAATAAAATGAAAGAAACAATGAAGAAAGACGGTTACACTAATTTAGAAATTGAACATGAGCTATACTTCAATGTGAAAATGTTCACAGGATGTATTGAACGCAACATTCCATCTCCAAAGATTCTATATTGGAGAGTGTGAGCTGTTTTTTTTTTATTTCGAGGATATAGTAGATTCAAAATCTGGTAAAACATTATTTAATAAGAATGCATTTTAAAAAAACAAATAATGTCCTAGTTGAAGTATAACTAGGACATTGTTCAGACCCCCCAGGCTATGCATTATATTCATATAACCTAAGCAACAAAGCAGAAATAATGCGGAACAAATATAGTCTTCCTCTCCTACATTGCAATAGAGAGACAAATGATGTTGAGGGGTTTCATAAACAAATTCTTACAGTATTCAGGACATGGGTCATGGGTGTAGAAATGTCTGACTGCCTTATGATGGCAGAAAGAAAGCATCGACATAATCATAGATGTTCTAAAAGAAGAAGAAATGGCTTTCCAAAAGTTGGGCATTATGATATATGGCTAATTGATTCATTACAAAACCTTGTGTATAAAAACCATTCTGTTATTTTATTTCCTGAATGGTCTAATACAAGTGATTTCATGCAAAAAAATGAAAGTTTTGGAACAATTACTCTACATTCAAAGGAACTACATGAAAAGATCCAATCAATCAGTATTGACCAATTTTCATGTAATCTTACATCGGACATGAGATATTTGTGCAAGACTATGGGAAGAAAATTACCTTTACTACCCGTTCACGGATTTCCTGAAAAAAGAACTCTTTAACACACTTATTTCACTTGGTGGTGGATTTAACGATGATGTTATGGCTATGCAATGGTGTGGTTATGTTGATGGACAAACTATATTTCCCAAAGTTCCATTTCATTTGCAATCATATCATAAAATTTGGTCAAAGAAACAACGAATCAGGGACGCTATGAGAAAATCTTAGGATAGAACCGATGCTTTAAAGCTCCTTCATAATTCTCTTCAGGAGCATGATATGAATGAAGATGTAATTTCATCTGAAGGAAAAACGATCTTTGAACATATACAACTTCTGCCTCCAATAATGGCCCCACCAAAGAATGCAATGCATGGGGTTGATAATGTTATTGTTGGAGGTGTTAATGTTGGTACAACTAATCTTTCATGCAATATAACTGCAGCTATGACAAACGAAAAAAGGTTCAGAGGAAAAGACAGAAAACAGGGAAAGAGATTAAGAAGATGCATGCAATGTGTTGAATTTGGCGGGGACAATGCATTCATTTGTAAAGGAAAGAATGTGAAAAATGGGAGGAATTCTTGTATATACTTTGATATAAGTGGTCAAGATCTAACAAGTTCCTTAGAATAAGTATTTTGATTTTTTTTAAATAATTTTCAATGATAACAGTTTAACCATTCAATTTGCCTAAAATTTCGTCGGACCCTCTGGATCCTCCGATGGTATAATAGACTCCACTACCATGGTATAAAAACCTTTTGCATTGGTTTATCACCTGAAATTATCATTATTTATGATTATTTTTGTTATTTATTATGTGAATTGTTTTAGAATTACCCGAATATTGAACATTAGGAGGCGCTTCCATTTTTTTCAATTTCACGATATCTGTTTTACAAGCGTCCATTTTGAGTTTGTAACTTTTCGGTCAAATCATCTGTTGTAACCTGCTTATGATTGTCATGGCAGGTGCGAACGTCTCTATTTGATAGGAACAACGAATTCTCAGCGAACTCGATGTATTTGATCGTCTCTTTTCTCGTCGTAATAATATCTGGGGGAAAATTCTCCTCTCCTATCAATTCTTCAATATTCTTTGACTCTGTGCGAAAAGTGATATTATCTTTGCTCAGATCTAGATGTTCGATTGCACCATTGATGGAACCATCATGGGATGATTCTTGTGCTTCACAATAATCATGTATACCAGTTCTCATGCTGATATCACATGTGGATTGAGTTTTTGTGCTGCTTAAATCATCTTCAAAGTTAAATTCTTTAGAATCAAAAGAGTCATATTCATGTGACAGAGAGTGTGAAGAGACTTCTTGGATTGCCGATAAATTGAAATGATTTTTATTATTTTGAATCTTTCTATTTTTGTCACGTAAAAGTGTAGCTTTCTCGACGACATTCGTTCCGTGCTGGTCAGTCTTCTGCTTGCTACAGAATGAATGAATGAGGCCTCGAGTCTCATTGGGCTGTGAAGTGGAATCTTCAACCAACTTAAAATATTGCAAATTATTATGAGAGTTCTCTTCTTTTGATTTAAGCACATTCGAATCAATGGCTACCTTATATGCCATAACGCAGCTCTTACATCTGGAAGCTATCCCTTTTTTCAATTGATTGGATGAGAACTGATTCCTTCTTTTCATTCTTTTACACGAAGGACAAAATCGAATGATGAAATCACAAAAAATGCAAACGTTACCATTTACATTTGAACGCAAAGAAGGGCATTTCCTATCACGATTACATAGGTAGCACTTGAGGAACCATTTACTCTCAACAATGCAATGTTTACATCTGCCTCCTTTCCCTTTTCGCAATTGACTGGATGAGAATTGATTCCTTCTTGTCATTTTTTTGCAGGAAGGACAGAATCGCATGGTTTTACGACAACCAATACATTCGTTACCACTTTCGTGATTTCTGAGTTGCCCATTGGACAGCAGTTGAGGACAAACTTGATTAGAATCACAAAAGCAGCACTTGATGAACCATTGCCTACTGTCCATTTTTGTCTGAGAACTTTTTTCAATCGAAGTTTTGTTCTTCTCTAAATCATAGATATTACCAATTCGAAACTTGTTGTGGGAAGATTTTTATTTGCAAATCATTTATTCTCAGTAACATTTTAAGATGATTTGTATAGATTAGAACAAAATAGTATTTCAACATCGATGAAAAATCTTTTTTTATTAGAAAATTGACCAATGACACGCAAACTTAAACACTACCATACACTCTAGAAAAATTACTCCCGTGTATTTATATTTGTTATTCAATTTAAAGCAGAGTCTTGTCCACGCTGAGAATATCACAGTATGACACAACGGATGAAGACTAATGAGAATATGAGGTTATATGAATATTCAATCTTTACTCTCTCTCTCTCCAAAGAGTGTATCTATATGTTTACCACATAAAATTTTCGTTTATGAAGAACTATCCAATGGCACGCAGACTCTACCTTTATTTGAGAAAGTGCTATTTAAAAAATTGTGACCCAACTCTTTCTAGAGAGAGAGAGCGATAGGGAAGACAGAAGGATATTCACATATATCTTCATTTTCATTTAGCATGTGTATCTTTTTAATACCGCCCAGCGAATTTTGCATTCAACTTTGTCACTCCACTTCCATCTTGTCCCTCTGGTACTTGCCACGTATCTTCTTTCATATTTACTGCAACCACGCTCTTTTTCTTCGGTTTTGAATGCGTTGATGTATCTTTCGCTATCCTTGCCATTGAAGCTGGGGATGATTTTTGTTGTTTCCGTGCCAGAAAAGAAGCAGTTGACATCACACCTGAAGACATCGATGATGATTTCTCTGAAATTTGTTTCTTCTCTGGTAGTGTTGGTCCTTTCACCCGTCTTATTTTCTGTAGTTTTGCTAGGACGATTCGTGGAGGCGGAGGCATGGAACTTGAATCTTTCATTGGTTGTGATTCATTTCCTAGTTTTCTTGTTATCGTAGATTTGTCGGCGTTTATGTTATGATATCTTTTCTCAATATTAATATTTAACATATTTTTTCGCGAATTATCGATGTGTTGGTTTGGCTTTGCTTTTGAAATGATGCTACTAGGAGGTGGCATGTCAAAGTTAGGCTTTGTTGATGTAGCAGTTTTTTTCATTGGTAGAGGAGGGAGCATGCTCATAGATGAATTAGCACTAGGTACAATTTTCGATGGTGTAGGCATTTCATTTAAGGATAATGCGTTAGAGTTCGATGGCTCGGGAGGTGCCTTGGATAAGTCAGATTTCTTTGAATCGTTATCCTGTTCCAATTCTTTTTCTCTCTTATTCCGATATATTGTTTGTGCTCTACGATCGAAAGTCATATCCATGTTTCCCGTACATACTTTCAACATTTTTTCCAATGCGTCAAGTTCCTTCATATTTCTTTTTTTCAAAAGATTTAATTTGTTCAATTCTTCCTGAGCCAGCAGTAGATCATTTGAGAGAAAGAAGGTGTCCTCAGCACTACATTTCTGGTGTTTTATTCTTGTTTCAATCGTTGAAACTTTTGATGTAACATTCTCAAAATTGCTTTTGCCTTTGTCGAGAGCGTTTAGCATTTCTGTCCACTTCTCGATTACTTCCTCTTCGGTTTGGCTTTCGTCAAAGTTGCTATCATCATCATAACTACTTTTATTCTTCTTACTAGTATGCTTTGTGCGATCGTAAAAGTCATCAACATCATCATCTTCATCGTAGCGATAATCTTCATTATCACTTTCGTATCTTCGTTTCATTTTCTTCCCACCATTTTTATCCCTTATAGCATCCCTAATTTCTTGTTCTAAATTTATTATTTCTTTTTTTAGCTTTTCCTCTTTTGTGGCATTTCTTTCGAGTTGAGCTGATTGCCCTGCTGTTAAACCTTCGAAACCTTTGTTCATAATACGCTCTGATTCAAGTTGTAAATTAGCTAATTTATGTTTTTTGGCCGTAAGACGTTGGAATTTTTGTTGCTGCTTGGGAGGAATGTTATCATATATTAATGGAGAATGGGAAACAGGGGATCCAGTCTTTTGCTCTTCTTGATTATCTGAGTCATTCCCTGTATCATAATCAATATCCATACCCCAAGAAATTCCATTTACTTGTCGACTTTCCATTGTTTCCTTGGTCGATTTGGTTTCATCTTGATTTCTATGATTTATAGCTTTTAATTTTGCTAGTTTTGCATTCTCAGAAATAAAAAATTGTCGATCTTTTTCAGGAGGACCTACTAAACAGTAAATTCTAGTAGAAGCTCCAAATTGGATCATATCTCCTGGGAATAAAATAACACCTCTGGAACCTTCTCCGGAACTATTCTCCATTTTACCAATTGATTTCTTTGGTAATAGTTTCTTGTTGACTAACGTTCCATGTCCACTACCCAAATCACGAAGCCAGGGGGTACCAATGGGATCCGATGAGGAAGTGTGGAATGCAATTCGTGCGTGAAGACGTGAACAACTTGGATGTGCTGTCGGAATAGAAACTTGGTCTTCTGCTCGCCCAAATGTGACGCATTTAGAGTTGAGAGGGTGAGATTGAAGTAATGTACCATTTTTTATTTCATCCAGAGACCATGTAGATTGTGTTGGTGAACTTGACCATTTTGGTTCTTCGTAATCGCTGCTCATTTTTTCATAAAATTAAAGTAAATAGCCGTAATTGGTGTGAGAAAAAATATGAAAAGATACGCTTGAATTGATTTTGTGAAATACTGCTGCATCGGATCACGTTAATTCTCTCACAGCTGTCACGAAATAATTTAACTCATCCCGTTATTATTTTAAAATTTCAGTCGCAGAAGGAGGAAGAAATTTTTCGCATGCACAAATTGTGTTTATGCAAATGATCTTTAATTAATTATTTACGATTCAATGTTTTTTTCTTTTCAACACAAAAATATAAACAGAGCAAAAATGAAGTGATCGAAAACATTGAGATAATCCGTATCGCATCTCCTCTTTACGACTTCATTCGCTGATAGACTTGTACGATTTTTTTGTTTAGCACATTTTTTCAGAAAAGGTTCACAATGAACAAAAAGGAAGTTCAAATTAGAAATCCTATCAGCCTAGAAAAAAAACACCTTTTACTTTAAAAGCATTTCGTACAACATGAACATGATACTTTTCCATCTGGTTCAATACAATCGGCTGTAAATGTTATCAATGGAAATCCACAGATTTCTTCAGAAATCACACCAGTTATCATATTGCCATGAAGTTGTAATGAATTGAGTTCAAGGAGATTATCAAAGCTTGAAGGCATTGTTCCGCTAAGCCTGTTATTTGATAAATCGAAACTATTTAATTTCGAAAGAGATCCAAGAGAGCTTGGAATTGTCCCATTCAAGTTATTATTGCCTACCCATAGACCAATTAAAGTAGACAGATCTCCTAGTTCTTGAGGAATCATTCCAGTTAATTTGTTCCCACTCAATATAATTGACTTCACATGATCGAGATGTCTCAGTGACACAGGAATCGTACCGGACATATCATTCTGACTTAAATCTAAAACCTCTAAATATTCGTATGAGCCTATCTCCGGAGGTATAGTACTTGTTAATTGATTGTTATTAACTCGAATTGATTCCAAAAAAGGCAACTTTGATAGATTCGAAGGAATTGGGCCTACTAGTTGATTGCCTGATAAGTGTATCATCCGAAGAAATTGTAATTCTTCCAGAGAAGAAGGGATTACACCAACGAGCCTATTATTAGCAATACTAAATTTCTCGATGATTCTACATTTTTTTATTTCGTCTGGAATAGTGCCTGTCAACCTGTTTGATGAGAGATATAACACTTGCAGCTTGGTCAAAGCGCCTATTTCCGTTGGTATAGTGCCAGTTATCTGATTCTCGGCCAAATGAATGAATGCAAGATTTGGCAATAAAGCTTCTTTCGGTAATTGACCATTAAGGTTGTTATGAAGAAGTTCTATACGTATCACTTTCTGATTATCGCTACACATAACTCCAAACCAAAGACATTCATGTTGATCAGATCCATATCCGTCTTTATTTTTCCAATCTTGACCTGACAGGGTGTAAAACATAACCATCAATGAATATCTCTGTAGCAAGTTAGGACTTGTGTGTGTGAGTCTCATCTCATCTTCATGCAATATCCAAGCGAGAGCTTGATGCTGAGGGGAATTCTCTTCCAACATGATTAAACCGGAATAATCAAAAATAACTTTTCCAAGCTCATAGTCTCTTATATTCATGATGTCACTCTGTGAGGAAGCAGATGGAGCCATTGAAACAAAGTTGTCCTGTGGGGAAGAAAGTGGATCAACTTTCGATTTTAAAAGTATTCCTGCGACTCCAGTTGTCAGTATGATGGCTACCAACACCAATGCTACAATTTTTGGGTTAGCATAATATGAGAACTCATCCCCAAATATTTTGACTCCACAAATATTAACCAAGCATCGTCTTTCGGGGACGATATCTCCATCAATTACAGGAAGGGGACTAGTACTAGCTATATCCAATTGATTCCCTTTACCAGCCTCGTTTCTTGTTTGAAGATGATGTACACCAATTTCTTTTTTCTTGGGTGTCCTTTTACCTGCTTCCAGTGTCATCTTATCGTGGCTTCTAATGATTCGCAAGCGCAGAACAAAGCTATTTATTAAATTGAATCTTCTTCGGGTCCATTCACAAGCAGCTACTGCTTAAGGACACAAATTAGGCTCGTTCATGTGGTAAAATACTTTTTATGCCATTCTACGGTAGTTTCCAATATGAAATTAATATGAATATGTACGAACACAAGACTTTTACAGTGATGCTAATTTAACCCAAAAATAAATCATGTATTTCACTACCAGCTCTTTTCCCTCTAAACAGCTCACACACATATATGTATGTACTACATTTTTCCTTACTTAATTGCCTGGGATATGTACGAAATTCTAGTTTCCTCGCGTGCGGTCCAAAAATTCATTTAATATCCTACATATCTTATAACCCGTGAAAGTACAGATTCTGCCGCAGTGCATTGCTGTCACTACACGATAAATATGGAATACTACTACTACTACTACTACTACCTACTGCAGAGAACATTCCTTAAACCTATGTGATTACTGAGAATACAATATTTCCAAGATTATTTTTTTCTAATTGAAGTAAATGGAAAAGTGATAATTGTTCAATTGGAGAGCTATAATCATACAATAAGACCGCACTCTCTGTAGCAATTCATGTAATAAATCGATGTTTACAGATGAAAGGCCTAAGATTTATCCAATTTAATGTGCAGATATCTTTTTAGTTTAACAGCTGTCGTAATATCCCACAAGCCTGCATCACTTTTCAAATATTAGAATTACATGCAAAATTTACATCTACAGAAAAATGCATCAGTGTGTGCATGAATATCATAATAAGTTCAGATGCATTTGTATTTTTATTATTTTGAATATAAGACCTAATCATTCACTCCAAATTCATTTTATCCGATATTATAATTGGACAATTCTTATATGTCCGGACTCAAATCAGCAAAAGGGGGCTTTTTAAATAATTGGTAAGTTGACGAAAAATTGGTAGGGTTAGGGTTAGGGTTAGGGTTAGGCCCATACTTACTGATCAATTGACCTATGCTAGAGATTGGTTGTCGACAAACATACAGTTGGGGTGTGTTGTGGGGGTTGGTTGTTTGTTGTTGTTGTTGTTTTTGAATTGCGAGCTACTTTTTTAAGGTTGTAAATAAGAGAACGGCGTACAACCTACGTTACAGACATACTACAACATACCAACTTCTACGTACGAACAGCACGAAAACAACAAGACAATGAGGCTTCATGCCGGCCCTGGACGAGGAGGAAGAGGGCTCCCTTGGCTATCAAAACCAAAATACATGTTGCATTTGCATCTTCACACGAAGAACAAAAACGAAAGTGAACAAAAAAGGAACTTTTATGAGGTCCTTGAGGAAAAAAAGGACAATGATATGGATACCCAAAGTATCAAAGGCACGGATGGCAAAAAAAGACTCGGAAAAAAACATAAAATTGTATATGATCAGAGAAAAATAACTAGGAAGATTCCAGATTCCAAAAAAATAAAGGTTTGCCTCAATGAAAATAGGATCGCGCCGGGGGATATAGAGGAAAATATTTTTGCCTTTACGACAGTTGTACGGAAAAAGAAGAAGAAAAAATATAACGTAATGTCTCCGACGCAGCATTATCAAGTACCTATTCATATATTGGAATCTACTACAGTAAAAAGTGCGAAAAAAATAAAGTGTTGGAAAATTATGCCTATGACATCAAATAATCAAGACGGGGGAGATGGAATGGAGGATATGAATACCCAAGATATTGAAATGGAAGTGGCGAATATTGAGAATGAAAGTATACGTCATAGCTTGTGGAATGAGATTGAAAAAAATAGCTTGGAGCTCAACTTGCCAATCCCAGAGAAACGAGAAGATTCTATTGAAACATTGGAGGATGCTTTGGAAAGGCTGGAATGAAAAAGAGTTATCAAATTTGCCTTCCCAAACATAACCAAGTTTGCAACAAAGTTTACCCAACACACCCAAGATGCTGAATCACCAGCGGCGATTGACAAAGACGTCACAATGATCAGTCCTGACACAAAGTGTGGAAATAAGAAACAGAAAAATGATCACGATGTTCTAGTACGAAACCCCGACACAGAGGGTGAGAAAGAAGTAAATAAGAAAGAACATGGGGAGAGGTGTGCAAATATGATTGGTATCATTAAAGCAGTAGCAGCGACGATCGAATGTAAAATAAGCACGCAGGAAGAATGGCAAATAAAATCGTGGGATATGATTAAATTGAGGAAGAAATTAGGATATATTAATGTTTGCAAAAAGGAGTATCAATCCAGAAACAACATTAAGAAAAACAAACATGATCATGATACGACGACATTTCAAAGATGCGATAATGTTTAAATGTAGCTACAGCGTCAAATATTATTACCCCAATGAAAAATTCCGTAATTGATGCTTGTAAACCACCCGAAGTGGTGAAGACTGTAAGAGATACCCCCATTAAACATCAGATGAGGCATTCTTACACTGATAGGCTTCGCCTACACATAACAGACTCTTCCCTGAACATTAGACTAATGCTGAAAAAATGTACCAACTATGAAAAGAGGCTGATCCAAGTGTCTTGCTTTTAGCACATTGTTTGCTGGTCATTTGACCACTGTTGACAAGAGAATGAAATTTGGCGGTTTAATTTGCATTCAATTTTTATTATCTTGTAATGAATGAATATGGTATATTGTATTCAATCGTGCATTTAGTTGACAAGCTGACGTAAGCATTCGGTGTTCTCAGGCAGGTGAGGGCTGTACCCTTTGAAGTACTAGTAGTACTTGAAACCACAATCATCCGTTCGTTTATGAAACCTCAATTAGGTTTTTTTGAACCAACCAATTTTATGTAAAATTTTATTATTTTCTTCGTGGACTTTTTGAAAAATGGAGTTTTTTGGAAGAAATATCAAATTCTACGAAGAAAATGTTTTGATAATGAAGTATGCGCAGATGTTTGACCTCATTTATCAGATGAACTCTAATTCTTGGTTCCATTAGTAGGATACGTACGTAGAAAACCTATACCTAGTTGATTCTGCCGTTAGTCATACACTTAACTCGATTTGGTGAATACATAAGCGTAATCTTATAATTTTATTGATTTAACGTGAACTATCTTACATCGACTGCTTTATTGTTTTAGTTTATCAAACCCAAAGCTTTAACCTACATCATCGCTAGAGAAGGTCATGATCCAAACAAGAGTAAGCCACTGATAACGAAACTGGATCTTATATGGACTGCATGCCTCCTCGGCCGCTGCCTTTAGTCCCATTTTCGCCTGATTCTCGCTAGGTTGCAACGTATTTTTTAGTAAACGGTAAATGTTTTACGTTCTACCGGCTCACTTGTGAAAAATCCTTATGATTGACTCTTTTTGTCTCACAAGCAGCCACCACTCAATAGAGAAAGAGACCTGATCAGCCTATGGTAGCTGGATGAATAGAGGTTTAAGCATCAAGTAACAGAGTGCTAGAGGGTTCTATTTTCATTCCATACGCATCCGTTTTTGAACAAAACATCTATATTTTTGTTAACAGGATATGGACGACCAAAATTTGTTTGCAGGTTTTCTTACCAATGTTATTGCCTTAGATCAAAGAGACGCAATCAATGAAAATGTTGCCTCAACTTTTAGAGGATTCCAACATACTTCTGAAGATGAAATAAACTCCTTCTTAAAGGGGAATAATTCCATCAATAGTAATAGGACTGCTGCTCAAAGGGTTTTCATTGAGCCCCATCACATACAATCAATCAAAGCAATTTTATTTGAATTGAAAGATAGACAACAATGCAATTCTTCTCCTTCAGTTGATATGTTGAATATGATTGATCTGGAAGCCATGACTCTTTTGAAAGCAGCTCGTGTTGAATCCCTAAATGCTGAAAAGGCCCGCAATTCCGTCACATTGGGAAGTCCCAAAACTCACTCACGAAACTTGGAGCACGTTCAAACAATCAGTGAAAGAATCACTTGGACGCATTTGTGGTCACAACAAAATTCCATTGACCTACATCATAAGAGATGATTGGTATCTATGACCTCAATTGGGAAAGCAGGGAAGAAAAATTAATTGCATACACTACACTCCGTGGAACACTATTTAAACTTGACAATACTGCCGTATACTCTCTCCTTTTACAATATATTGGTGATGGAGAGGGAAAATCTCTTGTCGAAAAGGAGAAGCTAACTCGAAATGGACGTTCAGTTTGGTTATCACTTTGTGATCACTATGAGAGGTGAAAGGCGGAATTTCACTATTCAAACCTTCTACTCCATTTTTTCAAACGCATTCAATATGCTAGGAGAAGCTGGACCAGCACATGCATTACACAAAGCACAGAAAATTACAGCATTTACAAATGGCATTAGAGATGCTGAAGCAACTAGATGCGCTATTAATGCTAGAAAAGAAATTTCTGCTCTACCCATAAATGAACAAACTTTCGATAGATATTTCAATTCCTTGTCGGCTGATCTTAACACCTTTCAGACGTTAACTCTCGCAAGAATGACAGAAACAGGGGCTCCAACAAGGAGGATATCTTCATTTAATACTGGTTGAGGTCGAGGAGATCATACTAATGGCCGCGGAAGAGGTAGAGGTTATCGCGGTCGCGGTGGAAGAGGAGGACGCCACTATGATAGAGGCAATTTTGTGTCATACTCTGCACAAACATCGCATCTTCCATCCTGAGCTCAAAGTTTATAAGTCAGAAGAGTTTAGTAGGATGACTAGATTACAGAAGAGCGCTGTCCTTCAGCATAAGCTTAACCATGGATGGATTTCTGGGGATACACCACCACATGGATATACATTGGACAGTGATGGCAATCCAGTTTTAAACGGTCAGTCAGCACAAGCATCAATTGCTCAAATGAATAGCCATCTCCCACCATATGGTTATCCTCCTCCACCCAGCCAAAATTTCCAGTCACAACTACCTCCCAGCCAACCCTCACCTAACAACGTTCCAGCCCTGATTAGCACAAATCCTGGGGGCGATGGGACTTCTTTTGGTCGCCAAGGAATAATAGTCCCTTCCAATGCTTCTACAACATCTTCAAATTCATCTGCATCCATTGCTGGTCGTGCCTACACTGGTATTGAGTACGATTCTAACGGAAACAGGCTCAACTGACTTATTTTGTTGATGATGAACGTGTTCACTGTATGGAATATCTTTATAATGACGATAGCACAACACTATCTCCTCGTAACCGTGCGCAAGAATGCGCGACAAATAAATTTGTCACACACTTTTGAATAGTGCGCTAGACGAATCAGATTTCAAAAATATAATTATGCGCATTAATTGTCCATTTTCAAAAAATAAATTATCCATATTTGTGCATTTTCATATTTTTATTTGTGTAACATTCTTCATTATTATAGTGCATAATAAATTCTCAATGTGCGAAGATTTATTTATATTCAATACAAGGAAATTTAATTGTGTAAAAGGAAAAGAAAATTATGTTGTCATTTTTTTAATTGTCCTTTATTGGCAATAATTTTATTAATGTTCATCTTTTTATTTCACAGTACTTTCATATTTCTATTAGTCAAACTAGTCCTTTTTATTTTGTTATTTCTATTATTATTCTTATTTTACTTTGTATCATACAAATAAAGCGCTTCAGAAAGTAGTCAATGTTTCATCATCAATGGAAAGGAGGGTAGTTGTACTGCGATTCTTGTGGATTACATTTTCTGCTTATTCGTATTTGCGTTCCCTTTGTCATCATAAATCTTGTTCTTCATTGTATTAACTATCATAATCAAGATAGTCAGACGCTAAAGTGAAGTTTTCTTTTTGTTCCTCCTTCAGCCCTAAGCAAAAAGGTTTGATTTGAAAGATTCAGAATTTCATGATGCGATATATCTTCTTGCATTATTTTGTTTTGATAAAAGCAAGGTTCAATGTTGCTTCTTAGAGACAATTTGAAAAAACAATAGATTGGTAGAAGGAATCAATAGAGTAATGTTAGTGATGTGGTTCGTTATAAGTCCATAGAAGCATTTAAATAGATAATGCATCCAAATAAGAAACAGAAATTTGCTTACCAATAAAGACTTGTCTTAGTATGCATTACCAAATTGAGAAACATTTTGCAAATGTTTGCTACATTCTTGGCCCATGGATGAATTGGTTTGGAGGTCCCAAACATAAAATGTGATGATCGATATGTTTGCAATATGAAATCAAAGCTTGAATAATGATAGAGTAAAGAATTGGCTATCCATTTCATCATATTTTATGGCGCGCGCTAGAAAATATACCAAACAAGCTGCTAATTAGATTATTACTAAGTCATTTTGCTAATTTCTTCTCATATATATTTAGGGAAAATGACTTAAAAAATGATGTGTTTATGTATGTAATGAAATAAATTTTGAAAGAATCACAGCTTAATGCATGCAAAACAATATTGAGATTTCCCTAAACATCTATATAAAAGATTTAATAGAGCCATGTACTTCTAGTATATTTGTACTTATACTAAGCATTTAAAAATATACTGTACATTAGGGAAAATGACCTAAAAAATGATGTATTTATGTATGTAATGATTTTTTTCGAAAGAATTACAGCTTAATGCATGCAAAATGGTATTGAGATTTCCCAAAATATCTATATAAAAGATCTAATAGAGCCATGTTCCTCTAGTATATTCGTAATTCTACTAAGCATTTAAAAATTATACTGTACTTTATATACTACAGAATTTCTTCCACGAACAACTATTACAATGCGTAAAGTTACTGGGTTCGAATCGCGGTTCGCCCAAAACCAGGATGTCAGGCTCCGGCGGTGTATGTGCGTTTTCGACACATACAATGCTGTTTGAGCTGGTCCGGTATCTTCATAAGGACAGGTTTTGCTAAAATTCATAATTTTTGATGTTCAAAAAATTATATTGTGCATTTAAATAAATTTTATAGTGTAAAAACAATAAAAAATAATGCATCAATAAAATTGTGTGGTGTATGCATTATTTTAAGAATGCAAAAACACAACCTGCCAAAAAATCTAAATGTGGTGTGCATAAAAACGTTGGCATTCTTTCAGCATTTGTATGTCAAAGGGGGATTAGACTGATATATTTCTACATACTTATGACATATTGTCCCTGAATAAAAAATACATGACTTTGCTATGGCGTGAAAAATGTTTGTGGTGGGAGTCGATCTGCAAACAACACACTTGAAAGATCTACACATGCATATTTCTATCTATAAAAAAGTATTGACGCATTCCTGATTATTTTCAGAATGCAACATGTACAAATATAAATAAACAAAATTTAAGTGTAACCTTTAAAAAATTTTCACTTACTGGACAAATATTTCATAGAAGCAGCACTATTGCGATACACTAAAAATATTTAAACCTGAAAAAAATATTTTCTATGAACATGACTATAACAGAATAGTCTATGTGAAATAAATCTACTTTTGGATTAGTCAGGAACAAAATTGAAAATTTAGTAGAAAAGAAAAGAAATAGGTGCAAGTGCAAAAATGAAGAGTGCAAATGCATTAAAAAAAAATAGCAATAGCAAAATTAAAAGTGCGTACCAAAACAAATTGTACTAAGATATTTTTCTTGTACTAGATTACATTTTTAAATATTTACAATAGTGCGTAAGTGCACTATGAAATATACCAAATGCCATATTAATTTGTCCATATGCATTAATAGAAAAGTCGCGCATTCTTGCGCACGGTTACGAGGTCGAGACAGACAAGTATCTATCTCGATTTATGAATTCATATGATTTTATAGGTAGCGATGAATATATTCAGCGCTACCAAAAAATCGCTCATCTACATGCAGCATTTGACTTAAATGTTTTACCACATCAAGTCATTATGGCAATAAATGATTACACACAATTCGTGAACCTTGTTTATAAGAACAAGATTCATGAAAGTACATTTAGAGAACCAATCAGTGATAGAAAACTGATTGGAATAAAAGAAGAAGGGATTCGTCTAATCCGTCAGCTTCACAAGCATAACGGATTCGCCCTTGGTTTTCTTGAGAATATGTTGTGTGATGACAACATGCTCCAAGATTTTATTTCTCAAGAAAAAGATGGTACACGTCATCCTGAATGTGTGTACTGTCCTTTGAACAGTTTTGCACTTACAGCTATAGGAATACGTCCTGAAGCTGAAGATAGATTCGATTGCAGTGTCAAACATTGCACTACGAACGGATGTATGACTGAGAATAAACTTGTCACTCATCTTGTAGATGAAGCATACCTTAAAGGTTGCCATCAATATTGCCCTGCACTGATGTACGTTAAAAACGTACTTCTGTTAGGCAAAAATAGGTCTACAATGTTGCATCACATTGACGAACAGACCTATAATCACGTTTTGCTCCATGAAAATGTCATGAAGCAGAGGAGTTATGATTCTACTGGATTGGATAGTGATGAAGCCACTGTCCAATACGGTAATACTGTGCATGAAGAGGAAGAGGGAGAAAGTGAGGAAGGACAGGCTGAAGAAGAGGAACAAGAAGTGTCCGTTTCGAACTCTCAAGACAAAAATATGATGAAGGTTTTAGATGAAATGACCAATGATAAAAATTAATTGTGTTTAGTTTAATCTACATATTAAAATGTATTATAAACATGATATAATTTCATTCTTAGATATCTTATTATGTATTTTTATTTATGTTTGTTTTGTCTTATGCTTTTTCAAAATTAAAAGTCATAATTAAGAAAACGTACGTAATTGTTACTAACAAAATTAATATACGTTATTATTATTATGTTAGTTGCATGTTAATAATAAGTATTATTTTCATCATGTCCTCAGCACCAACAACACCAACAAAATGCGACGACGACAATCAAGATAGATTGAGAAAGAGACACAAAGTCTCTTTCTCAATCCATAATCAAGGTGAACAAGCTACATCTTCTTCAGCCTCAAACAAAGATGATGATTTATTTCGTTTTTTCCAAAGAAAAAAACGAGACAGCCAGTAACAGGTGATGATAGTATTGAGATAAGTTATTGTACAATGACTTCATCTAATATACCATCATGGAGTTCTGCGGAAACATTTTGACCTATGCTGGAGATAGGTGTCGACGTAACACACAGTTGGGGTGTGTTGGTGTTGGGGGGTTGTTTGTTGGTGGATACCAAATTGTGAGTTAAATAGTAATCTGGCTTTTTGCCAAATTACTACATACTACATATACTAGTTTAACTACAATTATCATACAT
>Ga0209092_10002192_pt1 | contig 18146 bp, 18 predicted proteins | sample FraStrMetagenome_FD_187446 | JGI IMG/M metagenome (GOLD analysis project Ga0209092, IMG submission 187446) | Marine eukaryotic phytoplankton communities from Arctic Ocean - Fram Strait ARC3M Metagenome (SPAdes) (version 2) | ecosystem: Environmental > Aquatic > Marine > Oceanic | place: Fram...
CCAATAATTGGAGAGAAGGGAAAGGTCTGATAAGTCAATGGAGGGACGGTATTGGTCATATGAAGCGATGGAAAGAAAACTGGAATAGTGAAGCCAGACATATTATTTATAGTGCATGTGATATAAGTGCAGATACTCAAGATCATATTAAATTTTGGGTGATGAATGCTAGAGTGTTGATATTATCCATAATGGTGGCTATTGGTTTATACCTTTTCCGATAAAAGAAAATGACTTTGTTGGCACAAAACTTTTCATATTTTAATGAATATAATGACAAAAAAATAGGGGTAATTAAGATGCTTTGTAGATGTAGTTAATTAGTGGAAAGCATTAGCACAAAATTGGTACAAATACACTTAATATGAAAGTTGCGTACGTAGATGACACGACTGAATGTCAAATAAGGAGAAAATCGAAATTGATTTCGACATGCACCACATCAACATTAGCCCGCCAAAATTCATTTTCCTTCATAATCTTGAAATCAATCATCAAGGGAAACCCAAATCAATCAATGAAGCAAGTCCTACTGCAACTATTACTTTTGAAGCTAGTACTTTCAATCTGGTGTATTATTCCCATCAAATGTGAAGATATTCAAGGTGAGATCTCTTTTGATTTTATGTTCGGAACTATATTTTCATAATCACCCACCAATAGCTTTCTAAATACCATTCATTGGGACTATGACAACAGAAAAACATGTAACTTGCGGATCAGCAATCAAAATTGCAATCCCTTCTAAATCGAAATCGAAATTCTATTTGCACAGTAACCATCAAAATTGGAGTTCAGGATCAGGACAACAAATCGTTACATTCAATTCTGACCTTGAACTGCTTCCACTTTGGATGGTCATTGAGCCATATTCAAAGGATAGCAAAGCCTGTATGACAGGAACACCTTTGAAATGCAATGATATCATTCGATTGGTTCATGTAGCCACAGACAAATATTTGCATTCTCATCATGTCCAAGCTAACTTATCACGCGAACAAGAAGTTTCTGGTTTTGGTGGCGAGAATGAAAGTGATGAAAGTGATAATTGGAAAGTAGAATGTATTGGAAACCAAGGTGGTGGTGATAATACTCAATATTGGCTTCGTAATGAAAGGATTCGCTTGAAACATGTAATTACGCAAAAATATTTGAGCGTCTCGTCATCTCATACATACACGGATCAGAATTGTCCTCATTGTCCTATTGTAGGTCATAGAGAGGCATACACTTCCTCTGGAAGTGGCAATACCGTTTTCAAAGTGGAAGATGCTGTTCATTTGTATACTATTGAAAGCTAGGCCTTGAGTTGAAATACTCACAATAGATATTATTTTAGGATAATTCATAAGTAGCAAATAAATATAGTTTCAAGAGATTCAAAAGATAGTCTTAACATTCTGAATTTAGGACGCAACATTGCATATTTCTACCTTTGACAGGAAGGTAATAAAATAATAAGAAAGTCAATGAAATTGTCATTGTGTCTGCTATTTTTTATCATTCTATACCATTTTCTATTCTAATAAAGTTTAAAAAAATTTCGTTACCAAGTCTTTGTGTGCTTTCATACGAATGTACAGTTTTGTTTCCTAAATTAAGTTAACAAAGCCGAGTGATACATTTATAATCAATTCCGTTTGGCTACTATAATACATGATGTAGATTTGTGCAAAGATTTACATTTAATAGTGTATACCAGATTCGTAATGAATGGGATTCCGTCATTGAAAGAAGCGTTTATTTGCAGTTGAAAGATGTTTCGAGAATATTAATTTCTCTCCTGAATATTTTACCAAAATGTGAGCAAACTCTCCAGAATTGCGGCATTTCCTGCCTACAGGTGTTGCAGATAGATTGTTTAGGTAAAAGGACCAGCAATTAGCAAAAGCACATAGGTATTTTTTTACCATAAAATTTTACACCTCATTTATTTAGAGTTATATTTTTATACTTTCTTAAATAGGTTCAGATCTTTGGCGACGTTTTGTCATTTAGTAAATAGACTATCTTTCCATAATTAAAATAAATAAATGAATGTAACCTAATTATTACGTTACTTATCATGTGCTCCAGTTTCTGCAAGACCTCACAAAGAAATTCCCTCCTCTTCACAAAATGAAACTAAATGATGGGACGTCGCATCTACTATAGAAGTTATGACATCCATTTCAATCTTTATTAATGCGGTATTTTTGTCTTTCATACTTGGTCATATTTCTGTGAAAGCAAATGCCATTTCTGCCATTATATGGAGGCATCAAATTGAAGGCGGTGGAAAATTAGGAAAGCGAGGTTTGAGAAACGGAAATGGAGGTGAGTGCAAAAGAAAGAAGTGGAGAAAAGACGTTGAAAATATCGGTATCATCTAAAAATCTCATCTTTTCCTTTGCGATGAAAAGTTGTTGCTTCTTCCGACGGATCGCAGCTATGGATTTCGATGGATGATGGATCATTACATATTCTAAATGCAGATAATCCATCCGATACTCCTCGAATATTTGAACCGAGAAAGTATTCTGGTTACATCTGTGAATCTAGATCATCGATAGCACTTTATGAGTCTAAAAAAGGTGTAGAATATGCAGTGTATACAGTTATACATTCTCCGACTAGGAAGAGTCAAGATGTGATTAGGTAGGATTATTATTTTGAGTGGACTTTTTCTTTTTCGCATTTTTTAATTTCACTAACTCTCTAAAAAGTCAAATAAATTTAGTGACGAAGGATGGCGAGACTCTATGGTATACCACTATGGAAGGAGTTTCAGTTGGAAGTCCTGTTATTGGAAACAATGGTAACAACATATATGTAGTGCATAATGTCAAGCAAAAGACTACAGGGCATTTTTCTCGAGGATATTTATCCATATTTCGTAAAGAAGATGCAACTATTATATTTCGTGATTCTTCAGATGAATATGCTCCGTTTGGTCCATTAGCTATTTCAACAAAGTATGGAAAGGATACAATATATTGGGGCCAGGCATGGGATTCTGGACATCGATTACTTGGACGAGTCTATTCTTATGATTCAAACAATAATAAAATTATCTCCCTGCAAAAGACAAATTGGAGTGTCACAGCTGCACCTTTTATATCAAAAAATGGAGATTCAGTATGGTTCGGAGCGAGTAAAACGTCGTTATGGGGATGGACAAATGGACGTGATCTTCGTACAGACCCAAGTTTTGGTGTTAAGGTTGGAACGATTCCAAAACTGTCAAACTCACGTAAGTTCAAATAAAAATTGGCACTTATGAGATATCATCGATCATCTTTTGACTCAACGAACATTTGTTTTATTCTTTATTTAGCTATCCCTGTTTCCGCTACTGGAACATCTGATGGATCAAGATTATTTTCATCGTCGGCTTCAACCTCATTTCATTGCATTAATGCTAAATCAGGGGGGCATATATGGTCAATCGAAGATAGATATCAAGGAAGTGTATATATGTCAAGTCCAGTGTTATCACCAGATGAAACAAAAGTGTACACGATCAGAGTAAGTACTTAATCTGTTTTGACAAAACTATAGATGCTCATTCATAAGATGGTCTAACTGTAAACAATGGCTTAAATCTGAAAAGCATAATGATGGGATGGTTCGCCAAATCAACACTCAAAATGGTAAGGTCTTGTTTCAATTCAGTTGTGCAGACTTAACAAAGAGTAATTTATGCCATGATAGTGTTGAAGCTGAATTTAGTTTATCTACTGATGGAACTAAACTATACTATGGCGACATTTTTGGAAACATTGTTGCTCTTAGAGTTGTCATATCGCCCACATCGTCACCAACCAAATTACCAACTAAAGCGCCAACGATGTTGTCATCTAAATATCCCTCAAACACACCTTCTTGGATTTCTACAAAATCACCGACGAGCACACCCAGTCTTGCACCAACTGTTTTCCCATCGACACCTCCAACAATTTTGCCTTCTATGACTCCATCTAAAATTATTTCTGATGCACCCTCAACGTTAGCATCAATATTACCGTCAAAGGTATCATCGATTTCTCCATCAGCATCCAAAATAATAATAAGAACTTCAATCGAATCACCAAAGCCATCATATTCACAATCTGCTGTTCCATCCAAAATCTATGTTGCATCTAGCTCTCCTTCAAAACCCTCTTTCAAATCCGATTACAAACCTACAGAAATTCACCTAGGAGATGGAGAAGATGAGTATTATACTTCTCTTTTTCCCACACATGAATTTAATAACAAGAGTATCGCAAATCTAACAGCAATCATAAATCCAACTACCTCTCCATCAATTGAACATAATATCAATCACATTTCATCATATAAACCCACCATACATGCCAACAGTATGTCTCCATCATTTGCTCTGAAATTTCCCTCTGGAGTAGAAGGAGATTTTGAGTCCACTCCTGGATCAATATCCGATGAATCTGATTGGGGAAGGCAAACAGTTTCAGATAAGGTATTACTGATCCTTGCTCTGGCCCTTTTTTCTTTGGCTCTGGTGCTATTGATAAAAATATGGATTAGTCTCCGCCACCAGCATCAACTAAAATTTATATCAGAATATGAAACAAAATTATTTCGGCGAAACTGCTTATTGCACCAATATGAAACCGACTTGTCTGATGATGATTCAATAGAAAACATTTTTGAGCCATCCTACAAGCAATAGTTTGAATATCAAATCAAAGTAGTTGGAAGACATCGAGTAATTTGTGAACATGAATAAATTATTAAATTCGAAATGAACCAAATATACAGGAGAAATTTTAATGGTCAGAAACTTCAGATTTCTTCCACAAATCGGAAGCTCCAGCTCTCATGATTGACATCTCTGCCATCAATCTGCTTCTTTCACTGTAGTCATCCTTTCCTTCATCTTTGGTGTCTGAAAGAATAGAATCTGCTACAGCAATAAGGTTGACAACATCATCATTGCTCCCATTCAAAATGAGTTTATCATTACGAGCCAAATTTTTGTACACATCAACCTCTTTCATTTGTGTTTCATATGCTTTTTTCTTTTCAATCCATGGTGCAATTTTGCCCTCTGCCAAGGAAATCAAAAGTTCTGCATTGGCCACATTTTGAGCTCTAGTAATTTCGGATGAGGCAAGAAGCGTCTGTACTTCTAAATTAGTGGTCGCGAGAAGCTCTGCAGCTTCTTTTTCGGCTTCAGTTTGCATTTGTGAAACTGCTGCATCCTGATCAATGGAAGATTTTGTTGTTGTTGAATAAAGAATAAAAGAAATATGAACATATATTTTGTAAAAACTTTCCAGAAAAAAATGAAATTTGTTTCTTACCATCTCATCTTCAACACGTTGAACTTTCAAACCCGACTCTGCCGCTATACTTATCATTTCATTCCGAGCACTCTCGAATATATATGCTTGCATTTTTCGCGCCTCGGATTTCATGTCATTCAATTTTACTTCTTCACCATTAACCCTCTGTGCACCATCTGATCGTTCTTGCTCGCGTTGTTCATCGAAAGTTTGCATCAAAGTTTGCTCCTATAATTTAAGACACGTCATTATTAGTATCTTTATCATAAAAAATTTAATGTTCATAATAGAAGGGTAAGATGACATACCTTTTGCAGCATTCTATTGTTTTGCATATTATGTTCATGATGCATTCTTTGAGCAGCGTTTTGACTCATTACCATCGTTTTGTCAGACATTTGAGTACGAATATCTTCTGGCAAAGTGACGGATTTAATCATAACTGATTGGATAGAGATCCCCTGAGGTTCAAATTGCCTATTGAGCTGTACCCTCATAATTTCAGCTACATCTTGCCCTTTCTTTGTAGACTTCACAGCTGCATCTTTATCCACCGTGTCTGAGCTACCCTCAAAAATTGGATCTCTGTATACACTTTCTTCACTGTCCTCTTCATCACCTATCTCTTCATCACTTATTTTCCCTCCACTTCGAATCCCGTATATTTCTGTGTGTCTCAAACTTCTCGCACAGCTACGTATAACTTCTTCCTGAGCATCTCGAAGCTGCTGTTCAAGTCCTTTTGGCTTCACAGCATAGACAAAATTTCGAACTAATTCTGGATCTTCTCCCAATGATTCATCGCCCATAATTCGAAATACGAGAGACATATCAATATTCACAGTTACATTATCTTTCGTTTTACAAGCTTTCACTGGCAGATCCAAAACGATGCTCTGTTTTGTCACTAAATAACTCACACCGATCCATGGTGGATAAAAGTAATGAATACCTGCTGGCCATACAGCAGATTTCGAGTTCTTTCCATTTTCATCTTCATATGCATAGTCCATATCAGCTCCATATCGAGTGACCAGGGCATAGCATCCAGATGGTACAGTAAAAAAGAAGCTACTGGTGCAGCTGCATCCACCTACGGGCCGAAGAAGGAGAAGTCCTTTTTCAGATGCAAATAATTCATTTGCTTCAGCGGTGGAAGAGCAGTCACCTGAATAAAGAGAAAGTGCCATGGTTTTTATATTTTGATTTTAATCGAATAAGATTGTGGGACTCAGTATATTAAAATAATCTCTGCTGTTCTGAATTCTTGCATAGATTACAGTATCTTATCCCCGTAAGAATAGAATTGCAGTTCTATTTTATTAATTAGGTTGAACGCTTTAAAATAAAATTGTTGAAGCATAAATTGAGTCTGCATCGAGCACGACTCAATCGTGCACTTAACTTGAATTCCAGAGTAGAGGAGAAAGGTGAACAATCTTGCTCACTACTCTTAGCAATATTCAAAGGTCATTCACTGCTTGAGAAAATTGCTCATAATTAAAATTTGTTTAAAATTGAGATTATTCTTGCAAGCTTCTTTTATGTTATGTCAATGGATGCTTCGAAGATACTGAAGTTCCGAACAATATATATATCCTAAAAGAAGAAAAGTTATGATGTTCGAAGTTGTTCCATCAAACACCCCTAATGTAGTTATTTACTTTACTTTCACATGATCTAAAAGCAACTTGGAATGAATAAAGCACGATGATAAATTAGATAAATAAATAAATCTGATGAGTAATTATTTTTAGCATGAGCATTATCATGATGACTTATTACAAATGCATGGATTGATTGTTTCATTAATGTTGCTCTAGTCTTTGGAGACCTCTACTAGTTTTTCCCGCCTTTGCCCGTGACCTTTTCTTTGATATTTATTGACTTACGTTACACTCATTATATTTCCTACATACATACTTTTGTGTACATTTTAGTATATTTAGTTTTCGGAAGTTTCAGATTGGCATTTGGCGCGCAATAGCTAAGTGTTGAGACATCAATTCTTAAAAGTGGGTTCACATAATTTTCTCCATTATTTTATGAAATGAGCATCCCAAAATTTGATGTTCGTGTGCTGGATGCAATCCTCTTTCCAGCTACAAATGAAGTAGCAAAAAGTAAAAGAAAAGAAGCTGAAGCGCATTACAGTTCGCTTTCAATTGTTGAACGAACACAGGGCCTACTCGATATTTTGATTCGATTGAACTCGAATGCCACCACAAACGAATCATCTCAACATACTGATGGTGGACGCATGAACCTAGCAGCTGTTCTACTTCGCAAGGAAATTTCAAAATTAGCAGGTGATGTCATCAAACAGTCAGGATCACCGTCGTCATTCTTATTGAGCATGGTAGACCCTCTGTTAGTTCTTTATTCTTCCCAGAAAAATAGTATCCTTGATAGGCAAAGCCGAAGAGCACTTTCTCACTGTTTGGCTGAAATTTGTTTAAGCCTATCACTTATTGCTACACACGAGGAAACTGTGGAAGCCATTCGTATGATTCTTTCTCGTATTGGATCAACAGTAAGTGTTAGGTCTGATTTATCTAACTCATTTCACACATAATATTTTAATTAACGCTCAAACCTATTCATAAATAATCTTGTGGAAAAAAGTGCGCTGCTGGAGAAGCACTTTCCTTGAATCTTTTATCTAATATGGCAAAGCGAGCACCAGTTGCTTTTTGGGCATCTGCGAATATGAATGAAAATGATGGGCAAATTGGACATGTACTTACTGCTGCCATTACCTCTGTGAACAGCAAGATGCATCAACAAAGTACAAATTATATTGATTCTTTGGAATCTTTGATGGAAGCCATATTTGAAGTTGGAATTGCATCCGGAATTGCAGAGACAGCAGCACAAAGTGGAGAATCAGCAGCCATTGCAGAAGTTTCCAATGCAATTTATTCCCAAATCAAGGTACGCAATGAAAAAGATTACCAAAACATCACTGCTTTAGAGCTTGGCCAACCAAATATTTCCCATTTTTTTATTATCATATTGTCACATTCAATAAAAGAGCACTGCAGGGTCTCATAATCATCAGCCTATCCAACCGAATTCGTTTGCGTCTCAATTAGGACAAAGCTGTTTGGCCCCCCTCCTCACTCTTATCTTAACACAGCAACCAAATAATAATAAATATGATGAGCTTTGCCGTAAATGTACACAACATCTCACTGATTGTGCAAGTCGGGTTCCCTCGCTCCTCGCAGGATCGAAGTCTACTTTTGTAGCGACAACCCAAGCTTGTCTTCACATGGGTCGCATGACAGAATTGGAATTGGAGACTCGATTGTCGGCTATTGAAGTTTTGGCTACATTGATGGAATGCAGTGACGCCAAGAAAGTAGTAATGATGGAAGCTGATAAAACATTATTGACGCTATTACAAGTAGGATCTATAAATAGTGAGGAAGCATCAAAGAATCACAATAAAGATGGTGTTCTAGGAATATGTGTGCAAGCGATGATAGATGGAGTGGACGAGGACGTGAGCGCTTGGTCGGAGGAAAAGCCAGCAATGCAAGACGATGCTGTATGGGAGGAGGACGATGCAGCCATTTTCGCTGAAAGTCTTTTGGAACGAATTTTGCATTCTATCGGAGGAAACAGTGCCTTTCCAGTATTGCTCCCAATGTTAGAGGCACTTGTGGCTTCCCCTGATTGGAAGCACCAAAGAGCTGCATTGGCTGTGATGGAGCAGTGCCTTTCCGCATCTATAACATCCTTCGCCGTCCATATTCATGTTGTAGTAGAGGCAGCAATTACTTTAGGTCAAAATGCAGGAACTAATTCTCGAGTGCAATGGCAATGTATGCAGCTTCTTGGTGTTTTGTGCATGGCGGAGCAAACAACAATTGTGCAAAAAAAGTATGTTCAGGGTATCCTTTCCACAATTACTTGCTTGATTAGGGCTGATTCTTGCTCCAAGGTGGTTTCTCATGCTTGCTTAGCTCTTGTGTCATTCTGCCGAGGTAAAATATTGGATTCTTCAGAGGGTATAGATGCGATCTTACAACCTTACGTGAAGGATATTTTAGAAGCGCTATCATCAGGGCCACTAGCAAAAGATTATAGCAATCCACTAAGTTTGTCCTCTTATATTCCGGTTTTGATAAGAGCTCTTGGAGCCGTAGCTTGCTTGGCAGGTACAATCAAAGAGAGTTTTATTCCATTTTATAATAATTTTATGCCAGCATTGATTGCTTGTGCGGGGATCGGATTTGATCTAAAGGGTGCACTAGACACAAGTTTTGAAGATGAGCTTTCAAATTTGAGGGGTGCAGCATTAGAATCAGCGACCATTGTAGGCGAATCTATATCTGGAGACAACAGTAAGTTAAAAGTTGTTTTATTCAATGATTCTTTTTCCATATTCTCACAACTAATTAATCCAATAACTATAGGTGAGCTATTTACCCCGGATGCGGAAAAAATAATGCTACTTGCCTTACCAATTATAAGTCACGCCAACGTAGGTGCTTATGACTGTAATGGCAGTATCTGCCCAATCCCATTTGACCAGCTATTGGCCGCATGTGCCCGAATTGCATCCGTTATGAAAGATCGCTTCGTACCCTTCCTTCCATCAGTTATTCCACTCCTCTTAAAACGTGCTTCGCAAAAAGCCAATGTATCTGTGTCGGTGAGTAGTTTTATATTTCCTTTATATTGGGAATAATTTGTATCGTTTCTTGTTTCATGTTTTCATTGCTTCGCCTTAAATTAATTATACTTATGCCTTCAAATCATTTTCATATCCAGGAAGGGGATGAGGAGGGATTAGCTGCTACTCAAGTAGGTTCATGTGAACAAGATCCTGATAAAGGAACCGAGTCGGTTACAGTATCTGTACCTGGAATAGGTTTAAAGAAATTGACAATGAACACTTCTCAAATGCAAGAGATAGCACAAGCAGCAAGAGCGACGTATGAATTTGCAAATGCTCTGGGAAGCTCATTTGCAGTTCATGCTGAGGTGAGTGAAGCTTCATTCTGTACTTTTTAATATTTTCCTTTTCATCTTTGATTCAAAGAATTGCTTTCTTTATCTTGTTTAATGATTAGGCATGTATGGATGTTTTTTTGCCACTTGTACATTTCAAATATTCATCAGAAGTTCGATCTACATGTGGTCAAGCCTTGACTCCAATTTTCAATTCTTTATGCGAGGCAGCTGCTCAGGATGAATCTACTCAATCATCTGTCGTTCCCTATTTACAAAGACTTTTACCTTCGATATGTAAATCGCTGCTACAAGAATTGAAAAAGAATGATGACGAAGATCCTGAAATTCTTTTTGCATTCGCTGAGTCTCTATCAGAAATTCTTTATTCCGCTTTCAGTACCAAAAATCAGATTTCAGGAAGCACAATCATTCTTGTTGACAAAACACAAGCTCACGAGATCACTAAAGACATCGTTGATGAGATAAAAGAATGCCTAATGCGCCGCTCGAAATTTATCATTAATGGAGGCAATGCTATAAACGAAGATGAAAAACATGACTATGAGCAACTATTGGACAGCGAATCACAAATTTTATCGTGTTTGGTAGACTCTATTGGATACATTCTGAAAATCCTTGGACCTAGCTTCTGTGAAAGTTTTGACAATTCTGTTGTCCCTCTCCTACAACCTTGCCTCACAAAAGCTGGAACACCTGATGCTCGAGCTCGTTTTGCTGCAATTTGCCTTTTTGATGATTGTATCGAATACTGTGGAAAGGAAGCTGCAACTAAACATGCAAGATGTTTGTTGCAAGGCATTCTTGAGGGTATTGATGATTCAAGTAATGAAAACGATCTAGAATTAATGCAAGCTTCAATATATGGCATAGCACAAATTACTCGTTTTGCACCTCCATCAGTACTTTCACCGGTTGCTTTACGCATCATAAAAAAATTGGCGGATATAGCAAGACCGCTATTAATTCAGTGTAAAGATGAAGATGATAACCTGAGCGTCATGGAAAATTCAATTTCTGCACTTGCATCTTTAGTTCTTTTGAACGAGAGTCCTTTCGAAAGCTTAGAAGGTGTTGATAAAAAATCATTGATGCAGATGTTTTTGCAGGCTCTCCCACTTGCTCAGGATTATAACGAAGCAAAGGTACGTGTATTTAAAATCACAATATCTGTTTTCTTGTTAAAATTGATGTATCTGACATTGCGTTTTTGCTTTCCTCTTCTCACGAAAAAAGATCTGCCACGACGGACTTTGTAATTTGATAGAATGTGGAAAAATTGGCACTTCTGATGTAATTGTAACATCTAACATTTTTAGGATATTTGGCGAATGTGTTTCAATGATTGAAGATGGCGAAGAAGTAGTATCAAATGAAGTTTACGCTCGCTTTCCATTCATTCTCAAAAAGATACATTCTCAAATCGGAGATGAACAAATGCAATCCATATTCTTAAATCTAAGCGCTGAAGTGCAAACTGCATTACGAAATTTACTGTGATAGTTGATCACTTCAGATACACGAAACAATTTTCAATAAATAAAAGGCGCACTATTTAACATCCAAAAAGTGCCAATGTCGTAAATAGAACTAATTGTTTTTCTTCTTATTATCAAAGTTTGTAAAGCGTACAGCGAAGGCTGCTGTAAACAATCATTTGTCTTTTTCAAAGATCAGCATGTAATCTTAGCAGTGAAAAGTTGTGTAATCTGACTGAAAGAAAATCTGATTTCTTGATTTTTTAGGATAACACAATGGAAGATTTGTGTAAATGCTGATTTTTAAAACAAGTATGGCCAAATGAATGAAGAGGCTCATCATTTAATATCAATTGTTCAAAGTTGGTGCTGAGAATTAAAATATGCTCGATTTCTTTCTTAATCTTTTCCCTATCTTAAGTAAGTCATGTGTATTATGATACTCGAGGTAAAATACCTGCTGCGCTTTCTCCATCTTCTCGTAAAGTAACCTCACTGGCTTCAACGCAAAAAAAATGCGATCTCATGTATTTCATTGTAGCATTAGGTATCAAAAAAGCAAACAAATTCAATGTCCAGTATACAAAATTAAATAAAGCGAGTAAACGTCCGAGGAATCCAAGATTTGATGAAGTACTTAACCATTTCCAAAGGGGGATGAGTCGCGCTGTGTTGTAACTTAAAGGTATAAGAATTCTCAAAGGAAGCGGAACCTTTTGTTCCGGGTACAATTCACAAAACATAAAAGTGAGAAAGCGCTCAAAATGATTTTGATACGAGGCTCAATCAGCCTTCGGAAACAATGAAATGAATCAATCTTACCATCGACTGAGAAAGTGAAGTGAATAAGATATAGTTTCGATGGTTGAGTAACGAAAAAAATTGATCCATAGATGAATATATATCGTTGTAACGAGAAAAAAAGAATATATACAAAAAAACTTACTTTTTTGGCAATGACTTCACTAACAGATTGGAAGCAAATTAAGTACAAAGGCTTGGCAACAAAACTTGCTGCTACAGAGTCTCTCGATCCTACCAAACACCATAAAAGAGATATCAATGGCAAAAATACACTCCCAACAACACCCATACGCAACCAAAGTCGATAAGTCGGAGAGTTCGTAAAACCTTGACCCAATGGATTGGCAACTAGTGAAGGTATATGTCCTAAAGGTGGAAGAGACGGTACAACCACGGACTTATTTTTTGCCATGGCAACGTTAATTCGTGTCAAAAGAATTAGATATGTACTAAATGAGACAGAGAAAAATATTTCTCCGAATGAAACTAAACGAAGGGTTAATAAGGAGCACACTAAACCAATGGATAGTTTGTCGAAACTACTAAATTGAATGTCGATGGGTGTAGTAGATTTGTTTTTTGATATTTCAACCATGGCATCTAACATTCCTGGAACTTGACGAGTGGGGAATGAGTCACCAAGGCGAATTGGTTCCAGATTTGTTTCAGGCCAAATTTCCGCACCCTTCCCATATGAAGCCGACATAGATAGAATTGTACTTGGTTGATTTGATTTGAAAATAGGAGCATTCATCAGATTGCCATAAAGAGAAGACTGCAAGGGCGAAGTAAAAGCATCGGATACATGGAGGAGGAAAGTTCCCATTAACGCATGTTGCCAGAATCGGCTTTTCATACATCTTTGCATCATGATTCAAACTTTTTCTTTCGGAAAAATGGAAACGTAGCACTTGATTACCAAGTGAGGATTGGTCTAACTTGGTTTGTTTTCACGGAGTGATGATATTAAGTTTCGGGTATTGCAAATTAGTCGGCACAAAAAGATGAGATACGTTTTTGTTGAAGTTACTCTTAGCTCCTATGTGCAATTTGTACTGCTGTTAGAACAGCAGCAGTTTGCAGAGAAAAATGAACTGAAAGTGAAATTCGTTACCTACGGACCATATTTCTATATAATCATACCCTGAAGAAAGACATCATGCTCTGGACTTTCTTTCGCATCATGTTGAGAAGAAATGGTCTGAAAACAGTAAAATAGACAAACGATGGCTTACAACTATAACATATTGAATAGTAACACTCATATTTTACAAAATTAAAATGAAGAATATTTGGATTTGAAAGCATGGAAGTATTTTTTTAAGGTTCGACGATAAACCTCACATTGAAAATTATTATTCTTCATCTTCTTCCTCTGCTAAAGTTTCAATAGCATTTGTCACACATCCCCAAATTCTATCACAGTCACCTTCTGTTATGACACTTTAAAATATAAAATAATTTATCATAAAAAGTGAGACAATAAAATAAGAAATGTTCAAAATAGTCTTGCATAGGTATTTGATGAGATAAAACAAAAACGTACCCAAAAAACATGCTAGAAGATAACTCGGAATCTGTCATTCCTTCCAACCCAATATTACCAATGTAATCTTCATGTTCTACTGCCACACATGGTGCCATTTTACATTTTCCAAGGCATGTGCTCTCTTCCACCGAAACTCCGGAGGTTCCAGCACGTTCGTATACTCCACCAAATGTAGCAAATTCATCCATACCTAAGATTTTTCGTTTCTTGGAACAACTTGTAGAAGCACAGACCTTAATTTTCAATTGTTCACATATCGATTTGTCCAAATCAATGTCTGAATTGTCTTCAAACAAGGTTGTGCTTGTTGCTGTTGCCGTGTAGGGCTTAGAATTGATATGATATGAGGGGCGCAATCTTGTGCTTGAATCTTGTGTGTGAGTCATGAGACTGAAAGCACAAACATCACGATGTAAAAGATTGAGCACGTTTAAGATCAATATTGTGTTTATCTGCATGATTCGTGTATCGATGTTGAAACACAAGAAGGAGTATTAGGCAGTTTTGAGGATGTGTGTGCTGTATTGGAAAATTGTATTTGATTGATGTAATGTAGCAAAATTATTCTCTTTTGGTGAAAAACAACCTGGATTACCATTTTCGGGCATGTTTCTTACCCTCGTCAATTGCTTACGTTGTCCGATTTTCTCATTACAGCTCATTCAATTTTTGCGAAAATTCGTAAAAATATTAGGTTCCATGAAAATATAAAATTTGAGAAAGCACGTGCGATGAAGCAACATATCCTCTAAAAGTATGCAAAGCATGTTCTTTTACCTTTGCATTGTGAAAAATTTTGACTTTCGGAAGATGGTGTGTCGTAACATTCTGTGACATTCTATTTCATTTTTTTCGGTTTTGTGTTGTCATTTAAAATCAATAAACAAATTTACTGAACTAGGAACAAACAGAAAAAATATGTAATCTCGAATGGCTGAGTAGTATATAAAAATGATTTAAGTCAAAATAATAGCGCCCATTGAATTTTTTATTTTATTTCTTTCATATTGTAGCTTTCCTTCCATAGGTCAAGAGTATTTCGTTAGCATTGATTGTACCTTGTCTGCTGCATCAGGGTTGCTTGACATATATGTCACAGCTGCAGCTCCTATAGTTAACAAAACAGCCAAAATTTCAGAACCGTTTACTTCTTCGTCTACATTTTGTGGCGATTCTCCATTTGCAGTTTTAGAAATTTGTTCTAATTCGCCATTTGACTCAGTTTTTGATTTTAATGAAGCTTCTGAAATAGGTTCGTCTTTTTCAGGTACTACATCAACAAAAGATGGTTCAGATTTTTCATTCAAAAGTTCAGTTTCTGTATCAATTTCTATATCTCCTTTTTCATTGCAATTCTCGAGGGAAGAGTCACCTTCATTAATAATTAAATTTTCAGCTTCGACTGTCTTTGGGTCAACTTTCACTTCGTCGTTGCTTTTAGTTTCTTTGTTATCTCTTTTCAATTCGGGGACTTCGGCATAGATTGGTCTCAAAGGATCGACCAAAAGCTCAAGTCCTTCTAGACGCTTTTTTAATTCCATGTAAATATTATCATCGGACTCAGACAAATTAGGCTCCGATGCATAATTTTCTCCAGAAGATTCTTGAAGAAGGTTTGATGCTAGTCCTGTCAAGATTTCTTCATCAAATAGGTCGGCATTGATAGCACTTAAAATAGCATCATCGAATTTTTCAAAAACGTCACTGCTATCATCGCTTTCGATTTCTTCACTTCCTCCAAATCCAACATTGACATTATTCAAAGCATGCGAAATATCTTCTACGAGTTTTGTAATTTCTCTCCGACGCAAATCATTCATATCATCCTGAAAAGAATCAGAATCTCCTTCCATTGTAATAGGAAGAGCCACATAAATATTCATAGCTCTGTCAAGCAAGGAGTTGAGCTTTTCTTTTTCAGGTAGCTTCTCGTTGTCATTTTTTGATTCCTTTACTGATAAGATTGTCCTTCTAAAAAGATCTGAATTCTTTTTGCTATTCTGTAGGTAGAAAGACGAAGGAAGATTGATTCTTGTCGGCAGAAAGGTGAATGCTTTTGATCCATCGAAGAACAAAAAGCACCACACTAAAAGAGGGGGGAAAGCCCGAATATGATAACAACCACGGAGGTTCATTGAATTCCTAGCCATACATGATTGCATTGCTCCCAGTAGTCCTCAATTCATAAAGACAGTCTGACAAATGGATAACGTGTTCTCTTTTATGAATAACTTCAGATGTCAATAAAATTGATTAAAATGAAGCGCATACTACAACGTTGTTTCAAGATATGAAATCTTTGTGGCTGCGTTCCTAAAGTACAAATGCTCACGTATTGATATACGGCGGTAAATATTGTAGATTGATTGGCTTTCTTACACGTTTTGTTGAAAGTTTAATGCTAAATTTAAAAATTTTACGTCCTCTTTTTTATTAGACTTTTAATAGAGAAATCTTTTGGAAGAATGAGATTTCATGCTGCTGTTGGCTAATCAGAATCTGTATACTTGAGCAAAAGCTCTTCAAAAAAATCATGGTCAAATATGCGCAACTATTTATGTTAAGAAATGATTATGAGTGTTGCGCATAATGCGAAACACTGGCTGGCCTCAATATTTCCTGAGAATCATGGTCTTGAATATTTAGATAGTGTTCTCCAACAATAAGCATAGCTTATTTCCGTTCTGATGAACTTCTGATGAACGATATGTATTGCCAACCTCTACTGCTTGCTCTCTCTATGATAAAAACGAAGCAAGAAACATCGAAATTAACTTTTTTCCTAAAATGTGACCTATTAGTGGAGAAAATATATAGACGATACAATTGTTATGCGGATGGATAATGGTGTTGATTTCTCTTAACAAGTTATAATAGTTCATTCAAATGCTTTGTTATTTTCATCATAGGTGGTGGTAATGGCAAGAGTAAAATAAAGTATTGAGATGGAAAATTTAGTTTCATAATTTTGCTTTTGTGGTCGAAATCTACTTTTAATATTATAAATAACCTAAGAAACGATATTTCTCCTGTTCATGCTTTGCTTTCTCAAATCAAGAGTTATGACGAGATGCTTTTAGGGGGCATGGCTTTAGGTTGCATGATGATGCTTTAATAATTTCACGTGATGTATTGGGGACCTGCTTTGAGGGATCTAGACCACCTTCGCGAAATTCTTTTTTCTTCCGTCTTCTCATTATGACGTCATATAGATTTATTATTGATTACATATTATTTCTGCATTACTCTGCTGTGCTGTGTCAACCATGTGTAGAAATGCTTCGAATTGTTAATAGCTGAGTATATATTCTTATCCTGAAAAATCCAGAACAAAAATGAATTCCAAATATATATGCATTGTGCGTCATTTCATTGCTTTCCATTATATATTTTTTTCGTTTGGAATTCTACTGAGCAGCTTTTTTTAATCTATTTATTTAATGATACTAATAAAATCATAGAACAACTATATTCATATGAATAATTTGAATTATGTTCTTTCTTGCATCATTTTATATCTTGCTACATGCACATAGGCGTATGATAGAGAGGAGAGTAAAAACCGTGCGCAGTCAGAACAAAGAAAATATTAAGTTCAAAAATTTTTGGCGGCTGATTCGTTCACAGTAAATTAACCAGCTCTATAGTCTCTTCGATAGTCAATAAATTTAACAGAGGTGAATAATAGTCCAAAGAAAGGATTAAAAACATGAATTCCTTGGAAGATTCAAACAACAGTCAACACGGCCAGTCTCGCAAGACGGAGGCTTTGTTGTTCTTTATATCTGGAATAGGATCAACTCTTGCATGGACGGCCGTTCTTTCCAATTTAGTTTTCTACACAGCACATTTGGGTGAAGTTTCTTACATATATCTCAATCTTGCTGTGTATATTCCCCTCATTCCCATTTCTTTTGCACAAGCAAGATGGGATTCTGTTTTCGATCGAAAATACAAAAGCTTGAATTCTTTTCTTTTTCGTGGGAGCTTGAGCTATGCCTTAGCTGTCGCTGCAATAATTCTAACTCCTAGAGCGAGTAACAG
>Ga0209092_10002194_pt1 | contig 18140 bp, 12 predicted proteins | sample FraStrMetagenome_FD_187446 | JGI IMG/M metagenome (GOLD analysis project Ga0209092, IMG submission 187446) | Marine eukaryotic phytoplankton communities from Arctic Ocean - Fram Strait ARC3M Metagenome (SPAdes) (version 2) | ecosystem: Environmental > Aquatic > Marine > Oceanic | place: Fram...
GAGTTTGAGTTGGTGTTTGTGTTGGTGTAACAGTAACTCTCGCAGTTTGAGTTGGAGTTTGAGTAGGAGTATTAGTTGGAGTGACCGTTACTCTTGCAGTTTGAGTTGGGGTTTGTGTTGGGGTTTGTGTTGGGGTTTGAGTAGGAGTTACTGTAACTCTTGCAGTTTTAGTTGGAGTCTGTGTTGGCGTTTGCGTAGGAGTAACAGTTACTCTTGCAGTTTTAGTTGGAGTTTGAGATGGAGTCTGTGTAGGCGTTTGAGTAGGAGTAACAGTTACTCTTGCGGTTTGAGTTGGAGTTTGTGTTGGAGTCTGAGTTGGAGTTTGAGTAGGTGTAACAGTTACTCTTGCAGTTTTAGTAGGCGTTTGTGTTGGAGTCTGAGTTGGAGTTTGAGTAGGTGTAACAGTTACTCTTGCAGTTTTAGTAGGCGTTTGTGTTGGAGTCTGAGTTGGAGTTTGAGTAGGTGTAACAGTTACTCTTGCAGTTTGTGTTGGAGTCTGTGTTGGCGTTTGTGTAGGAGTTTGAGTAGGAGTAACAGTTACTCTTGCAGTTTGTGTTGGAGTCTGTGTTGGCGTTTGTGTAGGAGTTACTGTAACTCTCGCAGTTTGAGTTGGAGTCTGTGTTGGCGTTTGAGATGGAGTTTGTGTTGGTGTAACGGTTACTCTTGCAGTTTTAGTTGGAGTTTGTGTTGGAGTTTGAGTAGGCGTTTGCGTAGGAGTTACTGTTACTCTTGCAGTTTTAGTTGGAGTTTGTGTTGGAGTTTGAGTAGGCGTTTGCGTAGGAGTAACAGTTATCCTTGCAGTTTGTGTTGGAGTTTGAGTAGGAGTCTGTGTTGGCGTTTGCGTAGGAGTTACTGTTACTCTTGCAGTTTTAGTTGGAGTTTGAGTTGGGGTTTGTGTTGGTGTAACGGTTACTCTTGCAGTTTTAGTTGGAGTTTGAGTAGGAGTCTGTGTTGGCGTTTGCGTTGGCGTAACAGTTACTCTTGCAGTTTTAGTTGGAGTCTGTGTTGGAGTTTGAGTAGGAGTTACTGTAACTCTTGCAGTTTTAGTTGGAGTTTGTGTTGGAGTTTGTGTTGGTGTAACAGTTACTCTTGCAGTTTTAGTTGGAGTCTGTGTTGGAGTCTGTGTTGGAGTTTGAGTAGGAGTTTGAGTGGGGGTTGGACCACATGTTCCACCGCTACATGAATATGTACCACTAACATCCGCAAAGCTCATACCTTGAGCTGCCCCTCCTGGTTGGAATGGGTATGCCGAAGAAGTATATGTGGTACCAGTAATTGTCACAGTAGTATCACCAACACCAGCAGTACCACCTAAAATACAAAGATAATATGCGAACCCAGCGGTAGTAGAATCACCCGTGAACACCATAGTATCACCATTACAGTCAAGATATTCGGTATATGTTTTACCATCATCGGCAGATTTCCATAGTAGATTATCCCATTCCACACACTTACATTCAGGAGTTGTGGGTGTTGGAGTGTTAGTTGGAGTATTGGTCGGTGTGACTGTTGGTGTTACAGTTGGACAAGTGCCACATGAGTCACAAGAATTAAATAAATCATTAGGATTGAAATCACCATCCTGACCTGAACCACCTAACGTTTCACCTACAATCTCATAACAATCACCTAACCATTTTAAATGGGTCCCACCATATTGTACACTAGGTTTTAAACTCCCTTTACCGCATGGTACCGTTAATCTTAAAACTATTCTTTCCTCAGTACAACAATCTTCTAATTCTATTGTCCAAAATTGACAACCGACCGCTTTTACATAACATTCTTCACAATCTTCAAAATCGGGAGTATTAAATAATCCGTCAGAACCATCGCCTCCAATATTATTAGCGAAATAACAACAATTATCAATAAAAAAAACATTGTTATTTGCTACTATATTTACAGCATCAACTGAGGGAACTAATATACTTTTCTTTAATATACTTGTACAACAGTCATACAGTGTTATTTCCCTATAATCAATACTTCTTGTTGGTGTAATTGTTGGTGTTACAGTTGGGGTTTGTGTTGGGGTTTGTGTGGGAGTTTGTGTAGGAGTTTGTGTGGGAGTTGGTGTTGGAGATGGTTCCGAACATGGAAATAACACCTTACAGTCTTTACAATCTTGTTCTGAATTAGGATTTACTTGTGGTCCACCATTACCTCCAAACGCAACTAGTTCGTAACATTCGTTAGCTATTACAAAGGTGGAACCAGCGGGAGTAAAAACTGGTGCCTCTACATCCAAAAATTGAGTGTCGTCACAACATTTTACGGCACGGTACTTAACGTATGATATCTCAGGTGTCGTTGGTGTTGGTGTGAGTGTTGGTGTAGGTGTAGGTGTTGGGTTTTCATCAAGACAACAATCCGTACAATCCTCAGAAATACTTGTGATAATTACAGTGGTATTGGATACCGCCTTATCACTAATATCTGTAACCTGATAACAACAATCATCATTTGGTCCCGGACCTAATGCTGGTACATTTACTGTAACCACCTGACCAATATATGGACAAGGAATTACTGAAGGTGTTTGTACCGTAACCCATACCCCATCTAAAGGATATGTACACCCACCTAATTCACCTGAGGGACATGTTCCCGTTATCTCATCACAACGTCTTAATTTTATTTTACAAACCGCACTAACTGGTTGAGTATCACCAATCTCAATAGGTGTCGTACCTGAATCACCAGGACAATTCCCACAATCAGTACCTATCCACACTGTTTGTATTGTACCGATAAAAGATACTGTTGGCGTACAACTCGGACAATCACTTATAGGTATCCAACACGAACCATTACCATCAACAAAACCATTAAAACCAACTGCAAGGTTCGCAGTATTATTAATACATGCAATAGTAAATGGATTATTACAGTTTTGAATACATATCGTACCAACATTATGCACAACATATCCGTCTAATAAATAATGAAATGGTCCGTGTAAACTAATTGAAATTAAATCCTCCTTATTGGTAGATTTTTCATAACTATAAATGTTCTCTAACAATATACTGTCTTCCGTGATTCTTACTAATTTGTGGTCATCACCTAAGTTTAAATTATTAACATTTTTAAATTCAAAAGTTTTATTTAAAGTATTATAAACAAGTATTTCCTTGTCTCTTAAAGATAATTCATTAATGGTTATATAATCTTGATTTTCTGTAGACACTTTATTTACTACAGATGAGGTAAATTCTAAACCATTAATCTCTTTACTTGACCAATATTTAGCTTCTTGAACATCACCATCATTAGGTAAGACAATAGTTTGCAGGGACATACCTTCTCGAACATCTTCAATATTCAAAAGGGTACCATCTAGTAATAAAACTTTTTGTCCTACTTTATAACCAACCATATAACTAAATACTTTCTATATAAATAATCGCATAAGCGATTTTGTGACATTTTATTATGACTCTTTTCTTAATTTACCATCATAGTGGTCAAATCTGTCATGTTCTGTCGGACTAAGTAATAAAATACCTGGGTTAATATTACCTTTTACGGTTTCTTGAAAGATATAAGACATCCATGTTTGTTCAAAAGGTCTCGCCCATTTTTCCGTTAAAAACATTTTTTTATTACCATATTTTGAAACAACTTGAGGCCAATTACAGTAATAAATTTCACCATCAGCATACGGTACTCCATTAAATGAATCTATTTTATTTATTTTAGTCTTAGGTGCGTTGGGGTCTAAACCTTGAACAGGTAATGTTGGTTTTTCTGGCCAATGACTTTCTCTAAAACTTTGAGGAACATTATACCACGACCATTGAACCCTATTATCACCATAAAACTCAGTAAATGATAATTTCAAGAAATCAAAATCATTTTTTTTAGTGATTTGTAGTGATTTTTTATACAATCCATCAACAAACCTATTAAAACCGTTTTTACCGACCTCACCTTTCTTAGGATAAAAAAACATATCATCCTCAAAAAAGAAATAATAATCGTAACCCCTATTTTCGGCATCTTCGGCAACCCATTGTCTACCACCACATATACCTAAATTATCTTTTTTAACATGAATAATATCGTGTTCTTCACATAATTTTTTGTATTCAGGAGTAGTCTCTAAATCGGTGGAATTATCTAATAATATCCATTGAGGTTTTTCAACAAAGTCTTTATCGTATTGATTCATCGACTTGATTAGTGTTTTAACCTGATTAGGACTATTAAATGTTATCACATACAGTCCGACATTATTAATATTTAAATCATTACCTTTTAATTTCACTTTAGATTCATTTAAAACTTTATGTTCACCATTTTTTACATCTTCAAAAAACTTACTTATTAAACCATTACTTTCAATTGGAAAATATTGATATAAATCAGAGTGTCTATAAAGTAATATCGTAAATAGTGACTCTTCAGTTCCCATATAACCACCATTTAACGTACTTTTCATTAAATTATAATATTGAGTATTAAAATCAGATATAGACTCAACTGGTCCCCCGAAAAACCCTCCCCTACATACCTTATTAACTTTAGATGATGTTAATTCGCACATTTTTTTATAATTAAACCCGTGAATTTCATTTTCAGCTTTATATGGGAAAGATATAAACGTTATTTTATCAATATTACCTAACTTATCAATAACTTTATCGTGAGTAAAATATCCCGGATGTACAGTATTTGTAATACCAGCGTCTAACCAATATAAATGAGTAGATTTAAACCTATCCATTATCTTAGCGTCGTGCATTAGAAAAACTTTAGACATAACTAAGGGATTATACATATCTAATTTTGCTTGTGTAGACTCACCTAACCAACCCGCCTGAGCTCTCCACTTTTCTGATTGCCTTATTTCAGTAATTTTGTCATAAAACTCATTTTTGAACCATTTTTGGTCCCTTATAATAAATTGTGTATTTTCTTTCGTTCTTTTCTTAAATACAAACTCTTCAATTTCTTTATCTCCAAATATTATAAGATTATATGGTAAATCTAAAAGTTGATTAAATTTTTCTAAATAGTGTTCAAAAGTTCGAGACCACCCTTCAGATAGTTCATCTCTTTTTATATTCCATAAACCTGTTACTATCGTAACCTCATTATTTTTCATATTTTTTACTACTTCTTGTGTTTTATCATATAGTTCATGATATAATTCATTAGTAATACCAACAATGTCCTCGGACTCAATACCATATTTGTAACCGGCATCATCTAATTGTTTTACTATCGATATCTTTTCATAATCTTCAATACTTGACCATTCCGCCCTTACAACCCTTGGTCTATACTTTTTCAAATCAATCTGTTTAAAAATGTTGTAATCGTGACCTTCTGCATCAATCTTGACCACATCGAAACTTTTTACGTTATGTTTTTCTAATAAAGTTTTAAAAGTAATACACGGTACTGTAATTTTTTTACCATACTTTTCAACAACTTCACGGTCACCTTCACTACCTAACCCATTTTTAGGTGGGTAAACTGCACTCATACCCAAAAATGCTGGATGAACTAAACCTTCATCAATTACGGACTTTTCAATCGTTAACATCGTTATTTCCCCATCGTAATTAGAAATTGCCGAATTTTCAAAAAGATTCCCCTCCTCTCTATAATTTTCTTTTAATAATTCATAATAAACAGGGATAGGCTCCACATATAGACCTGTAAAATTATACATCTTTATATACCCCGACATTTCATCGAAAGTAAGTCCATCCATAGCACCAATATTAAGAGTGAATAATTTTTCACCTTTTTTACCTAAATGATGTAATGCATCATTAAAATAATCTGTTTTTTCTAATTTCATAATCCTTTTAAAATTTTGTATAATTCAATATCATTTTTATTATTATTAATAACCCAATCAATTATATTATCAGTCGCCCCATAATATTCACCTATTTTCACTTTCTTCTTATTTTGATTGGATACATTCACATTTTTAGACATATCAAATGGTATATCAACTTTATTAAAAGATTCTTGTAATCCTTCATTAAAATTATCAAAAAACGAGTAGTGTATTTTTTTAGAATTTATTAAAGCTAAGTCCATATCGGCATTTTCGTTCACATTTTTATATGTGGCACCTTGCATTATTTTAGTTTGACAATCCCTTAAAAAGTGATTTTCATGTATCATAAATCCTTTAACTGGGTATTTACCATTTAAGATTTGATATATTCTATCCCAGTATTCTTTTGTTGATTTTTTATAGGGTATAATATGTCCTCCAAACTTAATAGTACCATCTTTCTTTTCCTGTGAATATTGTAAAATATTTGAAATTACTCTGATTATTGGTTCACGTAATACTGTAACATATTGAAAGTTATATTGAGGAAAATAAGTACCGAAATTATACGTTGTATGTCCCATTAAAAATTTTGATTGTTTAAAATGTGTACTTCCATTATATCTTTTAATGATTGATGAATTATTCGCTATTGTTTCAATAACACATTTATTTGCGTGTGGGTGATTAGTTGAACTCTCGTCTTTAATGAATAAAGAATCATCTAAACCATTAAAATTAAAAAAATAATTTCTTCTTATTTTTTTAGATTCTCCATGAAAAAAGTATTCCATTGCCCCTCCACCTGTTTTAGGTGTGTGTAAAAACACTACCTTATTTTTTTCTTCAATCATTTTTAATTTCGCTATTTCTTTTCATTTCACTTTCGATGAAATTACAATAAAAGGGTCTATGAATTTCTAAAAATTCTTTTTTAAACTTATCATCACCTTCTACGTAAATTTTATTGTCTTCATGTTTCCATATGGTAAAATCATCATAAACACACTTATCAATATACTCTGAAAATGTAATTTCAATAACCATCTCTTCAGAGTATAATAATTTATCACTTAAAATCGTATTAATCTTATTATTAGTTTTATTAATAAAATCTTTCATTAATTTAGTGTGACCTCCAAAGAATCCACCTATAGGATGGTATCTGTTTTGGTAATTTTTTTCAAAATAAATTTCTTTAGGTGCTCCATGAGAATAATACCTCCTTCTATCCCCACAAATAAAATACAATTTTTCACCAACTCTTTCTTTTAATTTATCAAAATATTCATCATTAAAAATGTTCTTAGCGTTTTCAAATGTTTCTGAATATTTTTTAGGAAATAAATGGTCACCTACTAATCCGGCATCAACCCACCATATATAGTCATCCTCATCTATATGATTTAACATCCATTCTAGTTTTCCGTATTGTATTTCTAAACATCGGTCTTTTAAATAACCATTAACGTCTTTAACTTCTTTAATTTGATTATGATGAATTTGTTGTTCTAAATCAAAATCAATAAAAGAATATAAATTATACTCACTTTCAGTTAGTCTTGATTTTAGAAAATCAGTTACCATTGAGATATCTTCTTTTTTTAGATATATTATTTTTTTCTGACTATTACCAGATAAATTAACTAACCCTTTTAAATACCTACCATGAAAAGACTTATACCGACCACCAAGTGATGAGCCAAACATATTTAAAAATATTGAACTTATTATCATATTTTATCAAACATTTTATTTTTATTTATCCACGGTATATCTTTATTTGGGGTCTTCACATTTAAAAAATCGCAAAATGGTTTCCATCCATCTTTAAAGTTATACATCAATAACTCTTTATTATATTTTTTAACCAAATCTATTACTGTATTTTTATGATTATGAAAGACTTCCCCATAATTGTTTTCATCTAAAAAATTATTATCAAATGCTTCATTATAAGTATTAATATCAAAAATTTGAGACGTTGTTAGATGTTTAATATCTCTATTAAACATATGTGTATAATTACGATATAATCCACATTTAACCCAAGATTCATAAATACTTTTAAACTCACGGTCAATAAAGATAAATTTAGGTTCTATCTTTTCTAATAGACATATTTCCTCAACTACTTTGGGGTTAAAAATCGGGGTGTCTGAAAAAAAATATTTATCCCATCCGTTAATTTGTTGGTCATAATATACGTGTGGGGGATGTGACCATTCATAACCTACAATCTCCGACATTTTAGATATGGTTGATGTACCACTTCTAGGTAATGAAATTACAAAATACTTAGTTACCATACCTTAATTTTTATATTTAAAAACTTTATTATCGTCAACTTCGGTTACCTTACGATACCCTAAATCGATTATATTTATTTTAAACCATTCTTTTTCAGTATGATTATAATTATCCTCTAAAATTAAGATTGGTTTGTGTAACTTTATCGTATTCATTGCACCTTTAATCGCGTTAATTTCATAACCTTCAATATCTAATTGTATTAAATCAATTATAGAGTTTTCAGGAACAATATCATCTATTTTGACTTGTTCTATAGTTTCATTAGTTTTATAATTTTTAACTCTAGATACCCCCCCTAAATCTTGGTTATTAATATTTGTTTCAATATTTACGACTTTATCCTCATCACCTAACGCCCTTCTATATAAATTAACGTTATCAATATTGTTTAATCTTATTGTTTCCTCCGCAGCCTCATAATTATTCTCACTTATTTCAAATGCCCATATCTTTTTAAAAATTGTAGATAAAAAGGGTATAAAGTCACCAAAATAAGTTCCCGCATGTATCACTTCATTTTTTAAATTTAAATTATCAATATACTCTAAAGTATTTTTTTCCCAAATATTACCATTTATAATATATTTTGCGGCGGGTCTATGTGAGGACACTTTAGGTACCGCATATAAACCAAACTTATTTTTACAATAAATAAATTTTTTCATTTAATTTATAAATTTCCTGTTATTCGTTCACCCCAACCTTTAGACTCTGAAAATGGCCAAACTACCCAGTACTTAGGTTTTTCAGCGGTAGGGAATTCTCTCCAAATTTTACAGTAACCCTCTGAGTCAGTCATCATTCGATTAATCTCATTTTTATCTGCGTCCTTTCTAAATAAAGTTTTATCATCTTCCCCATGAAACGCAACTACAAAATATTCGTAATCTTTTTCAGGTACCTTATCAAAACCAACATCTATACAATGTTTAAATATTGAAGAAAAACTTTTTAACCATTCTTCTTCACTACCAAAATCTTCAATACTTGGATTTGGTGGATATTTTTTATCTATAGTATGTTGTTGTATCGCTCTTTTAGAGAATAATAACCCTGAATACTCCTCATAATCCCTTAATGTTCTTTCGGTACCAAAACCATAAATACCCTCATGTCCTTCTTGTGTTTCTCCATCCATACCAAACAATTTTCTGTTTGTTAAATGTGAGTGACTATTTTTATCACCCCACGTTGAGTCATCATCCCATTGTTTAGTTCTACCTTTACGTGTATATTCATGCCAAATTAGTGTCTTATGTGGATGAAATAAATCATAACCCCAAGTAAACGCTCTCACCGCAATTGAAATCTCTTCTCCATGAAAATAGTATTCAGGGTTATGTTGTACTTCTTCAGAAAACTGACCTAAAGTGAAACACATATGTGCTGAATAAAATCTTGAAGGTACAGGTGTATCTAAATTTTTCCAATCAGGTATCGTTTCAGGTAAGAAAAAGACTGCTCCTTCAGGAATAAATCTATCGAAAGACATTCTCCATGGTTCCATAACTCTACCTTGAGGGTCATTATCGGGGTCATATGACGACACATATCCCGTTAATAATGGTTTAGGTATACCTAATTTTTGAAGGTCTTTAACCATCTTTATTAGTTCTGTATCCCAATTTGGTGCGAATCTCATATGAGAATCAATTTGTAATGTATACATTTCACCACCATAAAGTTGTTGAACTTGATTTCTAGCCCAACATACTCCTTTAGCGTCGGTATAGAGTACATCACTAATTCGGAACCTTTTATCGTCTCGATATTTATCTAAATTATCAAATTCGTCCTCAGGATGATATTGTCTACAAATTCCTAACACTAAATTCTGAGGTTTTTTAGCGTTTTCTAACATATCTTCAATAGTTTTTACTAATTCAGGGTCTCTATATGCGGCTATTTGTACAAAAATTGTTTGTGGTTTACGGGCCATTTTTTTATTTTATTTAAAAGTTTATATTTTTATTCTTATACTAAAAAATCATATAAAATATTTAATTGTAAAGAACTAAACACCATTTTCAGATATTTATAATTGATATGAAATTATTAAGAACAATAACAGAAATAGTTGAAGAAGCGGAAACTAATTATTATACCGCCTCTATAGAAACTAGTGACCCGAAAGAGCTTGAAGTTTTAGAATCCAAATTAAATGACAGTCTCAGATTATTAGAGATTTATAAAGGCATAAAAAAAGAGGACTAAACCTCTTTATTATTATTTCTATTAATTTTGGTTCTATATTGAACTATCTCCTTGTGGATACTCCACCAACATCTTATCAATATCTTTTCTTTCGGCTTGTATTAAGTAAAAACACTTAACTTTAGAACTTAAAATGTTTGAATTCCCTACGATTACGGTATTATCTACAATATCCTTAACAAATAAGTTTTGATGTGACCCAATAGGCGTTAACTGTACTGTTATTGTACTTTCATCGACTAATTCTAACCAATAATCTGGTAACTCAATAACTTTACTACCCTCTAATTTACCTCTTACATAAACACCGTGTTCAGGACCCTCTAATGAACCATGTCTTAAATTAAAACCATCTTTAGTTGGGTGAGGTATTAAGAACGACTTAGATGTTGCTTGTAAATTACCCTGACCATCTACTTCAAAATTTTGTTTACCATTTTGGTCATAACCTTCAATTTGATTAGTACTAAAGTTGGAACTACGTATTTGAACAACCGTACTATATGAATTGTCGGCTTCAAGATATAATCTTGGTTTGGTACCACTAATAACAGAACTAACAGATTTCCATATTTTTGTTGATTCAGCACTTGTGGCTCTAAATGATAAATCATTAGTCGATTGATTTAACGTTCTTGATGAACTTAATGTACCATCTGAACCATATATATTAGTATTTCCCGCAGATGTAATAAATCCCGCATCATTATTAAATGTTGATAAATTTATTTTTCCTGGAGCAATTTTAAATTGACTATTAGATGAATTAACAATAGCGAAGAAATCAGCGTTACTCGACACAGTTGTCGTAGTTAATTCTGAAAGGTCAATCGTTAACGATAAATTACCCCCTAACGATACGGAAGCGGTTGACGTATCAATACCTATACCCGCAGTTACACTAAACGATGAATTGTCAAGTGAAGCGTTTGATATTTTACTAAAAACAACATTACCATTACCATCAGTCAATAAAGCTTGTTTAGCTAAACCATCACTTGTTGGAAATGAATAACTACCATTAAATTCTATCACTCCATTAGTGTCGATGTTTATTCGTTCACTACCTCCTGAAGTTAAATCTAACCCTGTCGTATTATTATAATATAGTCCGTTATCGGCCATGTTCTTTTTTTTATTTTGGCTATGGGAGAGAAATGAATCTCTCCCGTTAATTATAGTCTATTGATAAATAGTTTCAATACAATTTATATTGATTTTTTTTATCTTTAATTAGATAACTTGTACCCAACCAAATGACTTATAGATGTATACACCTTCTCTACCATCAGTTTGATAAACCATCAATCCTGTTGCTGGTGTACCAATTGCTAATCTTTGAGTTTCTGTCATTCTTGGAAATAAGAAACCTTGTGTAGTTGATGATAATTCTAGTACCGATGACACTACTGGTGTGCTTGTACCGATACCAACATTAGAGTTAGTCCTATCATAATGGAAATCTCCACCACCAAGTTGAACATCACCACCTGTAAAGGTTAATACATTACCACTTTGAGTAACTGTTCTCGTTCCTGTTAATGTACCGTTAGAGGTATAGATATTCTCTAAACCTGAACCAGCCACACTTATATCAAGTGTATCTGCTGCTCCACCACCTGATATTGATACAGAACCGTCTGTAGAAACAAATGTCAAAGTTCCACCTAAGTCAACCTCTGAATTTGCTCCCGTAGTTCCCGCGAATGTTAATGAATCATTAACTAATCTTGCATTTCCGATAGAACCATCAATTAACGCTGCCGTTACTGATGCTCCCGCACTTACCGTGAAATCAATTTCTGATGAATCAACAAAATTACCCGCCGTAAATACATCCGCCAAAACTTCAGTATTAAAATCAGAAACCTGAGATGCTGTAATGTCGATTGTTACATCAGCCGCCGCAGTTAATCTACCTTGAGAATCAACTGTAAATGTTGCCACTGTTGATGCATCACCATAAGATGCCGCAGTTACTGCCGTGTCATCAAGATTGAATGTTACTGTATCACTTGCTGAACCTACAGAAGATATACCTGTACCTCCATTTAAGATTATGGTATTACCCATATCAACAACGTTACTAATTCCTGATTGTGCAGATAAATTAAATCTGAATCCTGAAACTACTACGTCAGGTTTACCGTTACTTACAGTTAATGTTAAGTTTTGACCTGAGACTGTACCACCTGTTACATATGAATCCGAAACTTGTGAAGCGTCTACCGTAAAGTCTAATGTACCTGAACCGTTATCAGCAATCACTACTGAACTATCAGAAGATGAGAATGTTAATGTTCCACCTAAATCAACTGAACCTGTACCTGAAGTACCAGCAGTATTAATAGATGAATTCACTAAAGATGCTGTTACTGAAGCTCCCGCACTAACTGTAAAGTCAATACCTGCCGCTCCTGTTGAATCAACAAAATTACCCGCCGTAAATACATCCGCCAAAACTTCAGTATTAAAATCAGAAACCTGAGATGCTGTAATATCAATTGTTACATCAGCTGCCGCAGTTAATTGACCTTGTTGGTTAACTGTAAATGTTGCCACTGTTGATGCATCACCATAAGATGCCGCAGTTACTGCCGTATCATCAAGATTAATTTGAATGGTTAAAGCCCCATCGTCAATAGTTGAAATACCTGTACCACCTAAAATATTAAGTCTATCACCGTTATACATTGTTGATGTACCTTGGTCACCTGTAGTTCCCCATTGGAATCCTGTAACGTCTATGTTAGCCCCGTCATTTCTTGTAAGTCTTAATGTGCCTGACGCTGGTGAGTTGATTGCTCCACTCGTTACGAACGTATCAGTACCATCAATACCTGTGATTTCAATATCACTTTCTAATCCTCCGTTTATCGCTAAAGTAATTGTACCCGCGTTGTAAGTACCTGCAGTAATAAAAGGTAACTCAAAGTTACCTGATACTGTACCTGTACCTGATTGTGCAATACCCCATGACGTATCATAAGCTACACTTGTTAATGAGTCGATAGTAAATGTGGTATCAGCGATATCATTGTATGCGACTGTTACGACATTTGAAGCTTCGGTTACGTCTGTGACTACTGTACCAACAGCGATGTCACTACGTGTTCCGACAACCCCGTTGCCATCTACCACCATAAAGTTCGAATTTGAACTTGACGATGGGATTCCTTCAAACCTAACACCTGCTGCGTCTACGTGGAAATCTGTACTCGGTGCAATTGTACCGAAACCAAATTGTCCAGAAGAGTCGATAATCATTCTATCAACCGTACCCGTAGCGAACGTTAAACCTGAAGTTTGTAAATTTAAACCATTTGTTGCCATTGTTATTTTGTTTTTAAATTGGTTATTATCCCTATTATATTAGTAAGGCTGTTACAGTACATTGACCCATCCTAGTGATTTATACATAAACATACCCTCTTTAGCATTACTAGTGTTGTCTGTACAATACACCAATAAACCTGGAAGGGGATTACTTATATTTAGTCTTTGCGATTGAGTCATTCTTGGAATTAAAAGTCCTTGACTCTCACTCGCTAATTCTAATAAGGCACATACAGGTGTTGTGATTCCTGTACCGATTGATACTCCTGATTCACCACTAAATGTTAGGTGGTTAGTATCTTGGTCGACAATACGGTCACTATCAAGTGTACCATCGTCTGTATATATATTGGTGTTAGGTATCGTTGAAATATCTCTATACTTTACCTCAGCACCATCAAGCACTAAAATAGAGTTGACGTTAACATCTAAGTCAACTGTCGAGATAAATGTCTTTCCACTTACCGATAAACCATGTCTTGTTACAAACTCTCTTGCCATTTTATTTTTTTTTCTTAAGGCTATTGAGGGAAGGAGGACTTCCCTCAAAATTTTAGTTATTATTCTATATTACTAAATAGATATCATAAGTACTTTAACTACTTAAAATAACATCATTTTATTTATATTTTAACCGCTCTTGTATTCGCAATGCAGTCTATACTTTGAGCTACACCTGCAACGACTCTTATTTCACCATTCGCAGTTGCGTCAAGTTCAACTCCTGAACTAAATGAACCTAAATCAACAGTTGACCAATCAGCGAACTCTACAATGCCAGTTCCTTCAGCATCTTTACCAAATACCGCAGTAAAGAATCCTGAACGATATCCTGTTCCACCACCCTTTTCATTTATGAAGTATTCAACATGAACCGCTCCATATGCTAATGGGTCAACATTAAATAAGACTTGTGTACCAGCACCTGATGATGTAACTCTGATTGTTTGTTCTGAATCAATTATAACTGTATTACCGTCATTTCTTACTAAAGTTGCTTCAGGGTAATCCACAGTAGCACCCGTCACAAATGTATCACCTGTTAATGTACCAAACCCTGAAACTACAATATCGGACTCTAAATTATCGTTTATCTCTAAAGTAAGTGAACCAGCACTTAACGTTGCCGCTGTAATGAATGGTAATGCTACAGGTGTAGTACCAAGTGTACCTGTACCCGCAAACGCTACGTCCCACGCACTACTGTAAGTAACCGCAGTTAATGCGTCTACCGTACCTAAAGTTGTAGTACCATTAGATGTGTTTAATGTTATTACGTTATTAGTTATTGAACCACCTGAAACGTATGGTTGGTCAGTATCTATCGTTATTATGTTTGTCGCCGAACCTACTGTTGTTATTCCTTGACCACCTTTAATTTGTAATGGAGTAGCTAAACCTAATTGTACAGTTTGACCAATACCTTGGTCACCAGTTAAATTAAATTGGAACCCCGTTACGTCAAAGTCAGTACCATTGTTTAAATCTATAGTTAATACTGAACTACTTAGTGTACCACCAGTAGCAAAAGTATCTCCTGTTAATGTACCAAAACCTGAAACAACGATGTCAGATTCTAATCCTTGGTTTATTTCTAATGTAAGTGACCCTCCGTTCAGTGTTGCTCCTGTAATGAATGGTAATTCAATTGGACTAGTACCTAAAGTACCATATCCAGCTAATGCGACATCCCAATCGTTATTATAGGTTAAACCTGTTACCGCAGCTACTTCTACGTTAAAGTCTACTCCTTGATTATTTGTGAAGGTCAGTGCTCCTGTCCCTCCGTTTAATGTACCTCCCGTTACGTGAATATTCACGTCAGCGATTGATATTGTACCTCCTTGATTATTTGTTAATACAAGGGTTGAATCTCCTATTCCGCTTAGTGTACCACCTGATATGAAAGTATCACCACTAAACGAGGCTAGTGATAGAAAATTTACTTCATTATTTGACGGGTCTAACGCTAAAATAGTAGACGATAATGATTGGTCTAATTGTACGTCTCCAAGGAATGTACTTCCTGAGACTCTTAAACCGTTTCTTGCTACTAATTCGTGTGCCATTTTTTTATTTTTTTATATAATGTGTTTAATTATCCTGATATTCCAGGTCCCCCCTAAAATATTGGCTTTTAGTAACGCATTGTTACCATTTAATTCCATTCCCCATGAAAAATTACTAGTTGTTCCTATATCAACTGTGGAGAAATCATTAAAATCTATCTCTGTACTTGACCATACCGCCTGAATTGTCCCTGCTCGGTAATTAGTACCATCATCAATCACATAATCAAAGAACACTCCTCTATATGTAGATGTATTAACAGAATCAACAGTTGACCCACTAATCGATACATTACTATCGTTAACTAAACCTATGTGAGTTAATATCTCTAATCCTGTGACTTGTGAAGTTGTTCCGTCATTATTATTTAAGGTAATAGAACCACCTGAGTATGTCCCCCCTGTTACCTCAGCGGCAAATGTTCCAGCAGTAAAATCAACTCCATCATTTAAACCTAATGTTAATGTCTTAGTTACTTGATTATATGACATTCCTGTCACATAAGTGTCTTCGGTCGCTCCTGTTGTAAAACCTGTTAAAGTAACTACGGAACCATCGCTATTTTTTAACTCAACGGTACCCGTACTATTATTATAAGTTCCACCTGTTAATTCAGTATCAGTTGGTTGTTGCCATTGTCCATCACCCCTATAAAATGTTTTATCTGTAGGTGAACCACCGTTGTTTATTAAACCAATGGTCATTTCATTAGCGCTAATCGCTGAATCAGTAACTATACCTGCCCCTCCTGATGTAATAGCCCCTGTAAATTTTAAGGTAAACGTATCAACAACGTCAATCGGTACCGCAGGAGCTTGATTATCTCCTTCGGCAAACCAACTTGTATAAGAACCTGAACCACCTGTTGTGAATCCCGTAACGTTAAATGTTCCACCCGTACTATTAGTAAAGACCGCAGTACCATTACTATAGGTACCACCTGTTACTGTAATATCAGTACCGTAAAATATTTTCCATCTGGCGTTTGCTCGCGTTACTCCACTTACACCTTCAATTGAGGAATCTAACCAAGCATTTATGAAATTAGTACCTCCAGCATTTGGTGCGAACTGTGAACCTGAACTAATTGTAGTAGTTGTGTCACCAGTTACGACCGCACCATCAGTAAAGGCAGTATTATATAAAGTTTCATAATTATTTATAACGTACTGATAAACTGTGTCCGTTTCCTGAACATAAACTAACTGACCTAACCTTCTTCTACCAGAAGAAATTAAATCATTATTAAGTGTAAGTTGGTTAGATTGAAAAGGAGCTGGTCTTTGATAGTATTCAATAGGTATCTTATTATCTTCTTCTCGTATAGGACCCGTACCAATAATACTATAATTAAGGTCACTAAGACCCCATACTTCAGTATACCCACCAACTAAACCAGAGCTAAAAGTGGTACCTTTAGTATCTGTTCTAATTACTGATAACGTACCGTTTACTATATCAGTTGAAAGTGGATTTTTATATATGAATGACATCTATTTCTTTATTTTATAAATATGTAGACTTACCTACTTTTCCTTTATTATTTACTATATTAAACTTCCTCCCCTAATATAATTAGCGGTGGTATCTACAACACCCGAAGCACCTTGATTCCATCCTCCATTACTAGAGAATACTCGATACGTTGCGTTTGGCCAATTTGAACCAGTATAAACGATATCTCTACTTCTAAGACTACTATCAGTAGTCAATGGACTTAATCCACTTGGCGACCCAGCGAAATTAAATTGTACATCACCATAAACTTTAGTTGATGAGTCTAATAACGAATGAGGTACCCATATCGAATACCATACATTACCTGTAGTTGTGTTCGCTAATACTTCAGCTGTTTCAAATACGAATGCATCTATAAAGTTTCCTTGGCTATCATTACCCCCCGTAGTTTGAGGTACAGGTACCCTTATCACTGGAGGTACATTTGTCGTTCCCGTAACAAACCCTGGCCAATCAATATAAATACTTAAATCAGGTATATTTGCTCCGTTTACTCCCGAACCACCTTGGAATCCATACCAAGATGCAGCACCTCCATTAAACATATATCGTAAAATATCAGTATTTGGATTTACCCCAAATGTCGAATCATCAGCCGATTCCATAAATATTAATGCTTCTAATCCTGGTTCTGGCTCACCTGTTGGAGTTGGTGTTGGTGTAACGGCTGGAGTAGTCGTTGGCGTTGGTGTTGGTGTATTAGTTGGGGTATTAGTAGGTGTGTTAGTTGGAGTATTAGTAGGCGTATTTGTTGGAGTATTTGTTGGTGTTATAGTAGGAGTATTAGTAGGTGCTGGTGTAGATGTAGGAGTATTCGTAGGAGTATTGGTTGGAGTGTTGGTAGGAGTATTTGTTGGGGTGTTAGTAGGTGTTACGGTAT
>Ga0209092_10002195_pt1 | contig 18129 bp, 17 predicted proteins | sample FraStrMetagenome_FD_187446 | JGI IMG/M metagenome (GOLD analysis project Ga0209092, IMG submission 187446) | Marine eukaryotic phytoplankton communities from Arctic Ocean - Fram Strait ARC3M Metagenome (SPAdes) (version 2) | ecosystem: Environmental > Aquatic > Marine > Oceanic | place: Fram...
TTCACACATATACATCCCTTTTCTTATAATTTAATTTGATAAATACTTTTGTATTCACATCCATGCACTTTTGCCACTGATTACTACGAATGCTTGCATTTCGCTTATTTAAATCAAGGCTTTATACATAGATGAATCGACATGTACCTTTTATGCATTTTCTTTCTGCGTTTCTTTCAGTAACATAGATCTAGTACACATATACATTTTTTGTACATGTACCGGGTACCGGGGTACGGCAAATTCCCGTTTATACCTGTCATCTCGAGGCGCCTACGTATATACGTAGAGTCGATTTGTTCTCTCTGACTCTGACGAAGCAATGAACTTACATCTTGAACCCCAGCACTACCATCTCGCTTTAGATCTAATCATGTTTTTGTAGTCAAAATTTCGCGATGAGGGTGTTCTTCAGTGCCTTTTTCATCTTTTTCGCAGTTTGTACAACATTTCTGGAGGACAAGAGATGTGAAGCGTTGTCGTTACGAACTACAATTAAATCTTCTTCTGAAAGGAGTACGACAAGTGATGAAAGGTCCAATTCTCTTCAGGACAACATCGGGGGAGGAAAAGGAGGAGGTCAAAGCACAGAACATTGGGTTATAGCTCCCACTTTATACAAACCTGAATCAAGGCCTCTTACTCCAGAATTGAAAGAATGTATGCTGAAAAATGAACACCCAAACGAATTACAGGATGAATTGGGTAATGGAGTTTTTATTACGGATGATTGGCGCAGGGTATATTACAATTATGAAAGAGAGGGTTTGATTGATCCAGATACTGGTTATGCCAAATACGAAGCTGAGATTGAGGGAGTTCTGCCTGATGATCTTGTTGGAACGTTGTATCGTAATGGACCTGCTAAATTTGGAATTAATGGGGAAAGAGTAGCGCATGCGCTAGATGGCGATGGTTTAATATTTCAGATAAAGATATACCCAAAGAGTGACAATGGTAAACGAAAAGTTGTTTGTCAATCAAGGTTTGTAGAGACTGTTGGATTTCAAGCCGACTTAGAAGCCCAAAGATTTACGCAGAGAAGTACTTTTGGAACATGCATCAGGGGTTTGCCTCAATTATTTCCAGGCGAAGGGAAGGGAGTGAACTCTGACCCCAGCCCACAACCTATTCTTTCAAAAGTTTTTGGCAATGCATTTAACACTGACATAAAAAATACAGCAAATACTCAAGTTATTGCATTTGGGGGGAAAGTATTAGCCTTGTTTGAAGCTGGACTTCCATATGAAATTGATCCGAAAACGTTGAAAACGATCGGTGAATATGATATGAAGGGCTCGTTAGCAATTGGCAAATTGCCAGTTAAGGTCAGTAACTTACCAGAAAGTATGGTTCCGGATGTGTTAGGTGGAGCAGCACATACAGGTACGATGCTCTTGTGTTTACACTTTAAACGTCTCCATTTGCATAACGTTATTTTCTTTTGGCAGCACATCCGAACATTTGCCCCAGAACTGGTCATCTCGTTGGTTGGAGGTGGTCGCAACTGCCTGTTGAGAAAGCACTAGAGGTTGTTATTACAGAATGGAAAAGCGAAGGTTTTGAAAAAGTAGGTGAAAGCAAATATATTCTCGACCAATGCGAGCTAGCCCCTCATGATATGGCCATGACTGATAACGCAGTTCTATTGAAAGTTAATGCCTTATCAATGAATTCAGTAGATTTTTTATCAGGAATAAAAGCTCCATCAGCAGCGTTAGAGATGGACGGTAGAGCACCTGTACGTGTACATGTTCTCCCAAGACCTTGCGCAGAAAAAGTATTCGAACCCTTCAGCGTCGAAGTTCCTGCATGTTTCAGTATTCACTTTTCACATTCCTATGAAGATCCAGATACTGGAAATATAATCGCACACTTCTCTGGATGGCCACCAAGTGATTCCAAAGATTTTCTTGGCGCATGGGGTGGATTTGCTCCCATTTTTGACAAGATACCACCCACCTATATATGGCGTTTAGAAATAGACACTACTTCGAAAAAAACAGTACATCTCGATATTGCTCGGGGAGCTAGAAATTGTTGTGCTGGTAAGCAGTTACATTCATTTGATTTGAAAGTCGAATTTTCTCACTCATCATTTGAACACATGAACCATCGAAGAACATCCTGTTGTACACCCTAACTTCAACACGAGGCGCGCTCAAAACCTATATGCAGTAGCTTCAAATTTAATCGGGGATTCTACAGCGCCGTGTGGATACGTTCGTTTAAATGTAGAGACGGGTAGCACGACCCCTCTAAGCCATTTAGAACGGAACTGCGATATTGGTTCATATTTCTTCGGCACGCGATACTTTGCGGGCGAACCTTTGATTGTTCCAAAGAAAGATGCCGACTTGAGCAATGAGAACGAAGGCTACCTATTAGGCATGGTAAACGATGTTGTCGCAGATAAGTCGTTTCTCGCAATATTTGATTTAGAACGAGACATAAATCTTGGTCCAGTGGCGAAAATTTGGATGAAATCCCAGGTTCCTTTCGGACTCCATGGATGTTTCGACAGTGACCAGAATGAATCGTCTTCTTCCTTTTGTTAACGAATTATCTTCCCATTACAAGTATTATATTCTTTGGTTAGGCGTCATGTGTATACCATCACTTCTTGAGATTATTTAGCTATTCATACAAACATTAGAGTCTATGTAGGTTGAGAAGTCATAATGCTTGTTCGCTCTTTAAAGTACTCGTGTGTACCTTTCCGTTTTTTTTGTTTAGGCGAAGTAGAATCATTATAACATTGCAATTGTGTCAAGCAAGGTAACATCGTGATCTTACTCATCTTCACAGAAGACCAGGTGGTCGATACCCTTGCATATCCAACTTCTAACGACTTGATGTAAACCTTGAAGCTTGGTGCTCAAGCACACGTTCACATGTACATCGCCATTCGAGTCATCGAATAGAATCTACTATAATCCATTCATACTTGTAGGTAATATTAAAACTCAAATTGCCTATCATTCTAAATCTCTCCCATAACAGTCTTGGAATAATTGTAAAGTTTCTTTCCCGTTTAGGTTTCGTTATCATATCTCCTGTCATACTATCTGTAGGACAATGTTAGACTTTAACTTTTCCTTTCTCGGCTTGGTCAGATATTGAAAAATATAGGGTATTAAGCGCTCTCCCAGCACTTCTCCTCCCATTGTTATCCTACAGGATTGCACTTTTGTTTTCCTGATCAATCTATATCCCAATCATTCGATAATCCGCAACAGGTATGTTACTGCATCATTAACTCCAATTCGTCGGCACTACTTTTGCTTCTTAAATAGTTTGATCGGACCACCTCGTCATTTGTTACCAATCTGAATGAACATGCCTGGCTCTTGAAATCAGAATATACAGAGAAACTCGCATCGACCCATGACTTCAATTACATATATGTAGTCGGTGCTCAATCACAGTTTTCGTTCACTATAAGCATTCAAATATTTTCAATTATTTTAACTCAATGAATAATTCCTATGTCGTGGAACTACTGTTTATCACAACTAACGCCCAAGATCTTTGCTCATTTTCACCACAGCGTTTATCCTAACATTATGCAGTGGCTACTTGATAATGCTCTGCATTGATGATTTTGTTGGAACTATGCCTTGCCGATCGACTCCGTTCATTTATTTAGAAAGGTTTAAGGCTGTAAAATTATGAGTTCAATGTGCACACAAAATGTAAAAAAGTGCTTCAAGCTATGCATATTAGTAAATATTATCAATAGGATTCTAATCATAGTACCTAATATTGCGCGAATGTATACTGCCTCCGAATGTTAAATTTCATGAAAAACTATTCCCAATCAACACAAGAACCTTCTACTTTTTGGCGCTCCAGTTCCATTACCTTTCAAAGAAGATTTGAGTTCCATTACTCCTGTCTCACCACTAGGGACAGAGACGAAATGCTCAATATGAATTCCGCCTTTCATACTTTGATCAGAATGAAGAAGTTGTGTCAAATAATTGATTGTTCTCTCTTTTTCTAAGAGAAGAGAGTTGGTGACTTCTAGTTGTTCACGCAGGCTTTCATTTTCTAAAAGGAGTTCATTAATATATGATTTCCTATGCAAATCAGTGCGATCTTTAGACCTGTTTTTGGGGCTTTTGACCAATTTCTGAGGAGATTGCCTCTGATGAGTTGAAGAAGTTATTATTGGATCGACATCTGTAACGGTAAGATCATTTTCATCGTCTGAATATTTGTTGCTGGATTGGAATGATTCATAAAGCAATTCATCGTTTTTGCTTGTCAGAAGCGGGCGGCCCTCTAAACTAGACAAAGTGTTCAAACTGTCAATGGAATTGTCCATTACTACCAAGTTTCCCACTGGCGTTGTTAAGGGATTATTCTGCTCAGAGAGCGACGTTTTCGAAATTGAAACATGTTTTTTGGCTTTGTGCAATTGATTCGTTCGATGAGACTTTCGAGGTGATGGCGGTTTCTTATCACATGATTTTTCATTTACCGGACAAATCACAGGATAAATTTCACGCACAACCTCTTCGTCTCCATCAAAACTCACATCAACCGACATTAATTCAGTGTCCGGTGTGCTCTGAGATACCGGCGTGACAGGTTCCTTCTCAATCTTCACAGTAGAAACAGGAGATTTTAATTCGGGATCAACTGGCTCAGCAGCAAATCCTTTATTGGAGTTAAATTCACGACCTCCTTTCTTAGCTGCTGCCACGGCACTAGGCTTTCCTCCTCCGAAAGCACTGCAATGCGTGTCGTCCTTCGCATCACCATGGTTGCCGCCCAACAAAGACGTCTGTGGTTTTTCAGTCACATTGTCGTCAGATTCTCCTTCTTCCATTCGCTTCCGCATAGCAGCTAGCTTTGCCGCTAACTCTGAAGTCGCCATATTTATAGCTCGTGTTTGGTTTCATATAGAGATACTAATAACTCAGTCAAAAATAATTGGGCATTGCATTTGCGTTAGTTTGCGTTCGCTTTGGAGTTTGTGCAAAAAATAATACAAGAAAATATATCATTTAAGAAGACGAAATAGTTACTCGTGGTTCCTACCATAAATGTTTTTGACATTGTTTCTATATATAATCATGTGAACGTTTAAATAGACGTTTGCACATATATTTTGGCGTAGGAATTTGAACTTTGAACTGCGTTGAATGTCTTTCAGTTTTGTCATACATACAATGCATTTATGTTGAGATATTTAGTTTTTTGTAGGTTAGTAAACTCGCAGGATCTTCTTCCACGTTGCCATGAGTGACATCATACACCTTTCGACTTTCGATGGATCCTTTCAATAACAATCTCTCTCTCTCTAGCTGAAGGACGACTTTAGGCCACTTGCTAGATGAGAGGAAATATTTTCTGCAATCATTGACGGGTTCTGTTGAAGAATATGTTTAGGTCCAAGCAGAATATATATGTAGCGAGCATTTATTGCTGGATTTTGATGCAGCTTCGAACGGATGCTGCGTTTTTGTCTTTCACAAGTCGGCGCCGAACGACTGTTAATTTTGCAAATGGTCTAGTTTTTAAAAATGAACAATGCGATGGTGACATACTTATTTATAGAGGGCTTCGAATGGCATCTGGTGACGTATATGATAGAGACGATGGAGATATAGGTGAACCAGATGATGGTGATAAGAAAAACAAGTCGCTCGACGATTTAATAGCCAATAGTCGTCTCCCGATATCCTATCGAAGTGACTTCGATGGTGTGCGAGACGAAGAGTTCGAAATTGATAGTATAGACGAAGAAGGAGACGAAATATCTGAAGAAAGTGATAGCACAGATGCTTCATCTTCGGCTGGCGAACAGGTAAAGGGTGGGGCTCTTTCGAAAAGTGAAGGCGATGCTGAAAATCCATACGTAGAAGTTGTCTCGAGACTATCTCCGTCTGAATTAATCGGGCGCTTTACTGCTACTGCTTCACCTAAGGTACAAGAAGCTGTCAAAACTACAATTCTTGGATTGATTGGAACTCTACCGAAAGTTGCATTTGAGTCAACAACTGTAACAACGGGTGCACGCCTTGCGTCGCTTATGTTTCAACTTCAAATGAGTGGCTATATGTTCAAAAATGCTGAATATCGAATGTCTCTGTCCAAAAGTCTTGCAAGTGGTAGTGATGGAAAATTAAAGGGAGGCATGGTATTTGAAGACGGTCGCATTGTAGACACTGCTAACGCGCAAGTCAAAGGGAAAGTAAAGGTTCGATATTCTTTGGGCGATTCTTTAGATAATTCAAAAGGTGACGATGAAGATTCGAATGATGACGAAGAAAATTTACCAGGATTTGAAGTAGAGGTCGATGCAGATGCTTATATGAGTGAACTTCGAGATGAAGTAAATCGCCTTCGAGAAGAGTTAAGCTCGGTACGCGAAGCAAAAGAAGAGGCGATAAGACAAGATTTACTCGCTTACATAAGAACCTTACCCGCACAGCAAATGCAGTCACTTACTAATACGATTTCTGAGGATGTGATGTCGGCTATGCGAGGACTAGTAAACGTTGTGATGCAAGGAATTGGAGATGGACAGATAACACCAGCGACAGTAACAGAACAATCAAGTGAGGCAATGGCGCAATTATGCATGTGGCAATTGGTAATCGGCTATAATTTGAGGGAATTGGAAGTGAGGGAAGAAATGAAACAAAATTTATTATCTTATTCTAAAAATGATGAATCGAGCGAGGATGAAACTGAAGATTCAGATGAGGATGACTAAATCTTTGATTTTTTTCCCTGTTCGTGACGTAACTTTAATGTGAAAGATAATTGATAAATGTCCCCCGATAGCAATTCATTATTCTAATGCAATTATCTACACTGAGAAGAAGTTCGAAGCCTTCTACTTCTCAGTTATTGAAAAATAAGTTTCTTCTCGTAGTTCCTTTTGAAACATTTTCTTCTAAGCATACCGGTATGCTAAGTAACCGTCTAGATGTGCTCTAAAAGTGCCTCCTAAAGGTGGAGTGAGATTGTAAGACGAAGGGAATCGCAGTGTTTGATCGTATGTTACAACAAAATTATCAATCCCGCCTTGCAACATTAATGATCACAACCTAAACCAAGAAGTATCACTGAAATTGTAAGAGTTATTTACTAGAAGAAACTATTAATTATATACCATATATTTGGGTGTTGAACTGAACTTCTTGTATCCCTTGATGACCTTCGAGACAGAATCCAAAAAGTCCTTCTCACTTACACTCTTTCTTCTGGCCCGAATGGCAAACATTCCAGCTTCAGTACATACACTGTGAAGTTCTGCTCCAGTAGAATTAGGGCAAAGACGGGCTAGCAATTCAAAACGGACATCACGATCACAATTCATTCTTTTCGCGTGAATTTTGAGGATGTGACCACGTCCTTCGAGATCAGGTAGTCCAAATTCCACTTTACGATCTAACCGACCGGGTCTCAACAATGCTGGATCTAAAGTATCCGGACGATTCGTAGCCATGAGAACCTTGATATTTCCCCTTGCATCAAATCCATCCAGTTCAGTTACAATCTGAAGCATTGTTCGTTGTACTTCATTATCATTTCCATTATCATCCCCACCACTACGAGCTCCTCCAATTGCATCTACCTCATCAAAAAATATAATACAGGCCCGTTTGCTCCTTGCCATCGTAAACAACTCACGTACCATCCTCGCACCTTCTCCCACATATTTCTGAACCAATTCACTCCCAATCACACGAATAAAACAAGCATCGGTACGATTAGCCACAGCACGAGCTGAAAGCGTCTTCCCAGTCCCCGGTGGTCCGTACAACAACACACCCTTGGGTGGATCAATTCCCAAGGTAACGAATCTTTGTGGATACAACAACGGTGTCTCTACAACTTCTTTCAACTCCTCAATCGCCTCCTTGGCACCACCTACATCATCATACGTCACATCCGGCTTTTCCTCCACCGTCATAACTGACACAGTCGGATCAATACGAGGAGGCAACGGAATCTGAATGCTATACTTGGACCGATCCACACCAACACGCATCCCCTCCTCGACATCCGTGGGTGCTACTTTCTCACCAAGGCCCACTACAAACTTTGCAAACTGCTTCACATTGATCATGTACTTATCATCCTCTTGACCACCACCACCACCACCACCCTGCATCTGCGAATTACCACCAGACCCATCCTCCACACTACGAATAATCTTCGTACACCGCGCCACCTGAAGCGGCTGCTCCTCACTCATCATCTGTTTATCACCCACCAGATCCCACTGACTCGGCTGAGACAACCCCTGATCACTCTCCACGATCCCAATGAGCTTTTTAATACTCGAGATTTCATCCTGGATGCTCTTTTCCGTCTTTTTAATTTTTTCCGTGTACGGTCCGAGGCCATATGTTTTGAGGAGTTTAATGTCTCCCTCATCGAGCGGAGGCGGTGCGACGCTGTCATCGTCTTCGTTGTCGTTGACGTTTCGTGTTTGACATTCTCCTACTACCATGTTTGATAATTAATTAGTGGATGGATAGGTTGATGGATTTATTTGGTGTACAGGTATCTCGATGAAGGATGGGATGGAGCGTTGTGTATATATTGTGTATTGATGGGGATGTGGATATGTGTCCATCGAGCTCGAAAGAGAGACGGAGAGAGCGAGGAGCGAGGCGTGTATTTTTGGAAAACTGTAATTGTGCTATTTTAGTTTACTTACGGGAATATACGAACGTTGTTTGGGTCCCATGTCCCATACCCATACCATCCACATGAGAGATATGAGATGCGTGCGTGCGGGGCCATTGGGCCCAGGGGATGTTTCAAAAAAACAAGCAAAAGATTCTCCTCCCACGGGAGTGCCTACCGAGAGAGAACAAAGGCGTCATACATGTTTTCATAATCATACAATCCATTCCATAAAATATTACATATACCTGCACTCCATCGGAACAATCCAAAAAACAATTGAATCGAGACAAAATCTCGTTGGAAAAAAATGAGTACCAGCACAGACGTCGATCATCGCAGGTTGAGCAATGTCATGGGAGCAGCCAACAACCCGACTCCTCATAAGCTTCCAGACGGTGAAAATGCCAAACCATTGGAGGTGGCGGGGAGTACCGCGACGGACAGCCTCATCATTGTGATGGTGGGTCTTCCGGCAACTGGAAAAACGCACATTGCGCGGCGTATCTGTCGTTTTTTGAATTTTTTCCATAACATCCCGACACGTATTTTTAATGTGGGTGATTACAGACGGCAGCTTGTGGGGGCGAAACAGCCAGCTAGTTTTTATGATCCTGAGAATAAGGAAGCTCTTGCGTTGCGTACGGCTGCTTGTAACTCTGCATTGCAGGATTTGACGAGTTATATGAAACAGGATGGTGTGCGGGTTGGTCTCTATGATGCTACGAACTCGACGAAGGAGCGTAGAAAGCATCTGAAAACGAGTGTGAAAAATATTGGAGCGAAAGTAATGTTCATTGAAAGTATTTGCATGAATACGGCCATTCTTGAGGAGAATATTCGCACGGTTAAACTCGGTACGCCAGATTATGAAGGTGTAGATCCGGAAGAGGCCGTGGCGGATTTTAAAGCGCGTAGGGAAACCTACAATAAATATTACGCACCATTAGAGGACCATGAAGGCTCGTACATTAAGATGTACGATTGCAAGAAATTTGTTGTGAACAATGTACGCGGATACTTACCATCGAAGGTTATTCATTTTTGCATGAATTTACATACACTTCCAAGAACATTTTACCTTTCTCGTCACGGTCAGAGCGAGTACAATGTTTTGGGGAAGATCGGTGGGGATTCTTCGCTCTCTGCCAATGGAGTGGAGTATGCAAGAAGACTTGCGAAATTTGCGGAAGAAACCATTGCATTTAAAGTCGAAAACAATGAGGATGGAACTGAGGAAAAGACTGAGGTTCCTTGCCGACTTTGGACTTCCACGTTGAAACGTACCAAAGAGACAGCACAATTTATTTTACATCCTTCCAAATCATTTAAATGGGACAACGACGAAGAAATCGAATGGTGCCAATTTAGACCGATGGCCCGTCAAAACTTAGACGAAATATATGCTGGAACTTGTGATGGTATGACGTACAAAGAGATTCAGCAATATCTTCCTAAAGAGTTCGCAGCGCGCCAAAAAGACAAGTTGGCCTATCGTTACCCCCGAGGAGAGTCATACATGGATGTTATCCTTCGACTTGAACCGCTAGCTCATGAGTTAGAACGAACACGTGAGCCTGTTCTCATTGTTGGTCATCAAGGAATTCATCGTATCATATATGCATACTTTATGGGATTAAGGCGGGAGGAAGCGCCTTATGTTTCTATTCCGCTGAACACTGTGATTAAACTTACACCGCATGCTTACGGATGCGTCCAAGAACGCATATGTCTCATGGACAAAAAAGAGATGCTTTTTGATGGGCAGGATGAACCTGTTACTTCTATGCCCGTTCCTTCCGATCTAAATACGTTGGACCCACCTAGTCATTAGATTAATCATCGGTTAGAAATCAAGTAGAGTGATCATAAATCTAAATCACATAGAAAAAGAGATACATATTTAATGTTACCGCTTTCATTTAGATGGGATGGGTGCAGCCAGTGAATTCATGGTTAAGCTTAGCCCGTAAGTGCCTTCTGACGTGAATGGTCTGACTGCGAACCAGTAGAAAGATTGACGACATGCCGTCAAAAACCAGAAAATAGCGTGTCTTTCAGTTATAATGGCAAAACTTACTTATCAAACAAAAATCCTAAATGTTTCATCGGCGGTTTGTGATTAATCCACCATATCTAACAGCGTGATGAAGAATTATTGTGATGAAAAAGATTTTGGCGATGAACAAATACCTATACGTATGATATAAACATCTCACAACGCTCTAGCGACGATGGAAATTCGAGAACAACTATCTTACTAATGCTTAGGTATAATCCGCATGTACCAAAGGTATCGTTTTGGAAGCTTTGATTAGAAACTATACCAAGAGTATCAACTTCAAAAGAGGAACTAAGTATGATTATAACCAACTTCTTATGTGCATGTGCATTCTTGTTTGCTCTACCAATGTAGGGCAATACTTTCCGCCTCTTCCATTTTCCACACCCAAGGGGCACACCTCACCTTGGGAATAGAACTGTTCTTTGTACGAGTGTCAGAGATTTACATAGCTTTAAGTACGCTCCGCTTAGACGTAAGGGAAAGGACCTTGGGTGAGAACAGCTTGAGTGACAACACCACTGAAAGCCATCATAGCAAGACGGCAATGGGTGATTTCCTTTAGCTTCATATCTTCAATCTCAGCATCGGTCTTTCCTGCAAGAAATCCAAGTGGATCTAGGCCAAAATCACCGGGTTCACGTCCAGAATCCTCGTACAACATTTGGATTAGAGAGATGGTGTTAAGAGACTCAGCAAGTCCAATCCAGAGGAAAAGCTGTCCCATGGCTCCGTATTCAACAAGGGCGTCGTGAGCAGTCACGGAAGTAAGACCCTCATAAGCCTCGGGCATAGGATAGATGTGGACGCCACAGTCTACAGCGCAGAAACCAGTCCAGGCAAGCATAGACATACGTCCGTGCTTAAGCTCGGCCTCACGAAGGAAATCCATTGGAGCAAAGTCAGAGAATCGGAGGGGATCGAAACCGGCATCTCCAACGTATCCCTTGAGATTGGGAGGATATTCAAGGAAAGGGAGAGCTGTAGACTTCTCAACATTCAAAGAAGTGGCAGCACGTCCTGTTCAAACAATTGAAACAACAAAAATTAGGCATATTCATTATGAAGCAAGCGTAAACTTTGAAGAAATAAAAAATAATAACCATCATCCCCTAAAAAGAAAAGAATCACGCAATGCATTGACCATCTATTCGTCCAACACGTATTAAAGATAAAACGAACGGCAAATGCCTCAAAGTTTCCCCTTTTGTCGACCAAGTGCTAAATCTTTTCTAGATCATGGCCTACACCAACACCACCACCAAGAACAACCATCCTAAGACCGTGGCACTTCTTAGGATAGTCTCGATCGATCATGAACGACAAAAAGTTACTCAAACTTTCATGTGACATGACACAAGACTCCATCGAATCCTTCCAAAACCGTATCCACGACATTCCTCTTATCGACGTATGGACGGACTGAACATGTACGTATCTTGCGAAACCCAATCCTCTTCCTCACCCCAAAATCAAGAATGCCTAAATCACATACCTCCAGTAGAAGGGGCAAACGCTGAGGCAGCACCGATCAAAGAAGCAGAAATAGCGGTGGAAAGCTTCATGGTTATTAAAAAGTTATATGGTCACTCTAGAGGGATACAGTTAGTGCGTACCGGTAACATTCAGCGTTTGCAGAGATTGAAGCGGTAGGATGGCCGAGCGAAGCCCCGGATTTCAACGTGGCCCTTACGTGATGAACAAAGTTAGCTACAGAATTGCGTACGAAGCGCAAATCTTTTGTGCAGGACTTCAACGACGATGCGAGCCCCGGGACATGTAAATTTTTCACGTGTAATCGGGTAATCCGCATGGGCGGTGTAATTATCCAAGGAGAACTCCGTGTTGTTGAAATGCGGCCTACGCTTATCTTTGTGTTGCACCCCCTCCTTCCCGTTCTTTCTAACGAAACGACGGACTTGTCGAGCTTTGTATGTTACTACTACTCTACTTAACTTGTTCGAAGTTATATTATCTATCTAGAATCTACATTACAGGATGAAGCTTTCTCTCACCGCTTGCTTAATTGGATCAGCTGCTGCCTTCGCGCCTTCTACAGGAGGTAGGTCTTCTTGAATTGTATGTTTCTGTTCTTAAGAGGGAGTGTGAGAGGGAATGGAGGTTGACGGACTGATGAGTTGCTCGTTGTCTACGTACAAATCTATTTTGATTTTTTGAAAAGTTCCATGTTTTGGATGATTATGGAGGAGACGAGATGTTGGTAGAGCTGTTGCGAGGAACCAAGGAGATATTTGTTGCATTTATACTGTTTTCATTTCATATATTTATCTGTTTCAATTATACTAACGATGTTGAACGTATTATTTTGTCACGGTTGACAATGTATTTTCGTGATTGAATAGATCGTGCTTCTACCAGCCTTGCTGCTTCTGAGAAATCCGCGTCTCTTCCTTTCCTTCCCGCTCCTCAGAACCTCAAGGGATACGTTGGAGATGTCGGTTTCGATCCTCTTCGTATCAGTGACTATTTCCCCATGGACTACCTTCGTGAGGCCGAGCTTAAGCATTCCCGTATGGCCATGCTTGCCTGGACTGGATTCGTAGCTGTTGACAACGGTCTTCGTGTGTACCCTCTTCCTGATGGATATGAAGGAGCTACCTCCGCTACCGCCCACGATACTGCCGTCACTACTGGAGCCATGGGACAAATCCTTCTTTTCGTTGGAATCCTTGAATGTCTCTCTTGGATTTCCGTGAGCCAAATGCTTCAGGGATCTGGGCGCGAACCTGGTGACTTCGGCTTGGATCCTATTGGATTCTTAGAAGGAAAGACTGAGGCTGAAATCGAGAGCATGAAGTTGAAGGAACTCAAGAATGGGCGTCTTGCTATGATGGCTTTTGGAGGTGTTGTCACACAGTCTGTTCTTAGTGGACATGGATTTCCTTACGTCTAAACCTTTTGTTTTCGGACCTTAGACATCAAAGATATAGCTACACAAAAACTCTCGTATGTGAAACAATTGCGTGCCCTGCTGAAGAAAGGGGCCATTTCGAGCATGATCAGTTAAGTAGTGACGATAGACACGTAAACTACAGCAACATAACATTTCTTTACAGTTTTGAAGTACATTTAGTTGTCAATGTTTCTGTTTCACAAACAGAAGTTTGTTTTGTATTGTCAATACAACAATCATTTCTTTGTACCGTAGGTACGTGAATTCGTGATTAGAATGAACGAGTAGAGGTCGTGATTCCAATCTGCAGTAGAGGTCACTTTTTACGGAAACGGGAGAGAAGTTGCGAAAGATGAATGAGTCTCAAGCAATAAGGACAAGGCATTCAGATAAGTGAGAAAATATCTTCCTTCGCACGTCGACCACGTAGTTTTAATGACGGTTTTGGGTCGCAGTCAATGAGATTCAAAGTGTAGACTGCGCATTCAACGCCGTCTAGGTACACTGAGCCGTCATCGAATGAGCTTTGTAATCGTTCCTCTCCGTTAATGAATGATCCCAAACTGAGCATAATACTCGCATCACACAATGAGAGCGAAATCAACCATCCTTGCAACAACCAAACGCATGCACTTTCAGATAATTTTGAAATTGCTTCCAAACAAGATGATCGAGCCAGATTCAACATTTCACTGTTATTGGAGAGATGCAAATGATGTTTATGAGACTCCTCTACCTTTTGAAGCAGGCTATCTAGATATTTACATGAGGGCTTTGGTACTACATGATTCTCATCTGATTTTTTGAAACAATCTTTTGTAAACATCAATTTATTTTCAGCGAAGTCACATGAACCACATATGCTTAAAAAGCGATCGTATACTTCCAAGATTCCGTCTATATCTAATACATCCAATTTCTGCAAGTTTAGAAGCCGTTGAAGTAATGGCTCTCGGACAAGGACTTTAGATGAAACGAAGGCAAGCTGTTCCCAAATACTTTCGAAATTATTTTCTCTCATAATTTTTCTCAGTATAATTTCGACTTGACTCTGATCTGTAATCACACCATCACCGAGAACACACACTCCTTCGCTGTTCCAAACTCGAAAATTGTTTTGTGGTTGTTTCATTAGTGCTTTGAGCGAAGTAAATATTTTTTCACTCTCTCCCGAGAACATAAATACCGGAGAGTAATCACTCTTATGAAGTTTACAGTCTGATTGTTGCCAGCCTTTCTTTATTAGGCCACGAGACATCAATTCTTGATAAAGACCAAAGCGATGACAATGAAACTTCATGCGACGGCTTGGATGAACTAAAGGCGATGTTGGAATAAAACCACATTTTGGTTTAATCTCAAGGACTATTCTGTCAGGCCTATGAGCATTACGCTGCAAATATCCAAACTGAGACCAAGATCGATAATTTTGCCACTGACGCAACCGCCGTGGTGGGACTTTGTGATGAAACTTTTCAATCAAACATTGGATAAAAGGCTTATCTAATTTCAATACAGTATTCAACTTAATAAGCGACAAAAACTGCGAACCTAAACAAGGCCCTAGCACGCACTTCAAAAATACTTCGCGTTCCCTGACGAACGACATGTTTCGAATATCGTTAGCAGGTGATTTAGGGATCCTTAGTACAAGTTCATCTGTTACCTTCCCACTGCAGTCTTTATACTTCTTCAAAGCAAATACTACATGCGCATTTCCTTCTGCTAAATAATTCAATTCGTTCAAATCTATACTGTCAGCTAACATTTTCGCTTGTTCTTTCTCTCTTTGTAATCCTTAATGCTGCTGCTCACCTACAGAAGCAAATGATCATCTTCTACAGATACTTAATTGATTGGTGTGAATGGATGTAGCTATGAATGTTAATGGTAGGTATTGTTGTGCCATTAAATGCGTCTGTCTATTCATGCTAACCCGACTCTACAGTAATGAGATATATCTGCAGATCAAAATTTTATATTGTATTGTATGCTCGATGTTTGTGTACCTGTACAAGCTGACAACTGACTGATTGTAGAGATGAAGGATGAAGTAATTTTTAACAACTCTGTATGCTTTTATATTTTTTAAACTGTGTACCTACTCTTGTACCAGGTATAAATTACTTTGTATTTACAACTCATCCTCTTCATCACATGTGTGATTCAAAAAAGATCACAAAAGATTTTTCTCAAAAATAAATCGTAAACAACATTTGAAGATGGTACAAGCAATTATCGAAGAAGCAATTAAAAACAACAAAGTGGTTAGTTTAAACTTTAAGCTTGTCGCGAGTTTCTATCGGGCCAATTTATTATTACTCACTGCGTTATATAGACTATCTTTTCGAAGAGCTACTGTCCGTACTGTAAAAAGACGAAAGCTCTCTTTGCCAGTCTGCCAGAAGTATCCGAAAAAGTATTCGAACTCGACCAGATGGAGAATGGGGCAGCTATTCAACAATATTTGCTGCAGAAGACCGGACAGAGAACTGTACCGAGTGTGTTTGTAAATGGTAAACATGTTGGGGGAAATGATGACACGCATGCAGCTGCACAAAGTGGTAAACTTGCCGAAATGTTGGCAGAGAAGTAGATCTAGATGTGTGAGGAGGCAGGGAATCGTGGAAATGGATATGTCTGCTCTCCAAAACTTCCCTCGTATGTATGTTGCGTCATTAATTTTGTCAAAGTCATTCCATCGTACGCGAGGTTTGCCCGTGTCTGCATTGTAGGAAATCATCTTCTGCAAAAGTTTACATTTACCGAACAAGTCAAGCATTGAACGGTTCAAACACATAACCAATCGACATATTAGAATGTTGTTACAAGTCGGTATAGTGTGTTGTAGCTTAAATGTCAAGTAATCTTCCTAGCAATTGCGACTTTCTCCCCAAATGGCGTGCTTACTACCTTTCTATTATCTACTTCTTCATTTGTTCGATGAAAGCTTTTCAACCATCTGTTCCACAGCTTGTTGCACACGTTCAGGCAAGCTTTCCTTGCTTAGGTGCCATGCGGGTTTCTTATTGTCCTGAAGAATATATCTTCCAACCAACTCGTTCCTGTGAATATTCAAGTAATGCTTACTTTCTTCACGATCAAAACTGGTCCTACAACCAAAGAAAGTAAGTTTTGGTAGAAGGACCACACCCAACTAACTTCAAAATTCAACGCACCAAATTTTTCCGTTTTCTGGAAACTTTAATAGAAATGTACCGTCATTATTTATTTTCAAAGTGCTCGTATCTAGCCCATTACTCTCCAACCAGTTCGACGCCATTTCTGATTTCTGCAGTTTCTCTAATACAATTTGGCTTAGAGGATGTACATACTGATGAGACACTGCTTCACCAGGCGGTTTGGTGTAACCACCGATAAATCGGTAAGAACTAGAAGCGATTTGCTCTTTCCCTGACGAAATTCTTTTCAGTGGCCCATTGTGTAAATTTGCCCCGAAAAAGTTACACCTCCGAACTAAATGATATGATGTACAACGAAATAGATTCATACTGGAAAATACCCTTGTTATCACTGAGGCATTGATCAGACTGGTGAGAATGTACGAATACGAATGGAGACACTGATGTCTACACAAGTTTTAATTAGTCATCATCATGTATGTCATCATCGCCTTGTCAGTTTTGGTTTTGGTTTGGGTCTATTAGTCGGAATTCGGTTAACTTGATCTCTTTTTTTTTAAACAGTGCACCCCTCCGCTAGGGGGGAGTCGAAAGTTCGGAATACGATTTATTCTATACCGGTACTCCCCCCTGCATTTCAATACACGACAACCCGCCACCCGCCACCCGATAAGTGCAATTCTATCGCCAATTTTTTCACTAACAAATAACTAGTACAAATCAACACGTCCGACTTATCACCGTCACCCAAAAGGCGCAAGGCCCAAAGTAACTACAACTCGCCGACATTCATCTACAACACTCACAACGGCGTGCATCTGAAGTGGCGGGGAGGAAAACGTACTTTAATTGAACTACTTTTCGCCACTTTTCTAAATAGTATGTTTGGAAAGGTGAGATACGTATGTACGTATACGTATCTCATCTTTCCAAACATACTATTTAGAAAAGTGGCGAAAAGTAGTTCAATTAAAGTACGAGAGAACAAAATATGTACGATAATGAGAGCAGTAGTCGTATTGATATAGGATCCGAATAATTCGTTTCAATTTTATTTACAGAGATGGGCTTACACCAGATATATTCGATGGATCAACTGTTTGTTCAACTCAAATGGATGTTACAGGCAAACGTGTTAACGCATGGTATTCACTAGCAACTTTGGCTTCTCAGATATACAAACTGCAAAGTTTGGTGAAAACTAAAGATACAGAACGATTTCAATTTCAGTATGACGACTGTGTTGAAGCCATGAAACGCATGAATGTCAATTCGAAACTCAGAAAAAACAAAATTGGATTCTATAGAAAAGTTAAACTGTTCCAACATAACGAAACTATAAAGTGGAGGGG
>Ga0209092_10002196_pt1 | contig 18127 bp, 11 predicted proteins | sample FraStrMetagenome_FD_187446 | JGI IMG/M metagenome (GOLD analysis project Ga0209092, IMG submission 187446) | Marine eukaryotic phytoplankton communities from Arctic Ocean - Fram Strait ARC3M Metagenome (SPAdes) (version 2) | ecosystem: Environmental > Aquatic > Marine > Oceanic | place: Fram...
GGCTTCAGTCTCGGCTTCTTGACAAGCATCGGGTGGCCGATCTCTCTGGACTCCAAACAAAACTGGACGACATGACTTCCAAGTTGAAGGCAGCGCGTGACCGGGATGGAGACTTGGCCAAGTCGGCCCTCCTGATGGCAGAACAACGCCTGGAACTGGATGAAATAGGCGGGACCTTGCACAACGCGCGAAATGCCGCCGCACAAGCGCTTTGCTCCGCGCTCCAGGTTCATTTACAACACCTCAAAATGCCGTCGGCTCGGCTGCATTTCGACTGGAGCTTTCCGGCAGAACCTGAGTCCGCTGGACCATCACGCCCCATACTGATGTTCACCGGCAACGCAGGTTTGGCGCATCAACCACTTGCCAAAGTCGCCTCCGGAGGAGAGCGCAGCCGCGTGATGTTGGCCATGAAGGCCACCTTGGCCTCCCATTTGGAGGTGCCCACCTTGATTTTGGACGAGATCGATGCAGGCGTAAGCGGCGACGTGGCCGCCAGAATGGCTGACCTGATTTCTTCGATTTCAGAAGAAACGCAAGTCATCACCATCTCCCACCTCCCCCAAGTTGCAGGAAGGGCCAGCCACCACTTTAAAGTGATGAAGACCGAGGACCAAGGCCGCACGGTGACCCATTTGCTCCCGCTCAACCCAGAAGAACGTATAGAGGAACTCGCCGCCATGTTAAGCGGATCAGAAGTTGGAGAGGCTGCCCGAGCGCAAGCCCGGAGCTTGATGGGCTGACCGCCTTAGAACTTCATGTCCAAACCGATGGACGGCAGAAACGGCAGTTGATCTACCCGCTCCCCAGTGACCCGGTTGATGTAGAAAATGTTGGCGCGAGAATAAACATTGGTGATGGACGCATTCGCGTCCAATTCTATCCTTTCACCAAACTTGAATGTGCGACGCAAGCTCAAGTCCAATCTGTGATAAACCGGCAACCGTCCCGCATTCAACTCGGCATAGACAATGCCCAACTCGATCGGATTGCCATTGACATAGTTCTCGTCAATTCCATCTGAAATTCCGATGGGCTGGTAATAGCCCTGGGTTTGTGTAAAGGGCAAGCCCGAACCCAAATTCCAACGGGCCGAGAACTCTGTTTTCGCCTGTTTCCCCAGCTTCCGTGAAGCCAGCATGTTGATGTTGTGTCGGCGATCAAAAACAGGGTCGTACCAACGGAATCCATCCCAACGGTCCACATTGCCCAAGGAATAAACAAACCAGAAATAATTGAGCTTGTCCTCGTACTTCAAGACAATGTCTACACCCTCAGCACGCCCCGTCTCCACAATAAAGTCTTTCCTCTGGCTTTCTGGAACTTCCGCGAATTCATAGGTGTCAGGAAACAGCTTGTTGCGATTGGAATTCGTCAGTTGTGTAAACCACTTCGTGTACCCTTCGATGTTCAAGTTGATTCGCTCGGTTAAGTCAAATTCAAATCCACCCACCAAATGCGCTGCAGTTTGAAGACTGTGGGTCACTTCTTGCACCTCCCCGTCCGGGCCAATCAACTGATCCTGAAGGTTAGACGGGCCCGACAAAAACCCATAAAACAGGTTGACCACATCTCGATCCGAGTTGGCCGAAATGAGATTCTGGCTATACAAACCTCCCGCAGCCTTCAAACGAAGACGATCAGATGCTTTGAACTTGACACCCAACCTGGGTTCTGGGCTGAACTTGGCCAAAGAACTGTAGTACTGAATTCGAAGTGATGGATTGACAATCCAACGGCCCCTCTGGCGCTTGTAATCGAAGTAACCGGCCAACTCTGTGGTGTTCTCGGTTTGTTCCACCGCAACACCCAGCGCATTGAACGTCTTGAAGTCCGTCCGAAGTCCCACTGCCTGAATCCCATACCTGGCTTCGTCATCACCGAGAACATACTTGAAATTCAATCCGAAGTTGAATCCGTTCACCTGACTGTAGCGATCGGGCAACCCGTCCTCCCTTAAGTCAATGCGATAACGTGAACTCGCGAAATTTCCTTTGATCAACACCGCACTTCCAGTGGGTACAACAATGAATTGTCCCCCCCCTCCAACATTGGTCCAATCCAAGTTGCTTAGCGCTTTGTAGCTCACGTCGTCACTGAAGGAGAAACCAAACAAACTCATTCGGCTGCCTGCACTTCCTGCAAAGGTGATTTTGCCGTACAGGTCTGTAAAGTTGAACGGAAGACCGTCCTCGTCGATGTAACTGTACAACAGCTTCGAACTCTGTTCGAGATAGCTGCGTTTGCCGCTCAGGATAAAGGAGGTGCCTCCACCCCGTTCATTTCGTTTGCCGAGCGGACCTTCAATCAAGAGCTTGCTGCCAAACGGACTCGCACCAATCCGGCCCGACAATCCAGCCAAGCTTCCATTGCGCGTTGAGATGTCCATAATGGAGCTGATTCTACCGCCATAGCGCCCGCTAAATCCACCCGTGTAGATGTCCGCATTGGAAATGATGTCGGTATCGAATACACTGAACAACCCGATGCTGTGAAACGCATTGTAGATGATCATGCCATCCAAGAGCACCTTATTCTGAACAGGCGAACCTCCACGGATGTAAAGCTGCCCACCTTGGTCTCCTGTCGACACAAAACCAGGCAAAGTCTGCAAGACTTGAACCAAATCAGGTGTCCCTCCCAAACTTGGAATGCGCTTAATGTCCGAGGGCTGAATGGACTCCACGGACATCCGAACCGTATTCAACTGCTCTCCTCTCTCTGTGGAAATCACAGCATCCTGCAACTCCACAAGGCCCGACTCTAAAACCATGTTTTTGGTGACCACCCGATCATCCAACACCACCACCTCTGTGCGCTGGATTGCATACTCCACGCTAGACACCACCAATGTGTATGTGCCTACGGGCACTTTGGACAAGCTGTAATAGCCTTGAGTATCGGTCGAAACACCAAATGTGGTTCCCTCAAGAACCACCGCTGCAAAAAGAACCGGTGACCCATCATCTTTTGCTGTTACAAAGCCCTTAACCGTCCCCTGTGCCATCACGGATCCGGAGAATCCAGCCAAAATGAAGAGCAACAACACCCCTAACCGCTTTGACGTCGTGCGTCCGGTTTTACTTCCTTGCATGGCGCGAATTTATTGCATCCGATGTCGTCCCCTCGTTTGCCCGTGACATCTTTCTAATTCGGGCTTCAAGCTGCTCACTGCTGAGCTTCGACCTTAACCGATCCACCAGAATTGGAAATGAGAAAGGCGTTGGTCTCTCTGTTCGGGTGATGACCCATTTTCCAGCATTCAATCGATCCAAAACTTCCCGAAGGCGATCCAATTCAATTTGATGATGGGTCATCTCATCAAAGGCTTGTCTAAAAAGCAAATTGACGGGGTCGTGGTCGGCCAAAACATCAAACAGCAGCGAGCTAGACCCTTGCAAATGTTTGTCTTTGACCGGTTGCCCTGGATAACCGCGAAAAACCAAACCTGCAATCACCGCAATGTCTCGGAATTGACGTCGTGCCAGCTCCGCACCATTGACCGTGGCTTCCAAATCGTCCATCAGGTGATCCGTGCTGAACAAATCACTGTCAAATGCCGCTTCAATGGGAATCGGCTGATCACTCAAGAGCTCAAATCCATAGTCATTATATGCCATGGAAAAACTCATCGGCTTCAACAAGCTCATCCGATACGCCATCAGCGCTGCAACGCCCTCATGCACCATGCGTCCTTCCATCGGAAACACAAAAAGGTGGTGACCCTCCTTGCTTTCCATGATCTCCATGAGCACTTGGCCTGAGGTGGGCAGGTGGCTTTTTTCCGATTGCAAATCAAGTAAAGGTGCGATGCGCTCCAGTTCTGGACTTGTGCCACGGCCATGGGCGTAATCATCCAAAGTTTGCCTGAGCACCTTGCTCACCATAGACGTCCAGGGCAACCTCCCCCCCTGCCATGTTGGAATTCTTCCCTTGGGCTTTTTGGTGGGCTTCACTGTCGCAATAAAATCCTTAAACCGAACCAATTCGAGGCATCGACCGCCAAACCAGAAGACGTCGCCCGGCTTCATGCTGCCCACGAAATACTCCTCAACATGCCCCACCAAACCGCCGCCACGCCATTTGACGGCAATCATGGTGTCGCTCACAATCGTGCCAATGGACATGCGATGACGACGCGCTGCCCGTCGGTCCGAAATCCTGTGAACGCCTTCATCGTCTCTTTCTACCCGGTTGAATTCATCATAAGCAGCAAAAGCACGACCACCTGTGGTGACCATCGAGAGGACATCTCCCCATTCTTCGTCGCTCATGCTGGAAAAAGCGTGGGTCTTGCACACCCGTGCGCGAAGCGCTTCCGCTCTGAACCCATCTCCCACAGCCAGTGTGCACAGAAATTGAACCAGAACATCGAACGACCGAATCATCGGCCTTCTCGGTTCAATCTCACCGGACTGAATGGCATTTCGAAGTGCCGCAGCCTCGAGCAATTCCAACCCAAAGGTGGGCAAGAAGTATATCCGACTTTCCGCACCAGGCTGGTGGCCACTTCTTCCTGCACGCTGAACAAACCGCGCCACACCTTTCGGACCTCCAATTTGGACAATCGCTTCAACAGGGCGGAAGTCAACACCCAAATCCAAGGAACTGGTGCACACAACCGCCTTGAGCCTGCCCTCGTAAAGCGCATCCTCTACCCAAAATCGCAATTCTCGACTGATGCTCCCGTGGTGAAGCGCAATCGCACCGGCCAAATCCGGATGCATCTCCAATATCTTCTGATACCAGATTTCGGCCTGCGATCGCGTGTTGGTGAACACCAGAGTACTGGTGTGTCCACGAATAATGTCGACCACCTGATCCAGCAATTTGACCCCGAGATGACCGGACCATGCAAGCCGCTCAAACGCATCAGGCATCAAACTTTTTAGCGCAATTTTCTTCTTCAATTCAGACCGGATCACTCGGGCTCCATTCAACCGATCCACGCCCATCAGTGCGGTTTTCGCCTCCTCCAAATTCCCAATGGTCGCAGAAATGCCCCAAATTCTCATCGACGGAGCCAGCGTCTTCAATTGACAAAGGGCCAATTCGATTTGCACCCCCCTTTTGTTCCCTAAAAGGTCATGCCATTCATCCACCACCATTGCAACCAAGCCCCCAAACCTCTTCTCACTCCCTTTTTTTGCCAGGAGAACATGAAGACTCTCCGGGGTCGTGATCAAAACCTCGGGAAGACGCTTGTCTTGTTTCTGCTTTTCTGAGGAAGGGGTGTCTCCTGTCCTAACTCCCACTGACCAACCCCGATTCTGAAACGCCAACAAACGAGACGCAGACCCCTGAATTTCTTTCGCCAATGCGCGAATGGGCGTGATCCACAATACCCTCAAACCTCCGGAATCACCACCTCCAAGAACCGCCGGAACCAAGACACTGTAGGTCTTTCCACTCCCCGTCGGCGCATTGACAAGCGCATCACCATTTTGCTCGAAATGCGACCACGCCTCCAGCTGAAAAGGGAAAGGATCCCATCCCTTTTTGGCAAAAAACAACCGCCCATGGGCAACCAAACTCCCCTCATCTTGAGCTGGAGTCCATGGGTTATTGACACGTTTTGGGGAATCTTCCACATGTGAATAATCGCATGAAACGCTGTTGTGTTCCTACCTTTCACAGTTATGAAAGGAAACCTGCTCCTCTTTTCCCTGATTGCTTTGGTTATCAGCTTCTTTGCGCCCACCCCTGAGGCCCATGCTCAAGACCCGAAATACGGCAGAATGCTGGAAGACTTGGTCGACGGCAAGTATGAGAGGGTTCTTTTCCGGGCCATTGGTTTCACCGAAAAGGAAAACACAAAAAAACACCCTGAGCCATACAGCTACATGGCCCGTGCATATTTGAAAATCCACCAAAGCGATGACCCCGGTTTGAAGGAGTCATACCCCAAGGCTCTCAAAGAGAGCTTGAAGTACTGTACCAAGTTCATCAAGAAAGACAAGGAGTTTGAGTACGTCCCAGATCAACTTGAATTCATTGAAGAGTTGCGCAGTGAGACCATTGCACAAGCAGACACTGAAATGGACGCAGAAAAATATACGCGTGCCAAAAGTCTCTACAACTACTTGACCAAGCTCGACAAAAGCGACCCCGCCGCATACGTGATGCTAGGCTTGGCGAATTATTACGCCAAAGCAACTCGGGATGCCGAAGAAAACTGGAGCGTTTCCATTGAGCTCTTGGGTAGTCTTACCGGTCGAATTCCGGCTTCGGAAGAAATTGAATTCATCCGAGAAGAGCCATTGACGGAGTCGATGACCAATCTTTTGAAAACAGGAATCATCCGTGCATCAGAACAGCTCGATGCCGATGGCAAGCGCACAAAAGCCATCGAATTGCTCGAAAGTGGATTGCCTTTGTTTGAAGGAGACCGAAGTTTCATGGTAACCTATGGTTCCATCATAGGCTAATGAGCCAAACAGCGGCCCGCAATTTCACGGTAGACCCTTCGCATCCGCTTCTAAAATCTGACAACGGAGAGTTACTTGACCTGCTCCTCTTGGAAGACAACGATGTCGATGCCGCCGTTTTTGCAGGAGCCGCTGCCCGGTCATCTTACAATCTCAACATCAGGAGGGCAAATTCTCTGGAGGAATTCCATGCAGAAATCACCCGTTGTCCTCCCCATCTGATTTGTGCAGACCACCGTCTCCCCGATGGCTTTGCCACTGAGGCATTGTACGCCCGAAATCAAACTTGTCCTCAATCCCCCTTCATCGTCATCACGGGTGGGGGAGAAGAGGAGGTCGCCGTGGAATACATGAAGAATGGCGCCGCGGATTACCTCTCCAAACGGCAACTTGATCGATTTCCAAGGGCCCTAGAAGGTGTTCTGGCTTCATACAAAAATGAGTCGCTGAGGCGTTTGGCCGAACTGGAAACCGAGCGTTTAAACAAAGAGCTTTTGGCCCTCATTCGACATGTTGAGGGCGAAAGAGACGATGAAAAGCGCAGCCTATCCAGGGACATTCATGACCAACTTGGCCAAGAATTGACCGCACTTAAACTGGGGCTTTTTTGGATTCAGCGCGAACTAAGCACAGACGAGTACAAGGTCACCACACTCGAGAACAAGGTCAAACAGCTTCTCGACTTAAACAGCTCTATCATACACCAAGTCAGAGACATAGCCAGGTCGCTTCGCCCCGTCGTATTGGATCAAGTCGGCATCTCTGCCGGCATTGAAACGCTGGTTCTTTACTTCAATCAACGAGAGTCCATTTTTTGTGGCCTTCACTTGGCGCACCTCCCCAAGGAATTGTCCACAGAACTGCAGACCGATCTCTTTCGCATCGTGCAGGAGGGCCTCACCAACATATCGCGTCACTCCAAGGCCAACCTCGCCTACGTTAGACTCACTGGGACAAGCGAGGGGCTTCTTCTCGAAATCGGTGACGATGGAGAAGGCATGAACCCAAGCGTCACGGGGGAAGACCATTCCTCGCAGGGACTGGGCCTTGTGGGGATGAGGGAAAGAGTGCGGGGGCACAATGGCACAATGAAGGTCACGTCCAAAAGAAACCTGGGCACAGACATTCAAATCCAACTGCCCAAGGCCGTTAATGACTAAATTGAGGACCATGGAAACGAAAACCGTCATTCTTTGCGACGACCACAACATTGTTCGTGCTGGCCTTCGTCAAATTGTCGAATCTTTTGGCGATTTTGAAGTGCTGGATGATGTGGCCAGCGGAGAGGCCCTCTTCCCCCTCTTTCAAAAACAAGTTCCCGACCTGTTGCTTCTCGACATCAGCCTGCCTGGCAGGAGCGGTCTTGAAGTCTTGAAACAAATTCAGTCCATTTATCCTCAGGTGGCCGTGTTGACGCTCAGCATGTATCCCGAAGAGCAGTTTGCCATCCGCATGATCAAGGCTGGCGCAAGGGGCTACCTGCACAAAGACAGTGCCCCTCAAGTGCTGGAGGATGCGATGAGAACCATTGCTGAAGGAAAGCAATTCATCAGTGCGGACCTGACTCGAATCATGATTGAAGAGTTGGCCAAAGACGACAACGAGCTGCCTCACAAGAGCTTGTCTGATCGTGAATACGAGGTCTTGCTTTACATAGGTGAAGGAAAAAGCATGACTGACATTGCAAATCAGCTCAATCTCAGCATCAAAACAGTGAGCACCTACCGGAGCAGGATTTTGGACAAGATGAGGTTGAAAAGCAATTCCGATCTGGTCAAATACATCCTCCTTCACGACCTTGCTCCCGGAGGAGCAGACCCTCTCCACCACCTTGGCTGACAAGCGATTCGGACTAATCCCACCCACCAGAAATCATCCATTCTGAATCAATTTCCGTTGGCAACGACGAAATTGATGCCATGGAGAGCGCCATGATCAAAAGCAAAGCCACGGTTGTTCAGAGTCAAGACCGTGTCAAATTGGGGCTCCTGCATGCATCTCTTGCTGCCAGAGCGAAATGGCCTGACTTCCTCATGGATGGCCGCCAAATTGAATGGGTGGCGCTTGACATTTTACCCAAAGACTACAGCGGTTTTGACGGATGGGTCATTGGGACACGTGGCAACAAAGCATCCCGCATTCGCACCCTGGACACCCTCACTTCATTGAAATTGGGGCTCGGCCCAGTGATGGTCCTTCTCCACCCCATGGATGAGCAGGACGATTGGTTGGCATACAAGGCTGACGCTTACCACGAATCTTCCAGCACTGCCGCACTTTTGGCCCAGCGGCTCGAACACCTTATCCCCGCGAATTCAGGAACCAATAAACAACCTCCCCACGCTGGCCAATCTCTGGCCAAAGCAGAGTCTGAATTTTGGCGGTCTCTCTTCAATTTCGCTGGCGCAGGACTCCTGACGGGAAGAGCCTCTTCTTTCTTTCAAAGCCAAGAACAAATCAACGCCTTGGGTCCCGCAGAAAGCAGACAAAATGCGCTCGAGAGAACGAGACAACTGCTCCGTTCAATTCAATGGGAATTGAACAATCAAAGAGCCAAAGCCCTCCTTTCGCTTTCCGACCCCATTTCCCTCGACACGCAGTTTTTCAATCGCCTCACTCCTGTTCACATCAACACGTTTCTCAAGCAGCTGTTGTCCCTCTCTAACCAGAACCGACACTTTTCTGGCGAGGTCATCATTCGAGACGTGACGGGACAGTCTAGGTTTCTATCGGTTGAAGTGACCATACCCAGCGAAATAGACGACAGCCTTTTGATGACCCTATTGGACATCAGCGACCGCAATAAACTCGAACAAGAACTGAGAACCCACGTTCAAAACCTTGAAGACCGGGTCAATGAAAGAACCTTGGAAATCAGACAAATGCATGCGTTGCTCGAACGCGACAACCGACAAAGAGAAAAACTGAATAAGCAAGTTCGAGCGAACTATGTAGAGATCACCAAATCCATCATCCATTCCAAGCAAATCTTGGAATTGGCCTTGCCTGGCAAAGAGGCCGTCAAAAAAATCTTTCCGCAATCCATTTACATCTCCCGCCCACTCAACATCATTGGCGGGGACTTTCTTTTTCTGGACAAGAAGGAAGGCCGCAAAACACTCGCACTCATCGACAGCACGGGACACGGCGTGACAGGGGCCATGATTTCATTGACGGGTTCCATGCTCATGCGCGCAGCCTATGCAAGCCACGAGCAGGCAGGCCCCGCTGCCATCCTTGACCAGTTTTTGAACAACTGTCAAAACATGATGAGTTCGCAACAAAAAGGCCCACAAATTCACGGGTTCGATGCGGCCATCATCACCGTTGACGCGCAAAATAAAACCCTACAGTTTGCCGGCGCCAAGAGCCACCTTTTCCTCATCCGAGAAGGAAAAGAAACGCTCTATCATGGAACGCGGAAAAGCATTTATGCAGAAGACGTACAATCAAAGAAACCGTTGGGCATTCAAGCCTTCGAACAACAAGAAATCAAGCTGTCCAAGGGAGATCAAATTTTCTTGTACACGGATGGAATCACCGACCAATTCGGAGGGCCCAAAATGAAGAAAATGGGCCGAAGGAGGCTTGGAGAGATTTTGGCCGACAAATCCAAACTTCCTTTTCAAGATCGTGGAAAGGCCATTCAAAACGACCTGCTGCTTTGGAAAGGAGGGCACTTCAAAATTGACGACGCCAGCCTTGTGGGCCTCGAGTTCTAGACGCGAAGGTTAACCTCTGGTTTTTAGTCCTCTGTCTGAAGCGGCATAAATCCGTTCGATGATGTCCACAACCTTCAGCCCTTCAAGGCCGTTTGTGCTGATGCTTCCCTCTCCGCGCAGTGTATCCAAGACATTTTCAAAAACGTAACCATGGTTGGCTGCGCTTCCTTTGTAATGTCCGTAGTCATTGGCTGGGTTTGACGGCGGAAGTTCAGGCATCGTGTAGCCTTCTACATGGCAGTAATCAACCTCGTTCATGTATTGGCCTCCGACTTTGATGGTGCCCTTTTCTGCGACAATGGTCAATGAACTTTCAAAATTGGAGAGCGCCACAGCCGTCGAAAACTGAAGCGTTCCCATTCCGCCTTTGACAAAATCAAACGTCACCAATCCGGAATCCTCAAAATCCGTATTGTCTGCATGGGCAAAGTCTGCAAACCGTGATTGAATGCTGTGGATGTCTCCGAACAACCAATACAGGATGTCAATGAAATGACTAAACTGGGTAAACAAGGTTCCTCCGTCTAAATCTAAAGTGCCCTTCCAAGGAATCTTTCCATAGTAGCGGTCATCCCGATTCCAGAAACAGTTCACTTGGACCATGTGAATTCGGCCCAGAATGCCGGAATCCACCATCTCCTTGAGCCAAATGCTGGGGGGACTGTAGCGGTTTTGCATCACGCAAAACACCTGCTTTCCAACAGCCAGCGCCTTGAACAGCACCGCCTCTCCGTCCTGGCGACTGAGGGCCATTGGCTTCTCCACCACCACATGATGGTTGTGTTCCAATGCCAAAAGCGCCTGCTCTGCATGGCAGCCGTTTGGAGTACAAATGCAAACAACGTCCACCTCGGGGTGCGCTGTCAGCATGGCCTGGATGTCGCTGAAGAAAGCGAAGTCATCCGCTATCTCCAGTTCTTCTGGCGGCCTCAGGTCACATCCCGCAACCAATTCACACCCTTCTTGGCGGCGAACCATTTCGGCATGTCGCTTTCCAATGTGTCCAAGACCTACAACTGCGAATTTTAAGGGCGATGTTGTCATTTGAAAATTGAAATAAGCTGTTGCCTTTCGTCCGCAAAGGTCAGGCAATCATGACCACTTCCCCTCATCCAAAGACATGAAATGCCTCGGAACTTGAAGCATACGACTGCCATACCAACTGAACACCTCTCCATCTACAAGACGCGAAGGGAGGCCTTCGCATTCTTCCTGATGCACCTCTTTGAATGGAAACGGTTCGGAAGGGAGTAAGATTTCCTCCACCAACGCCTCACGAACCTCGGCCATTGAATGTGTCGGATACCGCGCAGAATCTGGCCAAGTCCGCCAGCCCCACCAACTCAATACCGATTGAATGTAGGCGTCACTGCCGGCCCACATCCACGGGTCGCGCCAAACTGCATAAGCTGCGAGACGGTCCCTCCCTGGATAGCAAATTTTGCGACCCTCAGCCCAAGTCGTCCTGGCCTCCTTTTCCATCTCCTCTCCTTTTTCTGCCTTTCCAACCAACCTGCCCAAATCCGAGAGCAACGTGAACGCCCGCTCCACCGAGCGCACATCGCAAACCCAGCATGGCACCCCCGCAATCTCCAAGGCCATGACATCTTGGGCTTCATTTTCCTCCAAGTTGGCAATGACCACATCTGGCTTCAAGTCCAGAATCAAGTCCACACGCACCCCCTTTGTGCCCCCAACTCTTGTCTTTTCGCGACGCAGATGCTCAGGATGAATGCAAAACCGGGTCACACCCACAATTTGCTCCTCCAATCCCAAGTCCACCAAAGTTTCTGTCAGTGAAGGCACCAAACTCACAATGCGCTGCGGTGGATTCTCAAACTGAATGGGAAAACCACGATCGTCAACCGATTCTATCATGACACAAAAATGCCCCGCTTGAGCGCAAACTGACAGTCCTGATTAAAAAGCGCCACGAATTGTCAGCTTTTCGTCACGTTCCCGACATCCTGTCAGTGTCCCCCCTCCAAAATCCAATTGGCACTGCATTTGACTATGGCTCTGCGTCCATTTGGACATTTAGAACGAAAACATACAATCCCGCATCAATGAGCAAAATCATCGGCATCGATCTCGGCACCACCAACTCTTGTGTTGCCGTGATGGAGGGCAACGAGCCCGTGGTCATCAACAACAGCGAAGGCAAACGGACAACCCCGTCCATGGTCGCTTTTGTCCAAGATGGAGAACGCAAAGTAGGCGATCCTGCAAAGCGTCAGGCCATCACCAACCCCACAAAAACCATCTATTCTGTGAAGCGATTCATGGGCCAGATGTTCTCAGAAGTGAGCAAGGAGGCTGGACGCGTCCCGTATAAGGTCGTCCAAGCTGACGGAGGTACCGCGCGAATCAAAATTGACGAACGCAACTACAGCCCTCAAGAAATCAGTGCCATGATTCTTCAGAAAATGAAGAAGACCGCAGAAGATTACTTGGGCACTGAAGTAACAGGAGCTGTTGTGACCGTTCCAGCTTACTTCAACGACAGTCAACGCCAAGCCACGAAAGAGGCGGGAGAGATTGCCGGTCTTGAAGTCAAACGCATCATCAACGAACCTACCGCCGCAGCGCTGGCCTACGGATTGGACAAGATGTCCACCGACCAGAAAATCGTGGTGTTTGACCTCGGCGGAGGCACCCATGACGTGAGCATCCTCGAACTCGGTGACGGCGTATTCGAAGTCTTGTCAACCGACGGAGACACCCATCTCGGTGGCGACGATTTTGACCAAGTCATCATCGACTGGTTGGTGGACGAGTTCAAGCAAGAAAACGGTGGTTTGGACCTGAGCAAGGATCCCATGGCTTTGCAGCGCCTGAAGGAAGCTGCTGAAAAAGCCAAGATTGAGCTCAGCAGCACAAACGGCACCGAAATCAACCTCCCCTACATCATGCCTGTCGATGGCGTGCCAAAGCACTTGGTTCGTTCAATGAACCGTGCCAAGTTTGAGCAGCTGGCAGACAGCCTGATCAAGCGCACCATTGAGCCTTGCCAAACTGCCATGAAGGCCGCAGGTCTTAGTACCAGTGACATCGACGAAGTCATCTTGGTTGGTGGTTCTACGCGAATCCCTGCAGTTCAAGATGCCGTTACTTCTTTCTTCGGAAAAGAAGCGTCAAAAGGTGTGAATCCCGATGAAGTTGTCGCAGTCGGTGCGGCCATTCAAGGTGGTGTATTGAGCGGCGATGTGAAGGATGTGCTCCTATTGGACGTGACGCCATTGTCTTTGGGCATCGAAACCATGGGAGGTGTGATGACCAAACTGATTGAGTCCAACACGACCATCCCAACCAAAAAGAGCGAAACGTTCTCGACGGCCAGCGACAACCAGCCGAGCGTGGACATCAACGTCTTGCAAGGTGAGCGCTCCATGGCCAATGACAACCGCTCCATTGGGCGGTTCCAATTGTCGGACATTCCTCCTGCTCAGCGCGGTGTGCCACAAATCGAAGTCTCCTTCGACATCGATGCCAATGGCATCATCAACGTGAGTGCCCAGGACAAGGCCACTGGAAAGGAACAGCGCATTCGGATTGAAGCGTCAAGCGGTTTGAGCGACGAGGAAATCCAGCGAATGAAGGACGAGGCTGCCGCCAACGCAGACTCCGACAAAGAGGCCAAGGAAAAGGTTGAAATCCTCAACCAAGCAGATGGCTTGGTTTTCCAAACTGAGAAGCAACTCAAAGAGTTCGGAGAAAAGCTTCCCGAGGAGAAGAAGGGTCCCATTGAGGCTGCCCTTACAACCTTGAAGGAAGCCCATGCCGCGCAAGACATCGACGCATGCAAAGCGGGCATTGAAGGGCTGAATCAAGCCTTCTCTGCCGCCAGTGAAGAGATGTACAATGCCAGCCAAGGTGCGGGCGAAGGGGCCAACCCCGACGCAGGTACGGCCGGAGCTTCGGAAGGGGACGAAGAGGTCACCGACGTCGACTTTGAAGAAGTCAGCGAAGACAAGTGAAGGTCTTCACATGAAAAATGAAAAAGGCGATCCTTCGGGGTCGCCTTTTTTGCTTTCCACAGAGAACCCGACAGCTGCATTGGTGTTCCTTTTTTTCTGCCTTTTGTTGTCCTCAAGCCATTCCCATGACCACAGAACCCCATCCAAACGACCTCCAGGCTTCCGCCCGTTGGAAAAACCGTTCCAAATGGGTTTTGGCTGCGATTGCCCTCTTGACGGTGTTTTCGGGATGGCGGGCATCCCAAATCGGTTTCAATTATGACTTTGAGGCATTTTTCCCTCAGGGACAACCCGAAACCTCATTCTACCTGCAATTCAGAGAAGCGTTCAGCACTGACAACGACTTCATTTTGGTCGGCGTGAAACGAGAAGAGGGCATTTTTAATCGAGACTTCCTCGGCGCCGTTCGGGCATTGTCCGACACCCTCGAGACGCTACCGGGCGTCACCCAAGTGCTGGACCCAACACAATTGCGCCTTCCCGTTCAAGACCCTGTTTTAGGGATGGTCTTCCAAAGGCCCATCTTGAGGTGGGAGACACCTGAACATTACAAGGCCGACAGCGCCTACCTCTGGCGTGATGACCAATGGGTGGGAAGCCTCCTCAGTGCAGACGGAAAGTCCATTGCCTTGACCGTGGGCCAAACCGCCATGCTCTCCAAACAAGGCTGCGACGACATCGCCAAGGACATCGACGCCGTTTTAAACCAGTGGAGAAACAGGCTGTCTCAGCGCGGCATTGCCGTTGAAACTCACCGTGCCGGGCGCGCGCATGCGCAGGTTCATTACGTCTCCGTTATGGAGAGGGAAGTCGCTTTGTTTGTGGGATTGGGCCTCATTTTACTCGTCACGTTTCTCTTCTTTGCCTTTCGCACTTGGTGGGGAATCGTGATTCCACTGACCGTCATCCTGCTCAGTGGATTGGGAACTTTGGCCTTCATGGAGGTGACCGGTAAGGGCATCGACATCATGACCATCGTATTGCCCACGATTATTTTCGTCGTTGGCATGAGCGATGTGGTGCACATCATCACCCGATATCTCGATGAGCTGCGGGGGGGGCTCCCCCCCTTTCCTGCACTCAGAAAGGCCTTTAAGGAAGTTGGACTCGCCACCTTTCTGACTTCCTTGACAACGGCGCTGGGCTTCTTGACCTTGCTGTCCTCGGCCATCGGCCCCATTCGAGAATTTGGACTGTACACCGCTGCAGGTGTCTTCATTGCATTCGGCCTCGCCTTCACCCTGCTTCCCGCAGTGCTCATTCGGTCCAAAGCACCGATTCGCCAGGCTGAAGATGGTGCCTCGGCTTCCCCTTGGACACCCTGGCTGTCACGTTGGTTTATTCGCATTCTACGTCACCGCAAAGCCATTTTGGTGATGACCGCACTCGTTTCGGCTGTGAGCATCGGATTCGTTGCTCAAATCGAAGTCAACAACTTCCTCTTGGAGGACCTCCGTGAGGAAGACCCCCTGCGCCAAGAGTTCAACTTCTTTGAGCACACCTTTGCTGGCGTTAGGCCCTATGAACTCGCACTCGAGTTTGAGCCCGGCAGAGACATCATGTCCGAGCCCAATGTCCTCGCGACGGTCGACAGCGTGGAGCAGTGGTTGAAAGCCGACATTGGTGCTGGTTCTGTTTTGGGGCCCGGAATGGCCGCGCGAACCGCACATCGCCTCATGAATGGCGACCGCCCTTCTGCAGATCTGATTCCAGAGGGCCCCGCGCTCGACCGGCTTCTCAAAAGGCTTTCCAAATGGGGGAAAAACAACGAAAACGGCGCTTCTAGTTTGGGCTGGACTGATGTAGTCAACACCGAAATCGGGCTTGCCCGCATCACAGCCAAAACCGCCGATTTAGGAGCCAAAGAATTGGCCAAGCGAAACGCCAAATTCCAAGACAGATTGGCCAATCACATGGCCGCCACATTTGACTCTCCTCCGTTTGCCACGCACATTACGGGAACGGCGAGCCTCATCGACCTCAACAATCGCTTCCTGGCCTCGGACATGGTGCTGGGTCTTTTGATTGCATTTGCAGCCGTGGCGCTCATTGTGGGCCTTCTGTTCAAGAGTCTCAAAATGACCTTGATCTCTTTGGTGCCCAATGTCCTCCCCTTGCTCTTTATCGCCGGATTCATGGGGGCAATGGACATTGACCTGAAAGTATCGACCTCCATCATATTCACCATTGCTTTCGGCATCGCGGTAGATGACACCCTTCACTTCTTGGCCAAGTACCGGATTCTACTCCAGCAAGGCCGAAGTCCAATCTGGGCCCTGCGTCGAACCTTCCTGTCCACCGGTAAGGCCATTGTTGTGACCTCCATCATCCTGTGTGGTGGCTTTTCTACATTGATGCTCAGCAGTTTTGAAGGCACATTCCATATCGGACTGCTCGTTTCATTGACCCTCTGCTTCGCTGTTCTTGTGGACTTGGCCGTCCTGCCTCTTCTTCTTCTGCCAAAAAGAGCGAGGCGCACCTAACTTGGGAACATGCTCCACCGCCGTGCTTTTTTGCGCAGGGCAGCTGCCATGGCTGCTGTTCTGGGCTTAGACCCCACCCGCTTGCTCCAAGCCGGAACTCCCGTTGCCCCGTCATTTGTCCCATTGAATCCATCAGATCGATTCAAAGAAGGCCACATGTTGAGCACGTGGTACCACGGGGTCGTGTCCAACCAAGAGGGCTGGAAGCAAATGCAAGCAGGCGGAACTGCCCTGGATGCGGTGGTTGAGGGCACCGCCTTGGTGGAAAGTGACCCAACTGGAACTTCCGTAGGGATTGGAGGTCGTCCTGACCGATCCGGGCGGGTTACCCTCGATGCCTGCGTGATGGGGCCTGACGGAGGCGCAGGGGGAGTTTGCTTCCTCGAAGACATTGAACATCCCGTGAAAGTCGCACGGGCGGTCATGGAAGACACTCCCCACGTCTTACTCGCCGGTGATGGCGCCCGAGAATTTGCTTTATCCAAGGGGTTTGAACCGCGGAATCTGCTCACACCAAACAGTGAAGCCGCATGGAAAAAGTGGAAGGAAAGTGCTGAATACAAACCCATCATCAACGTGGAAAACCATGACACCATCGGCATGATCGCCCAAGACTTGGAGGGCAACCTGGCAGGAGCTTGTACCACCAGCGGGTTGGCGTATAAGCTCCGTGGACGCGTAGGCGACAGCCCCATCATCGGAGCAGGTCTTTTCGTAGACAACCAAGTGGGCGCCTGCACCGCTACAGGGCTTGGTGAGGCCGTCATGAAAACCTTAGGTTCATTCTTGGTGGTGGAATTGATTCGCCAAGGTCGGAGTCCTCAGGAAGCCTGTGAAGAAGCTGTGGACCGTATCATTCAAAGGATGCCCGTTCAAGATTTACAAGTTGGATACCTGGCCATGGACACCCAAGGCCGCTCTGGATCTTTTGCCATTCACGAAGGCTTCAACTTCGCGAGAACCCTTTCCGGTCAAACTGAAATGATCGACGCTTCCTTTCGATCCTAACCCACATGGCCCTTGTTTCTCTTTCCAGTAAAAGGAGCAATCTGCTCGGTGTTTTGGCCCTGTCTCGCCCTCGAAACTTGGCCATTGCAGCGCTCACTTTGCTGCTGATTCGCTACGGCTGGATGACGCGTTGGGTCACCGGAGGAGTCCACCTTCAAACCTCTGTTGTTCACGTTTTTGAGGCCACACTGGTGATGGTCTTGCTCATGGCCGCAGGGAACATCATCAACGCCTATTTCGATGTTCAAGAAGACCGCATCAATCGGCCCCAGCGCGCTTTGGTGGACCGAACGGTGAAGCGACGCGTCTTGATCGTGACCCATCAAGTTTTGAATCTGATCGGTTTGTTGGTCGCTGCCCACCTCTCCTGGAGCGTGGGTTCCATTGGCCCCTTGATTCTGGCCATCATGGTGAGCTGGATTTTATGGCGTTACAGTGCCAGCTGGAAGGCCAAGCCCTTGATCGGAAACCTCTCCATCGCCTTTTTACTGGGAATGGTTCCCTTGTGG
>Ga0209092_10002197_pt1 | contig 18117 bp, 9 predicted proteins | sample FraStrMetagenome_FD_187446 | JGI IMG/M metagenome (GOLD analysis project Ga0209092, IMG submission 187446) | Marine eukaryotic phytoplankton communities from Arctic Ocean - Fram Strait ARC3M Metagenome (SPAdes) (version 2) | ecosystem: Environmental > Aquatic > Marine > Oceanic | place: Fram...
TGTTATGTTCTGTTATGTTCTGTTATGTTCTGTTATGTTCTGTTATGTTCTGTTATGTTCTGTTATGTTCTGTTATGTTCTGTTATGTTCTGTTATGTTCTGTTATGTTCTGTTATGTTCTGTTATAATTTTACGTGTTATTTGTCGAAAATGGCGCCGCTTTGTTAATGAAGTCCCTAAAGAATCGAGATGATACCCGATATTTCGTCTGTCTCTCCTCCATATCACAATGACTGACCAATGACCGCTGCTCGCATTTCCTTCGAAAATGGGAATCAAATATACCCCAGGCGGTCTGCACTTTCGAGTGTAAGGAGAGCGGAACATTCTCCCAAATCTGCCCCAATCATCGGCATGTGCAAATCTTCTATGAGGAAAGATGCATCTTGATCCACTATGAATGTGCTGTTATTTGTAATGCCTCGAGATAATTCGATATCTTTATCGAGATCGTGTCCTGAGAAAAGTTGCCTTTTGTAATCATGAGTGATTTTTTCCGTTGTAATTTTGCTTCCAGATTTACCCTGCAGTCCTGCTTCTGTATCTGTGAATGTTGACTATATGTTTTACGTCAATATTTTGTAGAGCTTTGATGACTTGTGTTTGTTCTTTTAGTTAGACATGAGTACACATGTAGCAACTCATAGATGACATTAATAATAATGAAAACAAAATCATCAAAGCTTTCCTCCTCACAAGGAAGCCAGCTGCCAAAGCAAAGCTTGCATTGATTCATATGCACTAAGTAGCATCCAACAGATGGAATGACATCCCTATTGGACATATGAAATAAGAGACCATCTGTCATCTGTCTGGCTCACAGATGTCCTAGCTGTGAAAACTGTGGGGTTTCCAATATGTGTTTACTATGTTCTGTATGTTAACTTATGAATTTCAAATAGTCAATTTAAAATAAGCTCATAACTATCATCCTTTCAACTTTTGTATTAGTTTTATTCTAATCCATTATCCGTGCATAAGGCAAATGTTTGTTTTCTTGTTTGTGTGACTGTGAATGTATGATATATAGTTGGAGTTTGCTATGTATACTTCTTTAGGGGAGATATTGTTGACTTTTTCCAGAGTTGCATTTAGAATAGTGCTTCTCAACATGTTGTTGCTTAGTTTATGTTGTTCAGCCAACGTTATGGATATTTTCTATCATGCTTCCACATTGTCTAATGCTTGTGTGTTCTTTTAGTGATTTTGCTAGTCCCTTTTCCATTTGTTTGTTTATGTTTTGAAAGTGATGTGGGGCAGTTTTTCTCTTTTTCCTACTTTATTTCAATAGTCGGCAATTGCTTGGTGTCTGATTTTTGAGGTGTGCATGTGGAGGTTTTTATTGGTGATTGAAAGTCTTGTGTTAATAAGTTCCTTTTCAGCTTTTTGATTGGAGATGATATTTCGTTTGACGAAGTGAGTTTGCTTTTTTTTGTTTTAATGGATGTGAGGCCTTGATTTCGTTGTTGATGTTTGCTAGTATAAGAGGGGATATTGTATTTGGACGATATTAAGTTGCTTACGGATAACCTATTTTTCGAAGTTTGTTTTCCCGACATGAATATGGTTTATGATCGTAATTACAAAATGAAAGTGATCCAGAGGTAAACTGAAATTCTCATTAATAAAAGTGTCCTGACTATCATTTTCCGCCAACTTTTGTTGTGACAATATTTTAATATTGTCAGCAGAAACTAAAAGATTAACATCTATAAGTATCAGGTTAAGGTAGCAGATAATAAAAACTGTAATTAAGCTTAGAGCATTTTAAATCTGAGAGATCTTGACTTTCACATCATTTGGATATAAATTTTACTCTATTCAAAAATTGAGATCAATAACAGCAAAACCAATACGTTGTCCAAGTATAATCTTCTTCATCGTCAACTTTGACATCACCTCTATCAGTCTTTTTTCCATTATTGTTCTTCTCTCTAGCTCGTATTTCTTCCCTCATCCACCAGCGATGTTGGCTTTTGAAGACCAATGCAAGTGTTATAGAGCCATAAGGTCCCGTTTTGTCAAGCATCTTGCAAGGTATAGTAATCTCAGTGGGTTGTGCCCCATTAACTTTATGCGGCTCCACCAAATCGAGTGGGACATAGAGGACACTCAAAATTCTATCTTTAAGCAAGTGCCTCCTATCGCAAATTTCTACTTTCAAGACATCTTCGATAGATTCGTCTACAGACAGAGTGCATTTATTATGGTCTTTATCTCCCCAAACTGGATTTTTGGACATTTTAATAGCTTTAGTTCTATGAGAAGCATTCTTCGTTGATAAGCGTACGTATGTATTCACATGTTTTCGTTTTTGCATTAGACCTCTCGCACGAAGCACTTTGACTGTAAGGGTTGATGGCTCAAAATGTTTCGGTCTTGCAATTAAAAAAGGTTCATAAAGATTTGATCCTGTCGAATTCTCGAGGTTGACAGCCTCATAGTTTTTGGTCTTTTCGACAATGGCATTCGAACCATTGGATCCATGAATAATGTTGCGAATGGTATAGCTAGTAGCATCATTTGTGGTGTGTTCACTAGTAGTATTAAGAGGAGGCTTTTCGCCTATGAAATCTTTTCTAGGAAGCGCTTGTGCATCCGCTGCAACACTTATTTTAGCAAAGTCGATTTGGTTTAAATCTCTCTTTGTAAGAGAATTTTGAACGGAATTATCCCCATCATAATCTGATGGTGTTGGAGGAATATCTGACATTGATCTTGTGGAGGGAAAGCGGTATGCCTCGTTGATAGATGTTTGTTGGCCTGGGTTGCTCTGGCTGTGCACTAGTTTTCGTTTGAATTGACTCAAATCGACAGCTTCAACGTCCATAAATGCCCCAGTTACCAATTTTCTCATCACAACCATATCAACTAATCCCTCTTTCTTATCCCATTGCAATAAAATTCCAAATTTAAGCGATAGAAAACCCATTTTTGCTTCTAAAACGGATCTGGTCTCAGGAGGATTCAACTTTGTTAGCTTCACTGGTCCTCGTCTCATTTCTGCTTTCGTGGAAGGTTTGAGTACACCCCATCGGTGTCTAAATGATGTTTCTGTGTCACTATCATTTCCAGCGCAGCTTTTGTCGTCTCTGCTTATAGCTTGTCCTAAAATAGCCGTTTTGGCTCGTAGTTTTTCTAAAGAAGCTTCTCTTCCAAAACAGGTAATCGCTGTTCCAGGTTCGTATCCATTGCCCTTATCTTTTTGAAGTTTGCAATTGGGCGATAAGAATGATCCAGGTGATGGTAGGAAAGACGATGTAGATGACTGTGATAAAGACGACTCTACAGAGGAAAACGCACTGAGGTGACCAACAGAATCAGATGGAGGCAGTGATATAAGAATTGGAGTTGGTTTACTTGGCCTACTCCGTATGCGTTTTCGTTTTTGCTTCTTCGATTTTTTAGACCCTCTGAAAAAGGAGCTTCTTTCCGAAATCGCTGATTTTCTACTTTCGGCTTTTTTGCTCTTTTGGAAGGAGTCTGTTTCTGGGGATATCGTGTCAGCTCCGCCATCAGCTAATGATGAAGTAGGTGATAAAGTGTCTCCATAATTTTCATCTGGTTTTTGTTCCTCCAGGAGGCTTTCTATCAGCATTGCGTGCATTGCAGCGTAGTCAAAAAGGGGATAGTTATCTACACCCAAGTCACTTTTGTCAAACTTAGGTGATCTATTACATAGCATTTGAGGAGAGATCATTCCTAGTTCGTCACTTCCCATCCAAGTCCACCATGACTTCTCTTCCTGGAAATTATCAGCCAATGGAGGTCTTCCATCGCGCTCAGATTTTTTGGTCTCTCTATCAGTATTTGCTTGACGTCTCGATTTCTCATTTTCTATAGTGTTTGTTTCTTGATTCAAAGTTGTTGATGATTGGCATTTTGGTACCATTGCATGCATTACCACTTTTTCTTTTTTTTGTCTGCAAGCTTCACTTGCTGTACAAAGTATCATTTCAGCACACCCAGGAATTGGGAACCCAGCCTACGTACTTAATAGTATTATAACGTCCCAGAAGTTCCATTTTATCTAATTATTCCGCATTGCTCTATATATATCATGAGCTTGACTCAATTCTTTACCAAATCACATACAGAACGGAACTTCATCGTTCTGATTTCTTTCGTGGGATGAATTTTTATCAAAATGATTCCTACACATCCGTCTTAAATAACCTCATTGCTTAAGCCATTGTATCGGACTTTAAAAATATCATTTAGACTTTTCTGCATTGAAAGGCATTTGAAAATGAGAACCAGATCTTTTTAAAATACGTGACGCCTGCAATTTCTTTGATACAAGCTAAACGGAGTAGCAGATATAAGAACTTCCATCACATATTTTGAAAATTGGCATACCTTCTTAGAACACACTCAATTAGAGCTCGTTGTGGAACCATTATTAAATAAATTCAATTTCTCGAAACTGACATTACGTGGATTGGTAGCAAAAATCTGCATTCTTTTAACCGATGTACAAGAAACATCTGCTTTAAACAAATTAAACATAAAATGTGTTTTTATGAATGTAAAACTTGGCTAAAGCAGTGATTAATAGATGCATTACGCGATATTGTACTTCATTTTGTGGTAGCACATAACAATACATGAGGAAATACCATTGCAACAAGAAGGAGCTTAAAAGAAAGTCACAAATTCTCATGTTCACATTCATTTTGTAATATATTTACTAGAAAGATGAAGATGGATTAGAGAGCTTCACATGATGTACAGACAAAGTTCAAATACCAAAGATAAATATAAAGAATGAATGATTATGTATGAGGTGTGTATAAAAAAGGACGAGGTGTTACAACAACTCTTCTATTTCATGCATTCTCATGAATATCTTGTGGAATAAAATTTCTTCAAAGATTATTCTTGGCATCATTACTTGAAACTGATTTACTGAAGAAGGAATAGTAAATTGATGTTATCATGCATTTGCTATTGGGGCCATACGCGACAGGCACAGTTTCAAAATTCTCAATAAAACATATTCTGCACTATTTTAGTAGTGCGACTATCTTTCACATCCTGCTTTTTGGTCATCTCTACCGTAAAAGCTGATTTTTTTAGTAATTTAATTCTTTCAAGCAGGCAATGCTTTGAAAGCGTAAAAATTGCATTGATTCCAAAATCCTTACAAATTTGTTCATGCAAGAGTTGGTGATTTCTTCAATTTGATTATAAATATAATCGTGCGGAATAATTAATAGATGTATTTCTCTTTATAGCTGGATGATATATCACAATATAACCCACAAATTATTTAAATGCAATTACATATTAACCAGACCATCCTTTCTGTAATTTACAAAATCTATCATTGATTTGTTGGCAAAGTATTTGTATTATCAATATAAGATTCAAAAAAATGTGTGATTACTTATCAATTGACAACTGGCAAGTTTAATATATCTTTGCTACTATTCTTTTTCAAAGCATTTGTGACAAAGGAAATTTCCAAAAAAACAGATTTTTGACTACACAAAATCATCTGTTTCTGAACTTGCCATCATAAAACCCTTACCTTGCCACCTTCTTGTCCCCCCATACTTTCTAATTAAGTCATCTAATCTTTCTACAACTTCTGAAATTCTGGGTCGCAAAGTACGGTCTTGTGTGAGCATCCATTTCACAAATTTGGTAAGCTCCGGATCATATCGACTGGCTAATGCTGTGTGAGGTTCGGGTGTTGGAATATTTCCTAATACACGTAAATGAGAACAATCAACGATATTGACATTTTCTCCACGGAATTCACATTCGAATGGACTAGCTCCGTACATCATCGCAAACAAAACACAACCAAGTGCCCAAACATCTACCCTTCCATCAATGACCGGTTCATCTTCGCCGTGACGTGCACCACCGTCAAACAATTCTGGAGCTCTATATGGCATAGTTGTGTTTGAAGCCGCCTCTTCAACCAAACTCAAACAATCGGTACGTGAACGCAGCATGATTGTTTCTATAATGTAATTTCACGTGGAAAATTTGAGAAGATCATAAAACTAAACCACTTAATTTCCATAATGAACTTACCTGGTCCAACCGAACCGAAATCCATTAAAATAGGAGTCCTCATAGAATCTAGCATTATATTTTCCACCTTAATGTCGCGATGAGTAAAACCTCTATCATGCATTGTGCTCACAGCATCAACTACTCCACCAAATATCTAAAAAAAATAAGCTCTTGTTAGCATATGAAAACGTATTGAAACAACTCGATTTCAGGTATAAGACTCACTTCTACCATTTCTCTCGGATGAAATAGACGGATATCTTCTGGCATGGGATTCTTTTGAAGCAAACCCCTCTCTGTAATTTCATCTCTCAATGATGACTATAAAAATGAACGAATCAAAATTTAACCAATTAGGACTTCTCCGATGGAAACTCATAAAGGACGTAGCAAATACTCAACGACTCACCTTCAACAAGGGAAGCAACATATAGCATACGGTGGCATTATTTGGCCCTTTATTAGTGAATTTAAGCCCCAACAATGGAAGAAGATTCGTATGATTGAAACTGTTTTATGTAAAAAATGAATAAAAACATCATGAGGTCGTCCGCCGTATAGTTGAAAATATGTTCATTCGACATGCAGTAAAACTCACGCTCTATGCACGTTTGCTTCTTCTCTGCATTTCTCTACTGTTTCACTGTCCCCGCATATCACTCTTTTTAAAGCAAAACATGGCTTGTTCTCAGATCGATGTATTGCGCTGTAGTCGCTGGCCTCGAAAACAACGGAAAACCCTCCGTCTGCGATTTTCTTACCAATACACACTTTTCGGCTTCACAAAGCGTGATTTTTAAAGTAAAATAGAGTTTGGAAGTTGGTTAGGTTTCCTTTGTTCGCAAAATAAATCCAATTATTCAACTTATCACCTACCCATTATCGAATTCTATGATTTCTTTGTTTTGAAACAAGGACAAGAGCTTGTTCAATAGGAACTGAAAGCAGCTGATTAGAAACTCTAGGATGCGTTCTAGGGAATTCATTTACCGATATTCGCTTTGTCAACGACTCTAGATAAAATTTGAATTGTGTTGACTCTACAATGTGATATTAAGACTCTTTTGCGAGCTGGTTTTCTCATTACCTCAATGAATGACTTTGAAGTTGAGCATGTGTTGGGAAGTCCAAGATTTCCAGTATGTCCTCTGTACAGCAGTGTATTTATTCTTTCGGTATTCATTTTAATACGTAGAAAGTCTACTTAACCATAATACCGTGAAAAATACATCGTACCAAGACTAAAACTCTACTCTTGCATGCTTTGAGCTGTCAGGTAGCACCTATAGCAATCAATTCATGATAATAGTAGGAGGGTTTGCGTTCTATGCAGGATAAGGTATCCTAGTTAGTAGTTCTTTATTGCTTAGATTTCACTTTGAATAAAAGGTGTCTATCTTTGATCTTTAGTTCATTATTGGTACCCCTTTTCATGCATGTGTGCCGCTTACAACTAGAGCTCCCAAATCTAACTCGAATTAAATTTTTGGAAATACTAAAACTACTGGTTATACATTAAGATGAAACTTTCCTCACTTTCACTAGATAGTAAATAAGGGCTCGTGCCTTAGTTCATTATGTCATGAAAAGCTATCTGTAATTTTAGACTTTATTCCAATTCGTATTAGTTCTACCAAATCAAGAATTTTACTTTTTCGAGATGTTCCAATTATCGATGATCACGCGTTAAATACCTTTTTAGACTTCCAAAAGTATCGCTTCATAAATCTGATGTTTTAGAGAGGCTAGAGAGAGTATCTGAACAATGCTCAGCCCATTCAACCCAACAAAAAATCTTCATTGTATATCTGCATCATTATTAAATTTGCGTAGTCTTTGTGATAAATAATAATAAATTGAAAGGAAAATCAAAAGCAGTGAAGTTGGCAACAAAAAAAGCGTCACGATCCAGTTTCGTTCCAAAACGATTTTTTTTTCATTCTTGTTTATGTCAAAAATGGAAATGACGTCAACAACAGAAAACTAACATTGTTCTTTTCGGTCATATCCTTGTATATAGGCACCCAAAATATTAATTTTAAAAGGTACGGCTTCATGGTACCTTGTATTCGACACATATATGAAAACATGAAAATAAATGTCACATCTCCGATACTGCCAAACATCACTAATCTATAACATTTCACACTGCTGATAAGCATTGTTTTTACTGAACTTCCTATAAGGAATTTTCCGTTTGGAAATAACTGTTACGTACTGGAATTATTTGCAATTATTTTTTGATGATGGTAATCTTGTAACATTAAGAGCATTTGAAAGTAATAAAAAATGCACATGACTTCCATCTTGGTATTCCAACGCCTAGTATTTCACATATTGAAATTGTGCAGTATGATATTATGTTTGGATGTCCTTACTGTCGCTGCACATAAAGATATTTGAATGCCTCGTATGATTGAACAGGAATGGTTGAGGAATTGAGGCAACCGAAAGATCTTAAAAAATCACTCATCAAGACATGACTGAAGACTGCAGTCTGTGATTCATCTTGTAATACAGTCCTTTAGCAGTGTCTTGAAACATTAAAACGATTTGTGATGTCAAGGATTAACATCGGTTTGGTATGTGTTGTATTTGTCAAATCTCAGATCTCCTTCCTTGGAGATGGTAATTATTCTTGTCTTCTGAGAATTATGAATGTTTCAGATATAATTTCATGCAAAATATATATTTTAATACGACAAGCGTGCTCGGCCACTTTATGGCTATTTTCTCTATTATTAGCACGCTATGGTATAGAACGTCGCAGCTCTGAATTCAATGATTGCATTTCTCTGTATTACTTCTATTCAAGGGTATTTGCTTGCTTCCGGATTTTGGATGTGATCCTTTTTACTCGAAGGAAGGATACTAGGATGATTCAGGACTGATTCAGATAAAGAAAGAGTAGGTTTAGATGGCTCAGAGGATTCATCACAGAGTGTTGAATCGCTCAAGGCTCCACCCAAAACCTGTAGTGCGATAAGTTCTTCGTTGACAAATTCCCTCTTTGATGGTATGGAGGAGAGAGTTCTACTGACAAAGTCTGTTACATAATTGGTGTCCTCGCATCGTTGTTGTTGTTCCAAAGCTGCAGTCGCTGGTCCTATCGTACGTACCTTATGCAATGGCTGATTAATTTTCGTTGAGAGTAGATTGAGTGAAGTAGAATCCCTTATCTTAGACGAAGCTGGGAGTTTCGAGAAAGGTAACGAAATCGTCACGCGGGAGGTGTTTGAAGAATCTATGGACCGATTCGGGATGGAACTAGAGATTCTTTGTTTTTTATCTTCTTCTTGCGCCTGCAGACGAAGCTGTAGCTGACGGTATCTTTCACGCAACGACTTTAAAGTAGACTCAACTTCATTTTCTACTTCGACTGGGTTTGTCATGATTCTTTCAATTCTTCCTATAATAACAAGGTGAAAAAGAAGTGAGTGTGATTAAATCTAAACATTATTCTAGCAAAAACCATGCCCTTTAATCAGAACTTACTCATAACTGAGGGGGAAACGGAAGAGGCAGTTACATTTGTTTTGACTGTTTCAACACTACTTTCCCCTAATGTGTCCATTGAATTATGACTCACTAAAAGGTTACGTCCAGCAATATATCCGTCGTATGAGTGCAGATGTCCACTTTCTTTGGCAAGTTTAGAGAAGTATTTTTGCGCATGACTACGTATCTGAGCTGATGTTCTTGTTGTTATTTTCTCTGCAACCTTCTTCCACTCTCTACCGTGCATTTTTAGTCCTTCTAAGAATAATTCATGTTCTTCAGCAGTCCATCTTCCAGCTTGTTGTCCCTCTCGTTTAGGAGGCGGTGTTCTTTTTTGTTTTTTCCGTGGTTTTGTTGGTGAATTCGATAAAGGACGGGATTGCACCAAATTTTTTCTTGACGCGTCCATTATTGTAGATGCATCAATCTTACTTACATCCTGCGAAGATAAGTTCAGGACATTCATGATCGGAATTTCAATTAACTTATTTCCAATTGACTTCAGAGTGGCATCTAATCGACTTTGCCCATCAAAAGAAGAATTCTTACTTCTACATCTAACAATACTAGCGCATACAGGGTTATCGCGCACTCTATTTTTTTCCGGCGGGATTGTTCTTTCGCTATACACAATACTAGAAGGGATATTTGCACCTAATGCTATCATATCTTGTGCTTTCGAAACCTTCCGTTCTTCTATCTGTTGATAGTTTTGTGATTGTGCAGTATTTTTCAGCTTCTGAATGCTTTGTCCCAAAAGATTTCTCCTAGTCTGTTTTGCTTCTTCTATAGATTTGCTCATTTACAATTCATCGATAGCTTGTGTTCGAAAGTCGGCAATGGATGTACCGTACATACGTTAGGAGAACAAAATCATGAACCAGTGTTACTTCGACCCTACCTGATTCAGCACGTAGCATAAGCTGACTCGAGCTGACTTTTACTTACGTAGCATAAGTCAACAAAACTTTTTTGAAATTTCAGGATTGACACCGATAATCACAAATGATTTGTTCTTGAAGTGAGAATTCATTCTACATAAATTCATACTGACAATTTTTCTTTTCTATGCGAATGTTTATTACTATACAATATGTCTGGGATAATTATGATGTTCCTACGCACTCATATTCTCAGCAGTCCATACATCAATATATTTTTGGTGTCATCAAATCCTTTTTGTGCGGTAAAGAACAAAAACTCCGTATCTTGTATATGTAGAGTAGAGTTTATTAGTAGCAGAAGGTTATTTATGGAAGACAGGTGCTCAGTGATTCGGCATCATCAAAAAAACTATGAGGAGTAAAAATGATGCGCCAAAGAATCACTTTCGTAGTCTTTTAGAAAAGCCTTTTTTGCATAACGATGCTAGGGGAGACAATTAATTATAAAACACATAGGTGTATGGGTATTTTTACTTTCTATACAAACGAGTGGACAGCGCATACAAAAATATATTTTGTGTGAAAGTGGTCATTAATTGTTACCCTATCTTCTTTGATTATGTGTCGTTTGATGTTTTGAATTTAGCTTGATGATTTTTTATTCAGAAGCTTTTTCTCAACATGTCGTTTTTAGGAATTACGAATAATCTAAGTTTGCATATGTGAACTTTCTTAACGTGACGCGTTCAAAAAGTCATTGATAGCTATTTTAATCAATGAAGAAGAACAAAATGAGCTTGGAAAGAACAAAAAGACAAGGTTGGTTGATTGTACGTATGCAATATTATTCGTGTCGTAATAGGAGTGCGCTACGACAGACCCTTTGCTTTCACGGTCTATATGTAAGTCATTCAATCCACAAGTATTTTTAATTGTTTACGTTGTCAGCAGCATTGGCCTTACGTAGAAAAGTTCTTTCACATTCCTTGGCTAAAAGAGATGATTCGCTAACGTCTCATCAATAATTTTTTACAAAAAAATGTATTTCTATAGGTTCTACAATTCTTATGCATTACCAGCACAGCAGATACATAAATAAACACATTTCCATCATTTGTGAAAATGAAAACAGAATAACTGTTGTAGATGGACATACAGACAACGATTCTTCATTCATACAAAAAAAACATTTTCGTGCAAATGGGCTGGAGTGCGGAAGTTTGACCATAACTTTTCACAAAAGTTATGGTTTGAAATCGAACGATGATAGAGAACACAACTAAGAAAAAAATATGAATTGTAACGGGCCCAAGAAAACCCATTGATGATCACAATTTTCTCACAGGAGCTACGACAAGATTTAGATTGCCTTGTGCGTATCAGGAGTGGCATGAGAACTCTACGCTGCTGGTCGATGAATCGGAATGACGTGGCCTAAATCGTGTAGAATTTTAACCAAAATTAAATAATCAAAGCCATGCACGAATCAAATATAACTATGATCTTACCATAAAACCTTATTCAGTCGCACTGCTGTCATAATTTTCTCCTCAAGCAGGAGCATCGTTCATTCGCAAGCATTGCTAAAAACTTGATTTTGTTTGTTCATCAGACATGCGTCATACTTACTCTCAAGACGTGCATCTTTTTTACTTTTAAGCAACGAAGAAATAATAATGAATATGAATATCGTCCTTTGTTATTTATTTATTACAGTGCTCATTTGTTACGACATCATTGGTAGATGCATGATAAAAAAGCAAGAAAAGAAGTATGAAATCAAACTATGAAAACTCATCACGAACACCACGAAGTTGTTTTTCTTTACGTTTATATATTTGGATGCAAACGACTGCACATCATAACTTTTAAAAAATAGAAAACGTGGATACATATGTTAAAGACTTAGGGTTCAAAATTTGATTCCCTCGGACGATAAATGTTCAAGTTATAATTGTTTTCCTTGAACTAGATTTTATTCTCGGAATTCTGGATTATTGAAGCAGAAGAACATGCGAATAGAGCTGTGTTCTGGACGGAACAAATTGTCAGCAATCTATTTTGTGAAAAAAATGATATAAAGCATAGCAAAAGATTCAATTTTATTTGAGTTGAACTGACTAAAATTTGCTCACTTTTGGAATCTATTATTAAGGTGCTGATTTCTGCAGATAGACCAAAAATGAAATTGAAAACTTTTCAAAATTTTGACGTTTACATTGACAGGCATTCTCATAGTGATGATGCATTTGTAATATCGGCTCATCGCAAAATTGTCAATTATGTTCATGTATAATTTATTTTGTTGTTGAAGTTCAATTAAGATTCCTCTCAGAACAAGATCACCGCAGAAATGATATGAAAAAAATTTCAATTTTAATTGTTTTTCGAGATAAAAATTCGGCTTCACTTCATGTTCAGGACTATTGTATTATTTCATACATTTGGATATTGAATCTCTCTGTAGTCACACTGTATACTACCGATACCCGTTTTGGAAAAGAGGTCCTCACCTTTCTTGAACTTGACATTCTGAATCTCCCGTACCCTTGAATGCATCCGGATCTTTGAATTCGTTTAGAATATGCATCTTTTGACCATTGATGCAACAAATAGTACATTCGTGATATTTATACGTGGAATGAAATCTTTGTGTGCTTCCACAGCAGAACTCATCATAGCCGCAGAGATAGAGGTTATAGTGCTGTGCCAAGTAAAAGTACAGTACTTGTCATTATCTTTTTTTACGATGGCTAAAAGTTGAAGACTATTGAAACAACTCCTATGTTCTCTTTCTTATCAATTAAATATTCATAATTATGAGCTCTCCCTCTTACATCATATATTATTCTGAACATTTTTTTCGTCATTTCCTTTTGTAGAAAATTGCTTTGAAATCGATGGAAGGGAATATGTATTCAAAGGAACTTCGGTGCCCTTAGTTTGCAAGACAAATTCACAACTGACTTTTATATTTCCTTCTTTTTCGAGTACATGTAAAGGAATAGCTTGAAAACAATATCTATGTGCAAAAAGTTGAGAAATAAACAGCCTTAGCAACATTAAAATTGAGCATTTTTTATTAGAAGGCAACTCACTCATTCTTTTTTTTTCCCGAAAAAATAATTTCCCAATCGGCTGATTCCCAATTGAGATGTTCTCGTATTACATTTGTTTTGATTGTTCCATTTTCAAAACAAATATCAACGCATCCATTTGATCCTTTTCTTATCACGACACCTGACAATAATGTATTTGGCTGTCCAACCGAATTCATTTTAACTTTATTTCCTTTCTCTATGTCAATGTACCTTCCCTTAGCTTGGAGAATGTACTCGACTTCACCTCCATCAATGAATTGGCCACTGCTATTTTTCAAAACCTTTGGCCACTTCAACCATAACGTACTCCTCGTAGCAAATTTTAGTTCTACGCTTGGTGCAACGCTCAAAGGGGGTAAATGGCTTAAATCGTCCTCGATTTTCATCCTTTCTTGCTCCAAGATCTCTATTTCGTCTTCCTCTTCTTTCTTGAGTTTTTCGAAACGTTTTCTTTTATTCCTTTGTGCGATTACATTCTTATGTATACTTTTGCATCCACTTTCAAACTCTTCTAATTTTATCATTTCATCGAAACGAGCCTTTTTAGATGGCAGATCTAGACGTAAAACCAAATGAATGTTTGCATAATTGTCATGTCGGTGTCGACGTATTACGAGAATTGAACCTCCTACGTTGATAGTCATGTGACAAGTTTGTTCTGATAATTTTGTAGAGGAAGTATCGATTAGCCATCTTAGATTCATTTCGCACTCTTCATAAACATGTCTCAGCTTGCTACATTTCGTTAGGGTTCGTGCTTTTAATATTTTTTTAATCAAGTCACAAACAAATTTTCTTCTTTCCATTATTATTTTCAACATATTTGATGTGATCTCTGTCTCATTAAACGCATTCCATCTCCATTTGCTAATCATGCTTACTTTAATGCTTCCGTTAATAGGTAATGTCACCAAAAATGTATACATATTTTCCACGAATGAGGCCATCATGTACGAATTGGAAACTGAATGGCTACAACTTCTTTGCCATAATCGGTAAAAAGTCCACACTTCAGATTTTATATCAAGTGCCGTGCAAGGATAATCATATTCGTTTTCTACTAATCTGAAGCTGAGGTTGGCACAATCATGCGATTTTTCTGCAAGAGCATTTTTCTTATTTCGGTCCCAGAAAAGCAATCTGTCCCCTGTTGCTTCAAGCATGCATATGCATCTGTATTCAAATGTTTCGAACATGAAATATTAATTTGTACAAAAAAGCATGTGACTTGCAAGAAACGATCATTTTTTTACCTGCAATTATTCATTGGATTTTTTCCTATTAATATCGGTCTGTTCCATGAATTTGTCTCAACATCCCAAAGCCAAATGTCATCAAAATAATTATCATTTAGATCACATCCTCCGCATAAGATGATCGTCCCATTGATCCCTAACTTATTAACAAACACGCAACATGCATCGACTCTTGGTTTTGGGCGAGGCGCATTCTGATGTAAGAGGACTTTTTTCCATGTTAGGGTCCTCATGGAATAGGTAAAGACATCGTCCGAGCACAATTTATACGGATCGATTCGACCACCAAAAACCCATAAAAAGGGTTCAGTATGACTCATATTGATGAAGCAATAGCCGTATCGTATACAAGGAGAGTCTCCATTTGAATGTACGAAATACCATTTTGATGTATCAATATCAAAGACGTAGAGATTAATATTTTTGCTCTTGGTACAATGCGAGCCTCCACATACCAAGAAATGCTTGTGACTCTCTGGAGATATTACATATGTTACCACAGTTCCCTCAAATGGTAATGGTGTTGAAATTTGACGTGTAGGAACAAAACCCCAACAATCATGTTTCTCAATATGGGAGCAATGCATTTCCTCCATCTGGTGAAAAGATTCCCATCCATTGTAGCGCTCTTTCATTCTACAGGGATCAACTTGCAAAACATCCATCAAGGTTGCCAAATCTTCGTCTTGCGGGAAAATAAGACATGATTCATAAAAATCTAAAGGGTCTAAATCATTAAATCTTTCTGACAGTAGGTCCAAATTGATGCTTCTATATGCGGGGAGCATTTTCGTGATGATAAAATAGGAACATTATAGAAATTAGTGACATCAAGGAAAACCCTTCGTTATTTTCGAAATGACTGGACGCGCAACAAAGGAGCATAATTTAATTTTATTCCTTCTCATGCAATAAAGAATTCACGGACTAATAATTTTCGCTTGAAATGAATTCAAAGGAATTCTGCAAGTGAAGCAAGTTTGAAAAAGGTTGCGGTTTACTTTTTGGGTTTAGATAGCTTTCGAGATATAGGGAGTGGTGGAATTTCCGTAAGATTTGAATCTCCCTCTAGCATGTCAATTTTTGAGGAACGGGGTGTCATTGTTTCTCCCATCCAGTTACCCAGAGTTTGTGTTTCGATCCCGTGCAGAGAAGCCAACGAATGAAGCCTGTCTCTGAGCAAATCTAGTTTTACTTTAGATGGTTTTCCTTTTTTGACTGCGGTTATCATAACATTTTTGCTCGTATGCTCTCCTCCGATAAACTCAAAAACTTGCACATCATATCCAGCGATTTCAAGTAGCAACGCTCGAATGGAGTCAGTAACAGATTCAGCAATCCTTTCTCTATAAATGCCATGACGAAGAACATCATGTAAGGGATGGTCAAGCTTCATTTTTGTTACGAAAGGATCTAATTGCTTCCGTACTTCTTTGTGGCAACATGGGGCGCTAACGATTACTTTTGCATTTTTCTTTATACCAAACCATAAGGAATCATCTGTGGCTGTATCACATGCATGCAAAGCAATTAGAATGTCTAAGCTAGATTCGTCTCCATTATCTCCTGTATGTTCAGGAGCTTCGTTTATTTCTGATTCTCCTATTTGATTTGAAGGTAAAAAATTTTCAATAGCACCTTCTACAAATCGTAACGATCTAAAATCATCTCCTAAATCTTTCGCGATATCGTTGATTTCTCGCACGAGCTTTGGGCGTATGTCTATCCCAACTGATTCAATTGTGGTTCCATAGGAGCGATACTTTTGCATTAGAAATGAATGCAATGAAAATGTGAGATATCCTCTACCACAACCCATGTCTACCGTTTTTAATGACGTTTGCGGTAGTAGAGTATTATCATCGAGTTTTGTATTTCCTTTTACTGGAATATGGTTCTCAACTAAAGATCCTACAATTTCTACAAAACGCTGACATTGTCGTAATTTAGAAGACATTCCCGGGCGAGGTTTTCCATCTTCTTTGGAAACTCCTAATTTTTGAAGAAACTTCGCATTCGGAGATAGAGGGACATTCTTAATATTATCGTGACTTAAAATCTTGGATCTGACTCCCCCTGTAGTAGCTTTATTTGCCATATTTTCTTTTGAGGAGTATGAAAATGAGGCTGTATTTTTTTTTCTCTGAATAGTATATGTCCCCGAAGTTGTGACAAGTTCTCCTTTTCGAATACCGTGTTTATGCGACAGATTGTCGTTTTCATCAAAAAAATCAACATTTCCTGCTGATTTTGATAATTGAGCTATAAACTTTCCAGATATGAGATCTGCAAGGCCTATTCCGGTGGCGCTTCGAGAGGCAGATAAATTCTTATCTATAGCCCAATTCTTGGCAACATCCGTAGCTCCATGAAATTTAATCGTTGCTTGCATATGTAATGTCTCTTGATTGCCTTGTCCTTTTCTCTTCGAGCTCTTTTTATTTTTTAACTCAATGATTCTACCTGTCACGAGTTTGATGGACCCTCTAAGCATTTCTTTTTCTTTTGAAATGTTTTCAGGGTTCTTCTTATTTTTCTTTTTTGGGATCTTTGGTCCATGAAGAGAAATTGAAACGAAATTTTCATCTTGTAGAGACTTTTCAACTGATTTGAGAAATTCTGTTGTGGCCTCATCTATTGCATATTGACTCTCTTTGACATCCCTTTCAAAGCTTTGCATATTTGCTTGACCGCTTTTATTTTCTTCTATAGAAGATGTTGACATAGCATGGAATGACCTCAAATTTTTTGGTGCAAAATGAATTGGTTTTGTAATCCATTTTGATGTTCTTGAATGCCTCAGTCTATGAAAGTTGGTAGTCCGAATTGACCTATTAGATTTAGTATTCTGGAATGATGATTTGAATTCTGATTCCGGTGGGGATTTATAATTTATGAAAGTTGCTGCAACACTATGCAGAACGACAAAACTGAGGGTTATCTTTGTCCAATATACCATTTTCTGTCTCGAACAGTCCAGATTTCCTTGCAGAAATCTAATATCTGCTGCTGTCAAAGAATTTATCAAATAAAAATAAAATTTGGTTTCGGAGTTTTTCATCCACAAATAAAAAAAGAACAATTTTTTTACTGCTGGAAAAGACTTAAGTCACAGAAATTTCTACATACGATGTATAATTTTGTGGTGTCATCGTTCGAAGATCGAGCAAAAGTTTAAAGTAAATATTGGAAACTGTGATTTTTCAAAAGTGACAATTTAATCACAAAACTTCGCTGAAAAAGAAATAATACAGTATATGTGGTAAAGATAAAACTCTAGATCATTTTCGAGTAAAAACAATTCATGTTTATAAATTTATAAATAATATTGACGTGTGGCACAAAATA
>Ga0209092_10002198_pt1 | contig 18106 bp, 3 predicted proteins | sample FraStrMetagenome_FD_187446 | JGI IMG/M metagenome (GOLD analysis project Ga0209092, IMG submission 187446) | Marine eukaryotic phytoplankton communities from Arctic Ocean - Fram Strait ARC3M Metagenome (SPAdes) (version 2) | ecosystem: Environmental > Aquatic > Marine > Oceanic | place: Fram...
TCGTATTCTTTAGCATCTTCTATTATTTGTTCTTTGGTAGCCGTATCAAAGTATTCTGCAACACGCTTACTAGCACCAGTAGACCCACCCGCTTCTTCCGCTTTGCGCAGAGCCCCAATAATTTGCTTATCCGTTAGGCCTTTAAACCCGGGTTTAACCATTACTGGCTTGCCATCAGCACCCGTTTTATATTTTGGTTTTGTAGCCTTAACCTTAGCTACCACTTCAGCTGTCCCTGTTTCTCTAAAATCTTTCTTTTTCTTAGGAGTCTTCTTCTGCTGTTCCTTTCTAGCATCTATATCTTTTACTGCTTGGTCTACTTCTTTTTGCTCAGACTCTGCTTTTCGCTTAGTAGCTTTGGCCTTTGACGTTGCTTCTACTAGACGCGCTTCGTTATCTTTAGGGTTCTGAGATGTTTGAGCAGTTTGTAGTAGGCTATCAAAAGTAGATTGTTTAGTTAGGTCTAAGTCTTTCCTATCCATAGAATCTTTAAACGATATTTCAGCTAACTCTTTCTCGTCTTTCTTTGGTTTAGCTTTTACTTTTGGTTTGGCTTTTGGCTCAGTTACTACTTCTACCTTAGCATCTTTAACGTCAGCTGCTTTCTCCTGTATAGCATCTACTTGCTCAGTTGGCTGTTCAGCAGCTACGGGAGTTTCACTTACAGCGGCTTTCACAAACTCATTATACTCAGGAGTATCTTCTTTTAGCCCCTGTTCTTTTGCTTTTTTCGCAGCTGCCTCCTCTGCGTTTGCTACGCGCCTGACTTGTGCATCTGCTGTTTCTGCCATAGTAGTTTCAGCAGCACTTGTACCCTCTATGGCCTGTACAGCTTGAGGACTTAGATTTTTATTGGCCCAGTCTATTACTACCTCTCCAATGTATACGGTCTTCCCTGAAGCACCCAAGTCTTTTAGTAGTTGTTCATTATTAGTGTAGTTTAGTTGTCTTGTTAATGGCGTTTTTTCCCCAAAGGCCTGTTCTAGTTCTAAAGTACCCCTGTCTTTTTGGTCAGGCTTACTTCCTGCTCTTTGTATTATCTTGGCAGTTGGGTTTATCTTGTCGTTCATAGCCGCGTATATTGCTTGCTGCGGGCTAGAGAAAAAAGACATGTAGGTAGCTACTACTTCTTGGACAGCAGAGGGTGTGTCTGCGGACGCAGCTTTTTTAGCTATGCTTGCTAATTTAGTTTTATCAGACTTGGAAGATAGTTCTTTTGCAAACTTTTTGTAGGGCGCACTAAAATAGCTGAACTTTTTTGCCACGGGGTTAAACGTAGGAATTACTGACTTTCTTTCTTCCGTAACCGCACTAGCTGCTTTCTCAGCATCTTTTCTAGTAATAAGTCTTTCTAGCTCAGCATACTTAGACTCGGGCATCGTTTTCTTAGCGAACGCTAGGCCGGCTTTCTTATCCTCGGCGGTTTGTAGTACATCATATACTCTTTGTACTATTGGAGAGACTGACTCTCCCTCTCGTCCAGCAGGTCTTCCAGTGTCACGCTCACTATCATCCAGTCTTCCCTGCTCAGGTCTTCCAGACTCTTCGGCACTCTCAGCACGCTCGTCTCCCACGACTCCTGCACTACTAGGAACGCTGTCTCCAGTTGTTTCTGTGTCAGGTGTTCCAGTAACTTGCTCTCTAACATCGCCTTTCTCCTTAGCATCAGCTTCTTCTATTTCTAGTATAGCCTCGAGCTGCTCTTCTGTCGATTCTACCGCTTCTACTTTTGGTTTTTCTTTCGGGCTTACTTCTTCTGTAGACGCTTCCGTTACAGTTTCTTCTTGAGTATCTTCTGTAGCTTCGTCTTCTTTATCGGGTATCGTGTCATCTACAACGGTGTCTGCACGTAGGTTTTTCCTATTAAGCATATCTGCTATGCCCTGCACTATTGCACCTGCACCACCACCGATAGCGCCTTCTTCCACTACGCCCATATCAAACATAACTTGTTCTGGATTGTAGCCCGCTTCGTTTAGGTTTTGTAAGATAGCAGCTGTAGCTTCCTGCGTGAGTTCAGATACCCCAGTGCCCGCCATACGCTGTAGTCTAGTCCTGATACCAGTAATGGTCTTTGGTGTAACCTTACCAGATAATTTTTCTATGAAGTCAGGTAGGCCGGGAATGTCTAAGTTCTTAGCGAGTCTACCTAGGGGTAGAAGTTCTAGCGTACCAATAGCAGCACCACGTAAGCTAGCTGCGTTTCTTTCTTCTTCACTAGCGCCATACGCCCTAGCACGTTCTGACGCTTCACCAGCGCCTGCGCCAAGAGCTAGTACACCGGCAGCAGGTAACGCTGCTTTCCCTAATATTGCCGTACTAGCAAATGCACCAAGAGAACCTACGCCAGATGCTAATTTATAGGTTAGGGAGTCTTTGTCACCACCTTCAGGAGTGAAGTCTTCTTGTAAGTCTAATATCTTTCTTCTAGCTTTTAGCTCATTATCTTCTTCAAGTACCGTAGCAGCACCTAGCGCAGCCGTAGCAGTAGTCCCAACAAAACCTGAACCAATACCCGTAGCTACGTTCTCTAAGAACCCAACTTCTTCATCGGTCTTTTCTTTCTTGGCCGAGCCGTCTTCCTCAGTAGGAACAGCAGGCAACCCGATAATAGATCGCCTTTTCTTCTCAAACATACCCCTGAGTATTTGTACAGACTCAGCGTCCCCTTTGGCTTCCGCCTTATTTATAGCGGTGTATATATCGTCTAAACTAGGCATAGGGCAGCCTTATTGATTCATTTGTTTATTAAACGCATCGGTTTCTGCCGTGCTATATTCGGGCCCGTCGCCCTCATCCCCGCCTATCATTTCGTCAATATTAGTAAGTTTTCTCAATCTATTTAACGCCGCTACTTGTAGGGACAAGTATAATCTACCATGCTCGGTAGCTAGTTTATCTACAGCTACCTTTCTTTCCTCAACGTCAAGGATTTTGTTAGCCTGTTCCATCTCCTCCACTTGAATTTGGCTTAGAGTCTCAACCAAGTCACTTATAGCCTGTCGGTCGTTACTTTCCCTCGCTATTCTATTGGCTTCAGCATAGTTGTAGTTCACTTTAGCTCTTATTTTTGCATCAGCTTCTTGGGTTAACTTCCCTTGCTGCAGTTCAACATCCTTTTGGTATACAGAAAGGTCATCTTTTGCTATACCCGATCGCAATTCCATTGCCTTGGCCACGTCTGTCATGCCCACCTCGTATGCCTTAGCCGCGCGAGCGTCAACTTCTTTCATTAAGTTAACTTCGGTATTGGTTGTGGATACAAAATCACCGATACGTTGGTTTATTAGGTTTATATCTTTGTTTTGGCTATCTAATACATTCTGGCGGTATGCCTGACCTTTAGCGCCTCTAGTTGCAAATATGTTCGCCATGCGCCGCTTGTACTGGGCATGGGGGTCGTTTGCTAGTCTTTCTTTTTCTCCCATACGCTGGCTATACAAGTCTTTTAGCCCACCTACCCTTTGATCTGTCTCAAATCTACCCGCTAAGCTAATAGCGTCTCGCTCTTTTGCAGGGTCTTGGTCTATGCGATCACCTACTTTTTTGTTGAACGCATCACCTAACTTGTCACTAACTTGTGTCTTACTAGTGTTTGGGTTGGCAGAGAAATCAAACTCCTGAGCTCCACCTATTTGAGGGCCACCAGCGGCTTCTTTATTGTACTGGTCACGCACAAATGTTTTAGCGTCAGTCACAGTGGGGTCTTTTTCCTGCCCAGCTATTTGCGCATCTATCTCAGCATTCTCTGCGGCAGAAATGGTATTTGGGTCAGTCTCAGGACGTAATACTCCCGCACCGCCCATATCTTTGGTGCCACCCATAACAGCATCCGCACCATAAGCAATTCCACCAATCCCTATCCCAGCACCAGTTAAATTCCCAACATTCGGAGAAGCTGCTTGGCCGGGAGCTGTCATTACTGGCTTGCCATCAGCACCCATCTTATATTTTGGTTTTGAAGCCGGAGTCCTAGCAAAATCTTTACCCTTTGTTAGTTTTTGTTTGGCATAGTTAACGACTTTTGGCCCATATTTTTTACCTGCGTTAGCGACAATTTGTTTAACTGCCCCAATACCACCCAACATCATGGCCTGATCTACAATAGCCATACCGCCGCGTTCATCAATTTGCTTTTTTATAAGGTCTCCGTGTGCAGGACTGCCTGCCCCACCACCGAATGGACTACCCATATTGTAGTTTTTGTGTTGTTTTAATTTTTCTCTATCCGCATCTTTTTCTCTATCCGCATCTTTTGGTAAGCCGGTAGAAAAATTAAATAGGTCGCCATAAAACCCTGCTGCAGAAGTATCTTTGCCTTTTCTATCTTTAGGGAACACGTAATCATCATCAGCGTAAGCACCTGACCTAACTTTATCTGCAGGGCCTGCCTTCAAACCAGCATCCACAAGGACTTTTTGTACAGCATCTTTTTCTTCGGGGCTACTTTGCGCCGTAAGAGTTTGCATTATTTTTTGTAGTTTGGCTTGGTACTCTGGCGAACTTGCGTCCGTGGTTCCGCCAAGCGCTTGTATTTGTCTTTGCGCAATAGCTACAGCAGCGTTAACATCTCCACCTTTTGCATACCCAACAATACCACCACTAGCCATCATAGGAGGACGAGCACCACCCATTGCACTAGGCATGCCACCCATAGGAGGACGAGGAGCACCACCCATTGGAGGACGAGGAGCACCACCCATTGGAGGACGAGCACCTTGAGGCATAGGAGGTTTGCCGCCACCCATAGCACCCATAATGCCACCTTGCTGCGGTTTTTTCTGCTGCGGTTGCTGTGCGCGTTGCGCTAGTATACCGCCAGTCTGATTGGCTATTTCTTTCTGCGTCAAACCAAGTAACTTCTGCTCTTGTTGTTCCGCTATAGTCCCACCAGTCTGCTCTTGCTTCATCGCCATATCTCGGGCAGCAGCTTGTTTCTCTTCAAGTAGTTTGCGAGTAGCTAAAACTTCAATTAGATCAGGGCCAACACCTTGGTTTAGTGGTTTATTACTAACCGCTAAAGTATCTTTCTTATCGTTAACTAATTGGTTTATGTTCATTCGCTTTCTCCGCTATCCGCAGGAACGTTAGCCCCTATCCAATCCAGTACAGTTTGCAAGTCTATCCCAGCATCAGTTAACTGGTCAACTGTACTAGGCTCTTGATATTGATAACTCTGCGCAGTAAGTGGCATGCCTTGTAATAGTGAGTGTAAGAACTGTAACTGCTTGTAGTCGTAGTCTTGCTGTCTTATATACTCGTCGAAATCAGCTGATATACCTTCTTTAGCGATGTCTCTCTGTATTCCACCTGCTTCTGCTTGAGCTCTTAATGCATCAAAGCCATACTTGTTATTCATTTCTTGGCCAGTACGGGCATTAGTCATAGCGGTATCAAATCCTTGCGCTCTTAAAGTCCCTGCCATATCACCAATACCACGGTTCAGGTTGTTAGACCTTTCGGCACGCATTAATGCATCTCTAGAACCACCAAATGCACCCGCAGATGTCATAGCTGTTCTATCTTGTAACGCATCAATACCACTCTGTCTGCGCATGTCAGCAGAAGTGCGGTCAATAACATTCTGCTCATAAGGATTCATGTACGGATCTAGTGTAGCTTGATCGGGAGTAAACGTTCCCATTTCTTTTGTGACGGACTGCCCACTAAGAGGATTGTTTAAGTCTAGTATCCCAGTAAACGCTTGGTCTTGTAGTGTGCTAGTACCCGCTGTCAGTGGCCCATCAAACGCTTCGTAGCCGTCTTTAGCTAACGCTGCTGCGGGTTCTAGTATCCCTTCAGTTACGTAGTCACCTGCCCAGTTAGATAGGCTAGATTCGGTTCCTGTTTTGTTCAAAGTATCTGTAGCGCCTGCCCCATTAGCTACATCCGCCGTAGTAATGGTATCTGGGGAGCCTACTACAGCGTCACCATCAGGGAACTTATTTTTAAACGGTTTGTTTTCGTATACAGAACCACCACCAGCATATTGAGCTATGCCGCCCTGCGCCATTTTAGGCATGAAGTTCTGTGGGTTTATTTGTTTACCTTGTTCTGGATTACCTGTACGAGCTTTACGTACTCCGTCCATCATACTATGTAACTGGTCTGCGCCCGCATCAGAATTACCATTGCCTAGGTGACTTACAACATCTGCAGGAATAACAAACTCACCATCACTCAAACGTGCTTCTTGGTTACCATCAATACGTGCAGGTACATCATCTGCCATGCCATCAGTCTTACCACCTAAATAATAACCTTTGTGTGCGCCAGCAATACCACCGTGAGCATACTTAGGAACACGACCACCCATAGCCATAGCAGGGGGTTCTGGAGGTACATAGTTAGGATTGTTCTTTTTTGCTAGCTCTGCTACTTGCGTTGCTGCCGTTGCCTCGGCTTCTGCCACAGTAGGTACTGTAGTTTCTGGGCGTTTAGCATATATAGTGTCAGTGAAGTATCTTTGGGCATTTGATCCGGGTCTACGCTCCTGACCTTTTTGATACATGTCACCTGCCATGTTATCTTCACCGGACATTATACCTACGTTCCGCCCTGCAGTAGGCATTGGTGCAGTAGGCACTCGCTCGCGGACACGCTCAAGATCCATGTCTACCTTACCTTGGTAGCCTGTTGGTTGCGTTTGTGGCTGAGAATATTTTCTCATTTCGTTGGTAAGCGCCAAGTTTAGTATCTTACCAAAGGGACTTTTATCATCAGCAAGAAAATCCATGCCGCCTTGCGCCCCTGCGCCTATCCACTCTAAAAAGCCACCGAAAAAGTTACCGTCGTCTTGCTGTTCGTCTTTCTTTGCTTCTTCTGGCATTTACCCGTCTCCAAGAATCCGTAGGATCTCATCTGTTTTAGCTTTTACTTTGCCGCCAGCGGCTAAGCGTTGCTGTTGTGTATTTGAACTTAGTTGTGTATTGGCCCCCAAAGTTCCTCCATAAGGATTAACCTTGCTATAGGGGTTAGCTGCCGTAGTCGCGGCGTATGGGTTGTCTCGCCCGTAAAAACCTTCCTGTTGAGGAGTAGCAAAAATGCTGTCTCCCCCATAAACATCATACTCGTACTGAATAACCGCAGGGTCATTTGGAGTCTCTACATCCACTATCCGGCCCGGTTTAAATATCTGGCTTATTCGCTTTTCCTGTTCCTCTTTTTCTGCTTCCGCCTGCTTAGATTGTTCAGCTTCTGTACGTATTTCAGTACGAATATCTGTATCTTGTTGTGTTAACGCGTCTTGCTTAGCTGCATCACTTTCCTTTTGTTGCTGCTCTAACGCTTGCTGTTTCTCTAATTCGTACTGTACTTGAGCATCTATAGCAGCTTGATTTTGTGCAGCTATCTCAGCTTCTTTTTCTGCCACGGTCTTGTACATGCCGGTAGCAGGGTTAAAATCTGCGTCAGGATCAAAGCCATCGTAGTTACCAAGTGTATACGCATTTGTCAACAAAACCAAGTCTTCTTCTGTAACTAAATCATCTTGTCCAGTTACGTCATAACGTAATATATTGTCAAACTTTTCTTGTGTTAGCTCTACTGTCCCCAAATACTCAGTTACTAGCGCTATATCTTCCTCTGTAACTAAGTTGGCTTCTTTACCTAGCACCTGAGCGGTAGCATCTGCCGCCTCTTGCTGTCCTGATATGGTGCTTTGTAGTGTCGCTATCTCTAGGTCTTTGGCTTCTAACTCCGCAGCATTGTCAATATTTAGCTGGGTTATATCCCCAGTTAACTCCTCTATATCGTCTGACAGGTCATCCCTTTCTTTTGCCAACGCATTTATAGTTTCGTTTCTATCAGATATTGTCTCCCCTGCAGTTAATCCGGTGTCAGCGAGTGCATCTATGCGAGCTTGTAAAGCCTCCTTCTCGGCGTTCAGCTCTGCAATTTTTCCGTCTTTTTTACCTAACGCCTCCGCATGGGCTGCGTTTAACTGTTCTTTTTCTAAGTTTAGCGCGTCTACTTGTCCTTGCTTAAAGGTTTCGTACGAACCCTCTAGGTCTTCAATAGACGTATCTCTAAACCCGTCATAATCTTCTTGAGTACTAAACCTAATATCTTCTGGGAACTCGTCAGCATTATCACCTACCTCATCCCCATCGGTATCAACAGTTTCATTAGGATCATTCGGGAATGCGTCAGCATTATCACCTACCTCATCCCCATCGGTATCAACAGTTTCAGTAGCATCTTCTGGGAATGCGTCATCCCGATCATCTACCTCATCACCATCAGTATCTATTAATGCTTTGCGGTCAGCATCTTCTGGGTAGAAGTCAGTATTGTCACCTACACCATCCTCATCAGTATCTGTAGTTTCAGCGCCATCTTCTGGGAATGCATCGGCATTATCACCAACACCATCACTATCTGTATCTACGCTTTCATTAGGATCGTTAGGGAATACATCAGCTTCATCACCTACCTCATCCCCATCTGAGTCAGTAGTTTCAGAGCCATCTTCTGGGAATGCGTCAGCATTATCGCCAACACCATCACTATCTGTATCTACACTTTCATCAGGATCATTAGGGAATACATCAGCTTCATCACCTACACCATCCGCATCAGTATCTGTAGTTTCAGTAGCATCATTCGGGAATACGTCAGCATTATCACCAGTACCATCATTATCTGAGTCTAAGTATTCAGCAGCATCATTCGGGAAAGCGTCAGCATTATCACCAGTACCATCATTATCTGAGTCTAAGTATTCCGCAGCATCATTCGGGAAAGCGTCAGCATTATCACCAGTACCATCATTATCTGAGTCTAAGTATTCAGCAGCATCATTCGGGAAAGCGTCAGCATTATCACCAGTACCATCATTATCTGAGTCTAAGTATTCAGCAGCATCATTCGGGAATACGTCAGCATTATCACCAGTGCCATCATTATCTGAGTCTAAGTATTCAGCAGCATCATTCGGGAAAGCGTCAGCATTATCACCAGTGCCATCATTATCTGAGTCTAAGTATTCAGCAGCATCATTCGGGAAAGCGTCAGCATTATCACCAGTACCATCATTATCTGAGTCTAAGTATTCCGCAGCATCATTCGGGAAAGCGTCAGCATTATCACCAGTGCCATCATTATCTGAGTCTAAGTATTCAGCAGCATCATTCGGGAAAGCGTCAGCCTCATCACCTACACCATCGTTATCTGTGTCTAATGTTTCAGTAGCGTCATTCGGGAATGCGTCAGCCTCATCACCTACACCATCGTTATCTGTGTCTAATGTTTCAGTAGCATCTTCTGGGAATGCGTCTAGAGCATTTGCTACGCCATCTTCATCTAAATCCCCTTCAGGGCCAGCGTTCCACGTGTCAAAGTCTGCTTGCGTATTAAACCTCGGATCATTTGCTAACTCGTCAGCATTATCACCTACACCATCATTATCAGAGTCTAATGTTTCAGTAGCATCATTCGGGAATACGTCAGCATTATCACCAGTGCCATCATTATCTGAGTCTAAGTATTCAGCAGCATCATTCGGGAAAGCGTCAGCATTATCACCAGTACCATCATTATCTGAGTCTAAGTATTCAGCAGCATAATTCGGGAATACATCGAGATTATCACCTACACCATCATTATCTGAATCAGTAGTTTCACTAGCATCATTGGGGAATGCGTCAGCATTATCACCTACACCATCATTATCTGAATCAGTAGTTTCATCAGGATTCTCTGGGAATGCATCATCAACATCTAGTACGCCATCTCTGTCGGAGTCTGCAAAAGTTAGGGCGTTTAACTCATCGTAGCTGTACGTATCTAGGTCATCTAGTGCATCTTTTGCCGCATCATCGGTAAGGTCAGGAGAGGTGAAACCTTCTTCATAAAGTGCACCTTGGCTCACAGGGAATAGTTTTAACTCATCGGTAGGCTTACCTTCTGAATCTAGGGAGAAAGCGGAGTGTATAGAGGTAATTAGGTTATCCATTACCTTTGTTGCGTCATCACCGTCTAATAACAGATCCTCTGTTAGTCTTTCTGATTTCGTAGTACCAAAAGCCGCCCGCATAAATAGTAGGCCGTCGGTTAACGCATCTACAGACCCATCATTATTGAAGTCAAGAAGTTTTTGTACTCTAGGGTCTTCTAAATACTCAATTACTTCTTCTGCGGTGTTCCTAATACTGCTTTCAGTAACCGCACCCTCTATTATCTTGTCGGGCGACATACCAAACGCGTGACGCAACATTAATATGCCGTCAGTTAACGCATCTACAACACCATCCCCGTTAATATCTGCTACAAGAGCGTATTTGCCCAACCGTTCCGTGTCGTTAGCATCTTCAACTGGGGCATCTCGGTCATCTACCAAATCACCATCAGTATCTATTAACTCTTGACGTTCTGCATCATCTGGATAGAAGTCAGCATTATCACCAGTACCATCATTATCTGAGTCTAAGTATTCAGCAGCATCATTCGGGAATACGTCAGCATTATCACCAGTACCATCATTATCTGAGTCTAAGTATTCAGCAGCATCATTCGGGAATACGTCAGCATTATCACCAGTACCATCATTATCTGAGTCTAAGTATTCAGCAGCATCATTCGGGAATACGTCAGCATTATCACCAGTACCATCATTATCTGAGTCTAAGTATTCAGCAGCATCATTCGGGAATGCATCTTGATCGTTATAAACACCGTCGCCATCGGTATCGTTAGGTATGTTGCCTTGGGTCAGCTGCCAGTATTCTGTTAGGGCACTATCTAAATCAACGTCTGTATCCAACGCCATTGCAGAATCTACATCGGCTTCCGAAGGAACATCGACACCTAACCTAGCGAATGACTCTTTAGCTTCTGACTGCGTTACATACGAGCTATCATCTACCACGTTTAAAACGTCTATATACAAGTCGTTGGATACGTCTTGAGTTATGCCTAAGTTCGCTAGAGTGTCCTGTACTTGAGTAGCATCACCAGAGTTAATAGCGTCAATCATTAGCGGGCTATTTAATACTACATTCGTAATAGGGTTAAAAGACCCCCCATCAGTGTTTCCACCATTTGCTGTGGGAGTACCTATACCATATATTGTCGCCGTAGTACCGAATGCGCCAAGGGCCGACACTGTAGAATTTAGAGCGATATTGCCCATGTAGTCTCTGTCCTCTACTCCCGCGTTATACAGAGCAGATTCTATGTATGCAGTGGTGCCACCTTGCTGTACAAAATCGTTTAGAGTCTCTTTTGTAACTACCTGAGCGCCATCAACGAAGCGTTCCCCCAACTCTGTTAATGCTTTTTTGCCGGAAGAAGATAATATTTTTGTGTCTAGGGCTTTAGCCCCGGGAATTGTAGACATAAGCAATATAGATATAGACCCTGCACCAACTGCTATTTCACCTGCTTTAGCTTCAGCGTCTGCGGGAGAATACCCTACTCTTATTAGCTCTGCATAGCTAGTGTCATACGCCTCTGTAAACGCCCCACTATAGGCTTCTGTTACTTCCAAACCCCTATTAGTTGCTACAGCTGTGCTTACACCTACTGCCCTAGCTACATCAGCAGCCATAGCCAAACCAGCTGTCTTAGTAACTACCTTACCAACACCCAAACTAGCTACTAGGGTGGCTAGTTCTTGCCCTATTTCCATCCCAATAACTTCTACTAAGAAGACAGCTGGTTTATCTGTTAACTCTCCGTATAGCGCTTCTAACTTACCGCCCACACCTTCAGCATCTTCTACGGTCTGCCAAAACTCTGCTACGTCTTCTTGATACACTTCGGGTAAATACCCAAAAGACATAGACTCTAACAAGTTAGCGGTTCTAGAAAAGTCGTTATTCATTACAGAAGCAAAATCTATATCTTTATACGCGTCGGCTATTATTGCGTCTGCGGCAGCATTCGCGTCTTCTACTGTACCGCCGGCTAAGATTATTTCTCGCCGTTTCTTCTCAGCGGCTACTTGTGCAGGCATAGTTTCAGCAAACTTACCCAAAGCCCTAACACCTTCATTAAATATGTTAGCTGTGCCCGCTGGGAACCTTATTGCCACATTTACAAACGTTTCTAAACCTTCTTTACCTGTTTCAAGCTGTCTCTCGTAGAACGTTAAGTCCGCCTCCTGTTTTTCAGTGAGGGGGCCGGTAATAGCATTTAATTCGTCTATTTTTCCCTGTGCTTCGTCTATTCCGTCTTGGTAGAAATCTAACGAGTCTTTGGCTATACGTGCAATCCAAGGTAGCTCAGAATACGGTATACCATCGTACCCTTCACGTAGGTCTTGCTCTGCTTTAAAAGCGTCAACCTCGGCATTATAATCTTGGAATATCTGTACCTTTTCTTCTTCCGATACACTCATGTCTATGAGCTGGTTATACTCTCTAGTAGTTTCCGCAAGCCACGCTGCTTCTGGGGATGTAGTTACAGCTTCATTCAAGAACGTCACATACGCCAGAGGACTAGACTCTTGAAGTGTATTCTTATCGGTAAATATGGGAGTCTGTATATACTCTTTTACTAGGGGCGCAGTACCATCCTCATTAAGCAGGTACTTAGTGCCGCCTCCAGCATCATATTGATAGGTTTCAAACTTGCCTGTTTCAGGGCTAAATTCTGTTATTCTAAACCCGTCACCACCCCAAGCTATGTTTCCTTCGCTGTCCATAGTGTAAGTGATGTTACCCTGCGCTACGTCGTTCATTCTTTGACGTATCTCGGCATCAGACATATCGTCGTCGTACAAATTACGGAAAAAGTCTTGTGCTGACCTGTTAACTAAAGTCTCATCTAAAGCAGCCCTTGACCCAAATACTGACTCTACTAGTCCATCTCCTTGAGCCTTTAGGGCATCGACACCTAACTGTTCGTCAGATAGACTGGTTTGCTCCTCTAAAAACTCTAACGTTGACAGGTTACTAGGCGTACTTTCGGAGGCCTCACTAAGAAGTTGTAATTGTAGAGTTTTTAGTTCGCTTGGGGTTAGCAGGCTTACATCTACATCACTAGCTGCCAGCAAACGCGTGGTAATGTTAGATATAGCAGCTTCTGTACGTTCATTGTACTGGCCCGCATTTATGGGTACGCCATTTTGTATGCCTTCAGATATATAGTGAGAAAACGCGTCTTCGTCCGCAGATAGATTATTTGCTAGCCTATACTCAACCTCGTTAAAGTCTGGAGCTAACTTATTTACCATATCCTTCACAATAGCAGTCTGGTATGCCTGCACCGCAGGATCAAATTTAGTCGTGGCGGTTAATGTCTCGAGCATCGTGTCATACTCAGTTACCAAAACGCCTTCGTCATACTCTAATTGTTTTATCTGGTTACTTACACGCACCACTTCTTGGTTGGCTTCTATTAATTGCCTTTCAAAGTCAGGGTCTTGTAATAATGCTGCATACGCACGTTGGTCATCTTCCGTAGCGTTAGGGCCTTCAGCCGCGGCTTCTAGATTACTGCGCTGTTGTTCTAGAGCATTTTTTGCTGCAAGGGCAGTTTTCATCTCCCCTTCTAATACTTCGCCCCTTTCGGGTAATGCGTCTAATTCTTCTCTTTTGGCTACCGCAAGGTCATAGTCGCCAGAAACGTTATCCACGTAGGTCTTAAAATCTTGCGAGAAAGTGCCCGCTAGAAAACTATCTGTTATGGCCGTTGCCGCTACACCAGTCATAGCCGCTAAAACGCCATCCCCTATGTTAGGGTTATTCATTAGTATGCCGCTTATAGCACTACGCATACCTGCCGCAAGAACCGGAGCGGTTAATACATCAACTACGCTGTTATCTAATTTATCTATTTCTTGGGCTATTATTAGCTCGTTAGTAAACGCACGCACTATCGCCGTTTTACCTGCAATAGTCCCGTCATTCCCTAGCACAGATTGCACTAACCCTTGCCTTACTGCTTCCTTAATAGGCCCATCTAGATTTTGAAAAGAATTATCTAAGTACTTATCTATGTCGTTAGTTAACTTGTCTAGTTGGTTTCTAACTCCTTCTGGTAAGTCTTCATACATCATCGAGGCCTTAGCAGCAATCGGAGCCATAACCTCATTAATCGTATCTTCTAGAGGTTGGAGTAATTCTTGGTCAAAATTTTCTACAATGCCTGAAAGATTTAACGCTTTATCTAAACGTCTAAGGGTAGCTTCAAAGTCGTCTTCAATGCCACCTAATATGTCTTTAAATGGAATTTGCTCAACAGTACCTAATACGTACTCCCCTATAGCTCTGATGTCGTCATTTAAAATAAATTCTTCTGCAACACGCAACATGTTAGACAAGTCGCCTTCTAGGCCACTAAAGAATTGTTTTAATTTTGCGTTATCACCAATTGAATCGCCTAACCAATCCAATGCCTGTCCCGCAGCAGCCTCTTCAAATGTAGCTCCGTTAGCCATATCAGAAACTACTTCGTTTATGGCTTCAACCTGTGCGGGAGTTATAGCATTAATAACATTATCGGGTACCCCCAAACTACCAAGTCCACCCTTAACCCACCCGTCACCAAACTCACTAAGAACGGGCAAGATGGCGCTTTTTACATCACCACTGCCTGCAGCACGTATAAGGGATATAGTCTGTTTACCGTTTAGTCCAGCTAGCCCGATTCCAGCCATCTTAACAGCCATGAAATCATTGTACGCCTGAGTGCCCTGTGCAAGCCCTTGTGCTGCTGCCTGCCTTGCTGCTTCGGCTTCGCCAACAGGCATTGTTATCTTACCGAACTTTTGTAGCGAGAATAACGCCAAGGATGCCCAATCTTCCGCGTGCAAAGTCTGCCCATCTATAACTTTCAATGCGATATTTGCCGCTTCTATTTGTAATGCCAAATCTGGACGACCCGATAAAGTAAGAACTATCTGAGCAAGTACTTTTAGCGGGCCTATCTTATCTAGAACTTTTTCAATCGAACTTGGATCGTCGCCCAGCTCTACCCACATCATAGTGTAGTCGCCGACCTTACCGTCTCCCCCAGATATATCTACAAAATATCCTGCTCCATATCCATCTGCGTGAGGGTAATCATCCCCATCAGTAAACATAGGGCGTACCAAAGGGTCATTTAGGTATTGGTAATAGCCCTGTAAGGAGTCCATAGAAAGCCTTACTTCACTACCATATTCGTTAAACTTAATAGTGTCATCGCCCGGCATTTTCATGTATAGCCGGTTTCTGTCGTAGTTTACGCCAAGATCCATGTCAAACGCTTCTGGTAGCTCTATGTAAGATTGCACCTCAAAGTCTTCGATAGCGCCACGCCACATATAATCTTTGAATCTCTGCCTTTGGTCGTACTCCTCTTCAAACTCTTCGAGGGACATGGCTGACGCTGCCTGCAACCTACCCCTTGCCGCCATCCGGCTTTGAAAGTCCATTCCACCTTGGAAATCATTCCTTGCGTTCTCTATAAATTGTCCTTTAAGTTCTGTGAGTTTCGCCCTCCACTCGTCAGTATATTCACCATTGGCTTTTACATAGTAAGAATCGGAACTAATCTTTTCGTAGTAATCTCTTAGACGGTAAGCTGCACCTAAATTTACTAACTGCTCTCTATCCCAAGGAGTAGTACCTTCTTCTATAGCGCTGAACGTCTCATGTAGACCGTTCCTATAGGCATCTAGGAGCAGTTCTTCTTCGTTTGAAAGCGAAACTTCAGTCATCTCAGGAAAATCTCCTGCCTTCGCTATAACGCTTACTAAATCTTCTGCTCCCGGGGGAACTACTAATCCGTCTTTTCCCGCTAGGTTAACGAACATAGCAGCCTCGGAAAGTACATTATTACCGTTGGCCCATCGAGTGAGTAACCACTCCTGAAGGGCTTCTTTTTTAACTTCTTGTTCGCTAAATCGTCCGTTTTCTATAAACTCATTTTCTTTTTGGAGATACGCATCTATATCCTTACCTCCACCTATTGAGTTATACCGCTTATCGGCATAGCCGTTGTTACGCATCCAAAGATTTTTATCTGCCTTGTTTGGCTGCCGCCCATTTGTACGAATAAAATTCTGTCGCCAGTCATTAAACGCCCATACTGAATCCTTTTTGTAAAGGGCGCTCCATTCAGCATCTTCCCCCAATAGGAGTTTACCCATCTCTCCCATAGAATACGCGCCATAGATTAAACGACTGTTTTCCATGACAAATTGTGTTGCTATACTTTGTCTTTGTAGACGTTCTTTTTGTTGCGTATCTTGATACATAGCATTTTCGGGAAAAGAGTCACGGTTGTCGCCCGTACCATCGCCATCTGTATCTAACCACTCATCTTTTAGGTTAGGAAAAGCGTCGCTATTGTTTCCGTAACCATCGCCGTCATTGTCAAGGTACTCTAAAGGGTCATTAGGGAATGCATCTATTGCATCAGCATACCCGTCGTTGTCAGAATCAACAGGAGGAGGGTCGCCTTCTTTGGTTTCAGGAAGCTCTGGCGGAGGCCCATCCTGTAATTGCTGCCTAAGTATCTGTACTCGCCCAACTTCATCAGAAATATCACCGACGACACCCGCCGGATACAGACTCATATATACCCCTGTCAAATCTGCAAAGTAACCGTCAAATTCGAGCGTTTTTTCAAAGGCCATAAGTAATTCTTCGTTGTCTTTTATAGGATTAAACAACTCATAATACGGCAGTCTTTTTGCTTTCCAAGGGATATTTTGGTGGGCAATCTCTATAAACCTAGCTTTCAATGCGGCAGCGTCTGTAATAAGCTCTTCCTCTCGGGAAGCCTCATTCGCAGGGTACTCAAACGTATCGGGCAGGTTAGTAACCTCGGGGAGTATGCCTTTTTCGTGAATATCCTGACTAGCGCTATTGTCTGCGGTGCCAAAAAGCATATTTGCTTCTATATCAACTTGATACTGATCGGCTGACCTGTAGAACCTATTATCTAAAATGCTATCAATGATGTATTTTGAGCCCGAATCCAAATTTTTGTAGGCCTCGGAGTTATAGATATAGGTAAACCGATTAACGCTTGTAGCATTCGAGAAAGGCCTATAAAAACCGAGTTCTTCCGAGCCTTCTTCGACACTAGATACGCTATGCTCACCCTGCAGGTCGTGGTTAGTAAGAAACACCATCGCCTGCTCTACAGAATTTATTGGCCCTGAAAAACCATAATGTTTAAATGCGGGGCTGCTGTCCTCTAATGCATCTTTTAGTGCTGCCCTCTTTGCAAGAGACTCAAAGTCACTGCCCCCAGAATAAGCATCTGAGGCGCGTATGCGGTCAAGGATGTTTTGAGACGCGTAATTTAAGTCGTCGTACTCGGGGGCAAACCTATACCCACTACGATTACTTCTAACCCATGTGCGGGGGTTAAAGTTGCCAGCTTCCTCAAGGTCATGGATACTTAGAAAGTCAAGAGCTTCATTTAGATTCCTAAATTGTGATTCTAAAGGAATAGCCGCGTCTATTTTTGCTTGTGCTCCTTCTGCTGCTTTGTCTGCTGCTGCTTTGTCTGCTGCTGCTTTGTCTGCTGCTGCTTTGTCTGCTGCTGCTTTGTCTGCTGCTGCTTTGTCTGCTGCTGCTTTGTCTGCTGCTGCCTTGTCTGCTGCTGCTTTGTCTGCTGCTGCTTTGTCTGCTGCTGCTTCTGCGTCTCTAGCTTCTTTTACTTCCGCAAACCGAGTGTAGTAATTATCACCGCTGTAATGTGTTTCAATTTGGCCTAAAGCATTGGCAAGAGTTATGTCTGAAGGTATGCCCCTGCCGTTGTTATGTGCATCTTTTAGCTTTGTTACCAACTCGTTTAACTGCGTACCTACCCGGCTATAAAACCACGGAAAATACCTAGCCGTTTTCCCAGAAAAGTTTCTGTTGTAATCGTTTACAAAGTCTTGGAGGGTTGCGTAATTTTCAGCCATGGCAAAGCCTATGCGGGGTCAAGAAATGCGAATTTATTATATATTCTGTTTCCGTCTTCGTCGTCTTCCCCAACATACTGCTGTATGAATAGAGTAGTTACATCAGTTCTTCCAGATAACGAAGTTTGGAGTGTAGCCATAGCAGCATTCGCTGTAGGCATATCATCTTCAATGGTAGAGTCTACTACATCTACAGGCTCATTATCCACTAATTTCGTGTATCCTACTTGTATCATACTGTGTTCTCCACATGCC
>Ga0209092_10002199_pt1 | contig 18103 bp, 19 predicted proteins | sample FraStrMetagenome_FD_187446 | JGI IMG/M metagenome (GOLD analysis project Ga0209092, IMG submission 187446) | Marine eukaryotic phytoplankton communities from Arctic Ocean - Fram Strait ARC3M Metagenome (SPAdes) (version 2) | ecosystem: Environmental > Aquatic > Marine > Oceanic | place: Fram...
AAAATCAGCGACTTTCATTTACCCCACAAAGAAACATGACAACTCAATGGAATTGATACTTTTTACTTCTAAATGTTTCATTAATTTTATAATTTCTAAAGCAATGTAAAACTCAACGAATATGAGCTTACATCATTTCAAATGCTGATAAAGAGTTCAATGAAAATGAATGGAGAAAGCCACACTTCCTATTTCGTTGCAAACAGATATAAATAAATTCCTCAAAGCACCTCAATTACACTGGAATACGATCAGGACATCCAGAATCCTTAACTCTTCCATCTTCATAAGCTTCAAGAACGATATTATTGTACTTCTTTCCATAAGCTGCACTCTGGAAATCATTATGGAATTGATGATACACTTCTGCTTGATAAAATGGAAATTTGGCTGTATCATACACATAAATGAGTTTCCTTCCAAGAGTATCTGGGTCATTTCCTTTTCCAAGTTCCAATGTCATTCCTTTCGCTGTGGCAGCAGCTTCTACTTGAGAGTACATGGGATGATTTGCGCCACCCGGCAATCCCAAGAGAGATCTATGTTTCAATGTATACGATTTATTTTCATTCGGTTAGAAAAATATGTCACATCGTTTTAGGAATGATACAAATTGCAATATAGGATTCGCTTACCGGTACTTTCATGTCAATTATTTTTTCCAACAATCCAAGAATTCATTAGAACATATATATATATGTATATAAAACAAGAAACACAAGTGACAAAACTTGAAACATCTATATACTTACTTCACCTCCACGATCCATGGGATCCACTCTTTCACCCTTGGCAGTGAAAAGATTGAAATACTGACGGATAAATCAACACCCAAGAACACCAGGTGAATTCAAAAAAAGAAAATTGTAATACAACAATATAAATGGAAGGAAGATAGTCTCACCTCCTTGGCAAAGTCACCAATCGAATTTTCGGGAATTGTCATACCAACTACTTCACCATGTCCAAATTTCCCATAATCGGCAAAACTTTGAAAGTTATGATAACAAACCTGTCCCAAAAAAAAAAAGAATGTAACATTTCGAATCAGAAATGTATCACAATTCTCGATAGAATCGTCACAAATTTTGATATATATCTGCTTACCTTTCCACCCTTATCTTGAGTTCCACCAGCATATCCAGTACGACTTGTAAGCTCCTTATCCGATCGTCCCAACAATTTCCGTTCGGCTTCTACAAATTCATGTTGAATATGCCAAAAACATCCAACACCAAAGTAAACATCTGTCAATGGACTAGTAATAGTAGTAGTCGAATCCGCAGCAAATGCTGGTTTGGGACTAGTAGTTGAAAGTTTCGAGAAGGTTGCCAATGTTGCGGCACTGGAAAGACTTTGTAGAAATCCTCGACGAGGTTGTAGAGTAGGACTGCTCATCTTATCGTTGCCGGAGACTTGATGCATGACAAGATTATTGGCAGGCATATAAGCAGATACACTTGTGATGGTAAGTAGTTGGAGGATAAAATATTTCATTTTGATGATTCTTGATTTGGATTTCGAAATGTTGTCGTCAATGGGATGTTTCAATCCGTGTCTATGTAGTTATGTAGCTGTATCAAGAAAATGTCAAGATGGAGTTTCGACAAAGATTTTCTCAAAGGAGAAAATGAATGAATTTAGAAGCTGATTATGATTTACAACGTACGCATGCATTTGTTAGGAGCATGTCAATGTAGGAAGTATGACTCATGCTGACGTCAAAAATGGAAGCCACCGTCCAGAAATCTTATTTCGTTCTTTTCCATCAACAATTCATTATTATTATTATATTATTATTTGAACACCACTTTCATCATCTCCTCTGCCTCATTCATCCTCATTTTGTGGGTCATTATTGTATGCAACACAAACCATCACCATCGAAACAAAAATAAAAGATTGTCTTTGAAAATGCGCATCTCAACTCATATCATCAGTGCTTTACTGATGTGTTCCACATCCTGTGCGTCTCTCCCATTTGGTTCCAAACTGAGCAAGATGAGCGACGAAGAAGAAACCGCCTCTGTGAGAGGAGCAGCTTCGAAAGTCTCCAACTCCCAAGAAGGATTCGAAACATCTCCAACCGTAGAATCTTTTTTTCAAACATCTCAAGATACGGAAGGATCGGACTCCTTACAAGATACCTTACATAAAATGTCCAACACGGACGAAATGCACGAATTTCTCTTATCGACACGACGAAGTCTTCATCGAAAACCGGAATTAATGTATGATTTGCCAGTGACATCCAACACAATTCAAACTATTCTGGAGGAATTGGATATTTCGTTTACATCTGGCTGGGCGAAAAATACTCATGAGGAAGCTTTTAAAGGAAAGGGAGGACATGGAGTTGTGGCACACGTGGGAACAAATGATCCAGACCAACCCTGCATCATGTAAGTAGTGTCCATGCCCCATCCACTGTTGTTCGTACAGTCTTTTATTTTTCATGTGATAATCATCATTTTTCCTTTCCTATGGATAGCTTACGAGCTGATATGGACGCTCTGCCCATTATGGAAGCCACCACAGGAATTGATACCTATAAATCCTCCAATCCAGGACAAATGCATGCTTGTGGACATGATGGACATGTGACAATGCTACTTGGTGCAGCAGCTTTGCTAAAGAAGGTCGAAAAAGAAATTGAAGGTACTATAAGGTTTGTATTTCAACCTGCGGAAGAGGGTGGTGCTGGAATGAAAAGGATGGTGGAAGAAGGAGTGATTGACCTCGCACCCAAAGCTCAATATGGTTTTGGTATGCATGTATGGCCCACGTAAGTTTGCATTGTTTGTCTATCGTACAGTCGTGGTATTCCTTATGGTTGTGGCAAACATGATCATCTTACTTACAATTCATTCCTCTTGCGTTAGTTTACCCACGGGTGCCATTGCATCGAAACCTGGTCCTTTACTAGCAGCCGCTGAAATGTTTGAAATTGTTCTTGATGGAAAAGGTGGTCATGCCGCCATGCCTCATCTCACCATTGATCCCATAGTTGCTGCATCCTCTCTTGTTCTGAACCTACAATCCATTGTCTCCAGAACTATCTCACCACTTGAATCAGGTGTCGTTTCAGTAACACAGATTTCAGCTGGAGATGCCTTCAATGTTATTCCTGCCTCCACCTTAGTCCGTGGAACCATTCGAGCACTTAGCACTGAGATGTTGATGTCACTTAGAGACAAAGTCTCCCATATGACTAGTACAACAGCTTCCTTGCATGGATGTAACAGCACTATCCAATTTTCACCTGACTTTTATCCTCCGACTGTCAATGATGAAGAACTATTTGAATGGTCCAAGGGTATTGGAGAAATAGTATCCAGGGAAGGTATCATGAGAGATATTGTGCCAACCATGGGGGGAGAAGATTTCGCATTTTTAGCTGAGAAAATCCCTACCACTTTCTTCCTTCTTGGACAAGGAAGTGGTGGAGATGAAAAGTACCACATGCCTCGTACTGACTTTGGATTGCATCACCCATCGTTTGCCATGGATGAAGAGGTGTTACCAATTGGTGTAGAGCTTCATGCCAATCTTGCCATTCGATCTTTGAAAAAGTTGGCTCAAGAGAGTGAGGAGGCTACCCAAGCTGAATTGTAATCGATTGTTTGGAAAAACACAACAATACTTCGAAACACAATAGATTCAAACACACACACACACGGTCTGTGCTATTTATTATGAATGATTCTCATTTTGATGGGAAATTACAGAATAATTAAAATAGCAATTCGTTTACCTTCTAATAGAAATAACCTTTTATTCTATTCAAAATAATCGTCATCTGAACACTGGTCAAAAAATGGTATCCAAGTCTCGATCCAATTGCCAATAAATGAACACTTCTTACAATTGACTCCATTTTTCAGCTCGTGAATTTCAATTTGGTCAAAAATAGCATTAAGTACACGAGACCCATCATATGATAAAACAACCATCTCATATAAATAGCATTCAGATTTAAACACCTTCCCCACTTGTATCCATGTATTTGGTACCTTTTTATATTCATAAATTTTGAAAGTTCTACTAGACTCCTCCATGGCTACAAAATCTCCTGATCCAGAAATAGCCATCAATGTTCCTCTCAAACCTCTACCTTTCTGTATCCATTTTCTTCCATCGTAGTCATAAACACGGGCAAAACCTTCTGCTTTAGTTTTGCTATCTACAATAATGCGATTTCCATTATGAGACATATCGATATCCCTATAAGAGCATTTGTCTTTTGTTACTATTTGCTGGTTCACCCATTGACCTTCATTCCTATCATAAATACGGACACGAAAAAGAAACAAACAATCCAAATCATTTTCGTTTCGATAGGTACTTCCAACGGCAATTCTAGACCCATCTGAGGAGATTGCAATGGAATTACCAAAATTTTCTGTCTCGTCGTCCGATTCTAACACACCTTCAACTACATAATCACTTCCATCAAATGAATAAATCGTTACGTTTGTATCCTGTCCTGATTCTCCCATTCCCACTACTAGAGTAGACCCATCGCCTGATAACGCTACTGGAAAATAACCTCTGTGAATAGGAATGTTTTTTCCCATTTCACGCCAAGTCGTCTCATTATAACCGTATATATTCAAATGGTCCCAAAAAATTACCGCTACAACTAATCCATTCTTTGATAAAATTAGTTTCCGTGCATTAGAGGAATTAGGAACTTCGGTTTGTATCCAATCGGAACCATCAAAGATGTATGAAATTGCGCTCTCATTACTTGAGGTAGAATTGCTTACAATGAACCGATCTAGATTACTTGACGCAGCAAATTTAGCACTTTTCATTGTGTTCACAGGTACAATTTCTGGATCTGACCATCCAAAACATTCCAAATTCTGAATTTTGAGAACAGCACAACAATATGTTGACATGTGACTGCTTTCATTTATGAAGAAAATTATACCTTACAAAAATAAAAATGATGAAGACTCACCATAGAGCTTTCGATTTCTATAGGACTACCATAGCCAAATATGATAGCAATCACGAGAAAAAAAAAGTGAGAACATACTAGGTTTGATTCTAGAGCTTTCATTTTTTTTAAATGAAATGATGTTGTTACCAAATAATATGAGATCAAAAGTTGGAGGCGACTTGCATTTTTCTCTTCTACATTGTTCCCAAACACGATTGCCAATTCTTTGAAAAACTGCATGAGAAAGGGATTATCGGTATTTTTCATTTTTGTGAAATCCCAAATTCTGCCGAAATTAATGAATTTGCCAACCCCTGTCTAGATAATTGCTATGAGTTACCATAGGTTGGCACAAGGTACCGTCCGTTCCCTGTTAGTCATCTTTCTTACTGAATACTTTAAGGTTCCTACTTTTGTCAAGACTGCCTATTTGATATCTTGTTTCTATAGTAATGTACCCATACATATAAAAGTAACTTTTGAATATGCATGTGCTTTAATCTAAATGTAGCACTAACGAAGACACCAAAGGAGTAATAGGTAAGAAATAAAAATTTCATTTAAAAATCCAAATTGGATTTCATAGGTTTATGATATTATTATCAACTTAAAGCCATTCCAATTGCTTTGTGTCCTTAGCTTTTTCCATCGCATTCCACCAGAAGTCTTTTCCATGAATAATTTCATAATCTTTACTATCGATAGAACATTTCAATACACTTTCTTGCGAAGACTTTTGTACGTCAACCATAGATAAAAATGAGCACACTCCTTCACCTAGTCCATCTCGAACCGCAACACATGGCCTGCAGATCATAACTTCTACCTTAGCTCCACCAACTTCTGCAGAGTCTTGTCCTAACACAACACTCCAAGTTTGGCGATATTGCTCAGGAATGGGAACAAGGCCCTTAAGTTTCGTTGCAAAAAGAGAAACGTTTTGCTTCACAGCCTTTTCAATCACATCACCCTCTTCCTTGAAGAAGATTTCTACCCTATCACTGATATCGAGTCCTGCATTCTTGCGTAGTTGCTGGATAACATTGATAAGCTCACGGGATTTTCCAGAAGAAATGATTGCTTCATCTTGTGTACAATCAACAGCTACAACAGTGGATCCTTCTGGAGTAGAAGTTGCCTCCCAGTACGATTCTGATTTAGCGAAGGAAAGTTTGGAAATAATTTCGTTTTCTGTGTTGATGGATACTCCATCGATATCAATTTCTCCAGTTTTAAGTGCAGCAATTGCCTCCTGCAGTATCAAGACATATCCGTAAGCAAACTAGTGGAACAGATTTCTGAATAAAAAGAAAATTAAGATAAAAATGATCTTACCTCGTGTGTCATAGCTTCAACAGTTTTCTTTGCTAGACCCATCTTCCTTCCTAGCTTCTTGCCGAGAAGTTTGAAATTGAGTTGCAAACTCATCTTTACCCATTCTCCTTCTTCCTCTTTCTTAACTACTACTAAATCCCAAGCATTTAATTCACTCAAGATATATTCTTTCAAAGGACCTGTGACACTTTCTACGATGGCAGGGGATGGATTACGCAAAACAACTACAACTTTTTTCACTGGTGTACGCAGCGAGATATTGCGCTTTTCGCGAACAATACGTCCTTGTTCGACAATTGTCTGTAAAGTTTCCATGGCTGCAACGGCGTCGGCATTCAATCTAGATTCATCATATTTTGGTAACTGTAAGAAATGAACAGAGTCACTCTTTCCTATCATAACAGGATTTGAACTTCCACTGTCATCACTAGTGTAACTTGGCTGTTTCTTTCTCAGGTGTTGGTAAAGATGTTCCGTAATAAAAGGGGTAAAAGGAGCCATCAGAACGGTGACATCCATGAGAACATTGTAAAGAACCTGTAATCCAGTCTCTGCATCCTCATTTTCAATCATTCCCTTGAGGCGGTCACGATTCAAACGGACGTACCAGTTTGTCAATTGAGTTACAAAACGGACGAGCGCTGGCATTACAGTATACAAACGGTATGCTGCCATTTCTGTGTGCACAAATTGAATGAGAGATTGAGTTGCTGCGGAAATCCATACATCTGTAGCATTCTTTGTAGCCCTAACTTTTTCAATGTCTGGAGAAAATGGACATGAATTAGTATTCTCCCAGCGCTCCATATTTTGCATAAAGAAACGGAAAGCGTTATACAAAGGAAGGAAAACTTCCTTCACAACACCAAGAACGCCGTCTTCTTGAAATTTAAGAGGCTCTGCGCGTACAACTGGAGAATTGATAAGGTACATTCTAAGAGCATCAGCTCCATATTTGTTGATAACAAGGGTAGGATCAGGGTAGTTCTTTAGACGTTTTGACATTTTCTTTCCATCAGAAGCTAAAACAAGACCGTTACAGATCAAATTTTTGAACGCAGGCTTATCAAAGAGAGCTGTAGAGAGCACCATAAGAGTGTAGAACCATCCACGAGTTTGGTCAAGACCCTCAGCAACGAAATCAGCAGGAAATTGTGCTTCAAAGGATTCTTTCTCTTCAAATGGGTAATGCCTTTGAGCGTAGGGCATACTTCCACTCTCAAACCAACAATCAAATACCTCTTCAATTCTAACCAAAAAAGTACCTGGATTGTTTTTACTTGGAATTTTAATATCATCAATACTTTCTCTGTGTAAATCAGTACACTTAACTCCACTTAGTTCGTACAATTCTTCAATGCTTCCCACGCAAATAACTTCGGACATATCTTCCGAAGCCCAGATGGGGATTGGAGTTCCCCAGAATCTGTTACGACTTACAGCCCAATCCCTCGCATCTTTTAACCAACTATGGAAACGACCAGTCTTGACAGCATCTGGCACCCAGTAAGTTTTCTTGTTGTTTTCAACGACTTTATCCCTAATTTCCTCTACCTTAATGAACCAAGATGGAACAGCTTTGTAAATCAGGGGAGTGTCACTTCTCCAACAGAACGGATAACTATGGTCCAAATTATCCTTCTGAACTAGCCTGCCTTTTTCTTTCAATAATTTGATAAGTGTTTCATCAGCAGCTTTCACATGCATGCCAGCAACAGGAGTAATAATTTCAGTGAAGTTTCCGTTAGTATCAACAGGGCATGGGATGTCACCACCTTTTTGAATCACACCATGGGCGAGACAAACACGGTAATCGTCTTCTCCAAATGCTGGTGCTTGATGTACGATACCTGTACCAGAATCATCGGTAACATATGTATCTGATAGTACTTGGAAGAATGAATCAGTTTCAGAGCTGAAAAAATCAAAAAGAGATTGATAACGCTTCCCAACAAGATCTTTTCCTTTGTAAGTGTCGAGAATCTCATAAAAATCTTTGGCTTTTTCGGGTTTCCATTTTTTCTTATTATTCATGATAGGGTAGAGTTGAGCAAGCCGAGTTTTTGCGAGAATATATTTGTTTGAGGTTTTTTTGTCCTCGATTTTCACATATTCAATTTCAGGGTGGACACAAAGTGCCAAGTTACTAGGAAGAGTCCATGGTGTGGTGGTCCACGCTACAAACGAAACTCCTTCTTCTCCAACAATGGGAAAGCTTACTACAACAGCTGGATCTCTGACATCCTTATAATTCTGCCCTGCCTCGAAGTTGGAAAGTGGAGTTCCGCAAGCAGTACTGTATGGCATAACCTTGTATCCTTGATACACTAAATTTTTTTGAAAAAGTTGTTTGAATACCCACCATACACTCTCCATAAAAGTCACATCCATAGTCTTATAATCATTTTCAAAATCAATCCAACGTCCAAGTCGATTTGTCGTGATTTCCCATTCTTTGGTGTATCGAGTTACAATACTCCTGCAGGTAGCATTGTACTTATCAATACCCATCTCAAGTACTTGACTACTATGAGTAATGTTGAGTTTTTGGTCAATTTCATATTCTACAGGCAGACCATGACAATCCCATCCTGCACGACGAGATACGTGATGGCCTGTTTGGCATGCATAACGTGTAACAACATCCTTAATGGTTCCAGCTAGAATGTGACCGTAATGAGGAAGACCTGTTGCAAATGGTGGACCATCGTAAAATGTATATTCCTGAGATAAAGAAACAAAAAGAAAAAAGTTAGCAGGAATTTTATGAGATCATACTTGACATTTGAGTTACGAAATAAATAAGCAAAGCGACATACCTTGTCCCCACGTTCGAGGGAAAGACGATTCTGGTTCTTGAATGTTTCTTCTTTCTTCCACTTTTCACATACTTCTTCCTCCGTTTTGGGAAAATCCATTGTTGGTGGAAGGGAAGACATCTTGAATTTCGATTAATATCTCAAAAGATTTATAACAGCAGATGATTCTCAATCGTTCCTTAGAAGCCTTGAATATCTTCTTGATTGTAAATTTTGAAGTCTAAAGCCAATCGTAGTAAGTTGGGTAAGTAACGCACAATCGAGATGTGACAAATCCTTTTAACTTTGGATTTACCATAGTTTACCTTTGTAACATAGGAAACGTAAAGAGTATACGGGGTTTCACTACAAATTTTATCCTTTTCATCACGATTATCATTTTTATTTGTTCCTCTCACATTGTACTCCTTCATGTTCCACACATCTCAGACGATACAACCTGCATATGAAAAGAATACTTCTTTTTTTTTAATACACATCACATCCATCAGAGTCACATCTGCTTGATTTCATTCCATCCATTTCTTTTTAGTTGATGGATAAGAACTTTCAAATATTAAAAAAACAACAATATTTTTACTTTATAAGTTTACACGTGTAGTGTTTTTACGTTCGGAAATTAGAGTAATTTTCCATCAAAATCTCCACATACATGAAAATCCAAAAGTTGAACGGTGGAGATTCAACTCTCCTGTGAAAAGAAGAAATAAAAGTTTTTTATTAAATGAAAACTATCTTTTCAATAATTGTCGTCTCCTTTCGACAGTCCAAGTAAAGTGTGAAGCAATAGGAGTATATGCATCCATAATCAATTTACACTGTAACAGCGAAACCTCATCTTTCACAACCCTCTCAATTTTGAATCCCATAAATTTATTTGATACTGCTGTAATTCGTCTACTCACTGCTCCTTCTTCGATAGCAGTACTAGAGTAGAGAATTTCCCCTAATAAAAAAATAATTTTGCCTTCACCATAAAAACTATGAAAGGCGATTTTGATATGAAAAATAAACGTTATTTAATATAATCTTAGTGGTTTTATTTAAAGAACTTATGTATCTTATTTAAGCAGTATTTTGTAAAATAATTCGCCTACCTCGCCTTTTGTCTAAGATTTCATATTTCCCTGAATTTATTTGTCACATAGAGAAATTGCCTTAAGTATTTTTTATCTCTTTTGAAGTGTCCATTTTGCTGATCAAATTATGTTTTGCATAATAGTATTCTTTTTAGAAGCAATTTTTGTGAAACTCCTAATCAACGCTTAAGATGACGTCAAGAATATCTAAATACAATTGAACATCAGATAAAATGCTAGGGATGGTTTACCTTTTTTTAATCGCTTCCAATCATAATATGAAAATTTGTTCATGGCTGGATCAAGAATTTAAATATAAGCAGTCTCTCTAAGTTGTAATTTTTGGGCTTAAGTGTTGGATACAGTCCCAGTTAATTAGCAAATATTTAGCTCTATTTGGCGTGACAAACATTTACTTGGTTTTGCAAAAAAAGAAAACTTTTCAAGATCGAAAAAAAAATCACTCAAATTTTGTGTCAACTTTGACAACTCTTGTTAAAGTCATTCACAATTCTCTTCAATCCCAATAAAATATCATGGTCCGTCAACCAAAATCACGAACACTCAATGAAGATTCTCTTGAAGATAGATATGAATATAATGAAAATGATGAGAGTTTTAACCTTGAAATAGGAAGTCCTTCCAAGCGCGACAGAAGAAAAAAAAGAAAAAAGAAAATTAACAAAATGACCAAGATTATCCTTTCTTTCATAACATTGATTCCTATTGTAGCCTCTATTTACACGCAGAGAACACTAACCTTCACTAATCTGATTCGGCCTCTTAATATAACTGATTCAGTAAAGCCAGTCTCGGCGATAGGGCTTTTTGAAGTTGTTCTTTGCCCAGCCACTCCAAATGAGAATGTTGAAGATAGTAAAGTTATGCAGAGCAATCAAACAGAGACTCATGATTTCTTCGATCGTGCTAAAAAAGACTTGCTAAGGCCAGTTATGAAACCAATAACCTTTGAATTTCAAGATGCTGGATGTGGTGTGATGAATTTAAGACATGAGGATACAAACGATCTTATGTGGGTTCTCTCCAGATCATTTTCTTCAGCTGCAATTTATTGCGGAATTATGTCCTCGTTGGCTTTATGGATATCATTTTATCGAGAAGGAGAAAAACTTGGACTTGTCAGTTTCCTTTATTTTGCAGCATACTTTTGTCAAATGGCAGTTTTTACAATTTTTGACTCAAGAATTTGCACACAGTATGGCTGCCAACTTATTGAGAGGGGGACAATAAGTTGCTTCCTCGCCTTAGTCTTGTGGTTAGCATTCGGAATTGGGGTCACAAGAATTAAGATAAAGCGGAAGAAAAAAAGAAAGAGAGCGTCACGAAAGCTAGAGGATGACTTCCATAGATCAGATTTAACTTTGCCAACGTTTGACTCGACTCCCATAGAAGTATAATGTTGTTCTCGTTGTAAAAGCAAATATCACAGATTTGACAGGATAGATAGATTGTATAGTATATATAGGTGACTATAATTCTATGTTTCATGTGCATAAGATTAGTGAATGAATATGTAATAAGGATATATTCTTTTATCTTTGTACAAAGTTTTGCGTTGCATTAAATGGAAGAGTCAGAAAAAACTAGGTATGAAATCTCCTTTTTAATGCAGGTTGCGTTCATAAGATTTCGTTTCGACTTTGGTTGCGTTTGTTTTGTCCAGCTAGCTCTATTCCATTGGGGTCACGTTCATCATGAAAGCTCTCTTCATTATACGGATTTTCTGTAGTCCTATATTCGTTAGTACGGCGAAGTTTGTTTCTCAATCCTCTCACTTTAAAGAGAAGAAATACGATAATTGTACCTGACGAAAGGACCCATGCGCTACGAATAGCGTTACCTGAAGAAGAATTATTAGCTGCATGATTACTATCGAATGTATTTACGGTTTCACTACTTGCATAAGGTGTGCTTGTCTCTACTTTGGTAGTTACACCATCGCAATCGTTAGCGCAGGCTTTACAGTTACCTATATCTCCGGGGATATCCGCAAGTAACTTCTTCTGTTGAATACCTTTGAATCCCTCACCACCATTGATGAAAGTACGCATCATATCTAGAGCCACGTTCGGTTGATCCATAGGGACCATATGACCAGAATCTAAAACTTTTAAGAAAATTAAATTTCGAAAGGACTTCACATACCCAGCAGGCTTTAACGAGTCCTTCTGTCTATTTGTGGTATCCCACGCATAACGTTTTGCAGTAATCCACTCTTGTGTATGTTGCCATGGTAACATATCGAGAAGCCTTTCATTCCCAGCATGATTGCAAGTAAGGTCATAAACACCATTGAAAAAAAGAATTAGAGGCTTTGATTTGTGATTTAATACGCGAACTAGTTCTTGCACAACCCCTTTCCCATCTTGATGAGACAAAGCATCCCAAGGAGGATCTGTACATTCTTTGTAGGTTTGTTTGGCAGCAGTTGCCTCGGTTGCGTGTAAAGATTCCAAAACTTCATCAGATGGGTCCATTGGAGGGTTAGTATTGTGTGCTGGTCTTTGAGCAGCAGATGGTCGGCCCAGATAAGCTTCAACTGCTTTGTGACCAAACGGAAATTCACGTGGACCAGGTAGTTCCCACAGACGGATGTCATAACTACTTATTTTTGCTCCAGAAATTCCATTTGATGCACCTACAATGTCATCAATCAAGTCGAAACATATGTTTGCATCTAAATTACCATTATTCATTTCCATGTGACATTTATCTTCTTTAGAATTCAAATTTGCCCACTGAGAGAAGTCAATAAGTCCGTATCCAGCTGCTACAGTAGCTCCAGCATATTGATGATAAGGATCGACCCACCCATTCCCAATGGCGCCTCCAATCAAATTAATAAATATGTTTTCGCTGGGTTTTGTAGAAGCATCTATCTCATCATTTTTTTTAAGAATATAATCCATCATGCTAGGAATGTAATGCCCAGCATGGCTTTCCCCAGAGAAAAAAAAGTCTCTCTTCATTCTAGTCGAATCCTCTGTAAGCATCTCGTCTTTATATAATAAGAGAAAATTCTGAATAAAATTATAGAAATCAGAATTAACCTCCCCGTCTGATCTGCAATAATTATTCTTATGTGTGAAACTTAATCCAGTACCAACAGGCTGATCTATGTATAGCATATAAGCTGGCATAGTATGCCAACTGTATTCATTCATCTCCATGGTCCAACTTTTACCATCTTCAGTTCGAACCAAACGAAACGGTCCATTTTCAAGAAAGAGTCCATCCATTGAAGAGCATCCTGGACCCCCATTCAACCAAATTACCAATGGTGCATCCGCATTTTTATCTGCATCAGATGGTTCGAACAACCAATAAAATAGTTTTTTATCAATGTTGTTTTCACCAGAACTTCGTTTTTCTGCACTGATGTGTCCAGCATAATGCCTAGTAGGAAAGGCATCCGGAGGAAGGTAACGCAATGATGTCACAAGATGATCCTCTGGAGATTTGGGTTCTGGAAATGTTTGGGATTTGAGTTTTCGATGAAGAAATTCATAAGATTCTTGTGTCGGATAGTCATTGGCTGTTTCTACATCTGAAGAAAGAGGCCTTGCGTTTTTGGACGCCGATGGAGGTCTTCTTATGGCTATTGTTTTGAATGGAAGAAGCAAAATTACTGACGAAATGAGAAATATGACTTCTTTAGACCGTCTACCTCTTGAGTGCATGTTGTTGTTAATAGATGTGAAGTTGTTGATAGCAAATTAAGATTTATAGTTTGTTTCACGCAACTATTTTTATGTTTTTTCTATTCGTGCAACTACCTTATTTGAATTTAAGGCACGTGGTTTTAAGGGCATAAATATGTATTTCTTGATGATTTTATTGCTTTACTTTATGAAATAAAATTTACATGGATTATTTTGTTTGAAAACAATGCTGTGCCATAGTTAGGCATATCCCCACCAGTAGCGCATTTTAAAGTTCAAGAAGGTGCACCACCTTCAACAAAAATTGACTTTGGAATATCTTTTTTTCGCAAAAAGTTTCGATGAAAAACGACTTATTCTCATATTGTACTAAACTTGAAAAATAACAATAATAAAACTGGAGTAATAAATGAGAAAGATACCAAATAATTGAACGAATTTGTTTAGTTCTTTATCTTTCAAAATTAATTTACATTACTGGTTTGGGAGAGGGATGGATCAAGCATTTCAATCTGAAAAAATACAGAAAAAATAACATTCTTATATGATGAAGAAATAAGAAAACACAACGACTAAAACCTGAATGGAGGAGCACAAAATCACATTTAGAAAGAATCGAAAGTATTGGAGCATCAAAATAATCTCGTAATCAATCAATAAAATACTCGTCGAAGAATGTTTACCATTGTTATATTTTGATAAACATAATATTTGTCCACTTTTGTAAGCCAGCGAGAAAAAAATAAGCAATTAAAATAAATATCATATACAACAACAACTTCTAATTATGATATCTTTTTCATACAATAGAAATTAATTTTGGCTGTACCTATACTGAATACGCGGAACAAATCTGTTATGTAAAAGTATCTTCAACGGAAATTATTTAGACAAATTGTTACAATACAAAATAGTGCATTTATTCGTGTGTTAGTTTGTTGCAAATCATTACCAAAAGATCGTGCGATTTTGTTTGTCACTGGAATTTTGCACAGAAACAAAAGTGGCATTGAGGTCTCGGAACTTTCAAATTCTGTCAAAAAATATGACGAAAGAAGAAGAGAATTCCAGAAAAGCTGTCGAAATGAGAGAGATAATGAAACCTCTCTCTGGTGATAAGGAATTGGAAGATCTCAAAATTTCCAACAGCGACAAAGTTGAATTTGGGTACATTAATGACGATGAACCTCCTGGTTTTGATGAACACCCATCTTATCGATATGGAACATTCAATGGTTACAGTTGGTTGCCCCTGAGTTGGAATGAATTCTTATTTCCGCCCGGAGTCCCTGCCGCCTTACAATTACTTAGATCCGAAAATATTGCTGTTCCTTTTTGCTACCTTGTTGTGGGACTTTTGCAAGGTGAGTGAATTCCTTTCATTGATACGGTTCAAAGAAACAAAATGCTAATCTTTCGAATATTTCCGTGTTGATGTATTCGAAATATAGGTCTATCGGGTCCTCTCATTAATGTGTATCCATTGGATTTAGGAGCAACGGAAGCTCAACAAACGACCATTTCTTCATTAAGAGGTCTCCCTTCAACATTTAAACTTTTATTTGGTTTTATATCTGATAATAGACCCCTTCTGGGTTATCGAAGAAAGTCCTACATGTTTTGCGGGTGGCTACTTGCTAGCTTAAGCAATTGGGCTTTATTTTTATTTTCAGATTTGACAGTTAATGTGTCACATGACGAAGGTGGAGAAGAAATAAGATCTGTACCTGAAAATGCACCAAGGTTAGTCATTTTCATTTTCAATTTTTTTCACTGTTTTTAAGAAAAAAACTTACCATTTTTTGTCGAAAATGTTAGCATACCTTTCCTTAGTCTTACCATTTTGCTCTTTGGTGTTGGGATGTGGTTTGCAGATGTTATGGGAGATTCAATAGTGGTACGTCATACCAGCCATATTATTTGATAATGTACTGAAAATTGCCTTACATATCAATATGAACATTCTTGAACCAATGATTCTTTTCGTTGAAGGCCGAAAAGGCAAAACTAGAACCAGAAAATCAAAGGGGACAACTCCAATCAACATGCTATGCTTGCCGATTTTTTGGCTTGATGGTTGCTGCCCCTATCTCAACTGTTGTTTATACCACACTAGGTCAAACTAGAACCAGAAAATCAAAGGGGACAACTCCAATCAACATGCTATGCTTGCCGATTTTTTGGCTTGATGGTTGCTGCCCCTATCTCAACTGTTGTTTATACCAAACTAGGTCCTCAGACCGTAATCATGGTAATGGCAGCGTTGCCTGCAATCATGTTGCCTATGATTTGGACATTTTCTGAGCAGAAGAATATTCCAATTAAGAGTACATCTGACCAGTGTAATGAGATTTGGACAACCGTTTGCTCTAGGGCCGTTTGGCAACCGCTTGGTTTTGTAAGTATTTTACTGTTTTACTAAGAAAGTTCCAGAAAAAAATACTCACCTATATTATCCAAATTATGATACAAAAGGTTTTTCTATATAATGTACTGCAAGTTGGAAATGCAGCTTGGAGAGAATTTCTTCGTTCAGTGCTTGGATTCACAGCGAATCAATTAAACATTCTCCTAATTGCTGCTTATGTGCTATTGTATCTGGGCATCATGGCTTATAAATATTACTTCATCAAATATAGCTGGCGCACTGTATATATAGTCACAACGCTTCTAAATGGTTTCTTCTCTGCGCTCCAAATTCTCCTTATCACTGGAAACACTTTTGGTCTTAGCCCCTTTTTATTTGCACTAGGGGATGATGCGTTCGCTGATTTTATTGGTGGGATTCAATTTTTGGTAAGTTGTATTATGACCTCTTCTTTTCAAGCCCTAATTTTGTTCTCAACACCAACTTCTTTCGAATCATCTCTTACCCTTCCAAGCCAACAACTATTATGATGGTACATTTGTGTCCAAGTGGTAGTGAAGGAGCATCATATGCTATGTTTACAACAGGTATGATTTCACCATATGTTTAATTTTTATGTACACTTTTCTCTTTAATCTCAACGCTTCCGATCATGATATATGATATTTTGTTGTAGTGAATAATTCTGCTCTTAATCTCTCTAGTGCAATCAGTACGATGCTATTGAGAATTTACGACGTCTCAAAGGAGACAATGCTCTCTGGAGACCTCTCTGGGATGATAAAACTTACTATTCTTACTACTGTTATTCAAGTATCTGGTCTTCTGTTCATCAAGCTACTACCAAGAACCAAAGATGATTTGACGAAACTTCATGGCGATTCATTCTCCGGAAGTAGAATTGGAGGATTTATTTTTTTGTCAGTAACTTTTCTCAGTATTGGTTATTCTGCCATTGTTGGCTTGCTTAATATTATTAATCCTGGTTGGATGGGTGAATCAAGATGAGTGGTAGAATGGAAGGTTTTTTTTGGTATTCTTATACGCGTTGATTGCTTTAGCTGATAATGAACTCACTTTTATAAGACATCGATTAACTTGAAGTAAAGCTACACAATAAGGTCATCGCAAAATATTGTTTCTTTATTGTACTCCTTTAGATTAACTGATTTTAATTCTAATTGAGTTTCAATTTATCTCATCTAGATGTTTTGGTTCAATAAAAAAAATATTTTAAGTTTAACAAAAGGCATATGCTAAGAATAGAAGAGATTAACTGGGGGAGGAGTAAGGTAGAAGAATAAGTTTTGAGCTTTTGTATATTTCTCGAATTGTGGGTGTCACAATGATATTTGCACTACATTCTATATCCCCAAAGAGAGAAAGAATTAAAAACATGTAGGCAATTTCAATTGCTCAAAGATGCCATGTGTAAATATTAAATAGCTTCTACGAAAGATCATGGACATAATTTGAAATCATTGCACACAAAGCAAAAAGATGTTTGCTTACAGATAGAGATTGCTTCAATTTATTTTTCATATGCTTAAAGAGTTTGCTGTATGTTTTCAAAAGAAATCGTGATTGAAATTAACAATTAATGCACGTTATAAATCTTGACAGAAGAAAGTCTTTGGACAAGGGCATAAGTCTCCTAAAACAAATAGAACGGTTCTCAAGGAAAAGGTTCGAGTCTTAAATATGGATGCCTTCATAAAATATTTTCTTAGATTTCTTGAATCATGACGTAATTAAAATCAGCTCAAGATTTATGCCTACATAAAGCAGATTTCTTTATGAATCAAAAGAGAGTTTAAGTATTCTTGCAAAATCAAACGTACGAGCGTTCGTTCGATTGTTCTCATCCAATG
>Ga0209092_10002200_pt1 | contig 18099 bp, 15 predicted proteins | sample FraStrMetagenome_FD_187446 | JGI IMG/M metagenome (GOLD analysis project Ga0209092, IMG submission 187446) | Marine eukaryotic phytoplankton communities from Arctic Ocean - Fram Strait ARC3M Metagenome (SPAdes) (version 2) | ecosystem: Environmental > Aquatic > Marine > Oceanic | place: Fram...
GTAGGATTCAACATAGGTTCAAACTGTTGTATGTTCTTTTTGTCTTACCACACACCAAAATATAGGCTGTTATTGTGTCTCATCTTGTTCTATGTCGAATTAGAGAAAGGCTGTTTCAAATATCATAGGCTTTCAGGCTTAAAGTAACAAAAAGGAAATGAGTAGGAGAAAAATTCGCGAGGTTTGGTTAAATCAAGTAGAGAGAAACTTAATTTTGTCGATTTAATTACGTCTACAATGTTGTTATTTAATTACAGCGACTTCTCTTTAAAAATGTAAATGGAGCTTTTGTTACCTCATCATACTTATCTCTGTTGGAAAATTGCATATGTATCGGTAATTTGATATGGATCAGATTCTCTGGGGACATCGATGTCAAAGATCTTAGATTTTTCACTTAACACAAAATGAGCGGGAATTCTTGAACGTGAGAAACAGCATGTCTCTTTCCTGTCTTCTTGAGAGATCATGCTTGCCGCCAAGATATGAGCAATGCCGACATGCAGAAAATAGCTTATAAAGGGGAGTTAGCATGGACGGTTCCGATGTAATAAATTGAAATGGACCATTATATCATGGTTGATCAGTAGCAGGGAATGCTTTTGTTTTTTTTAGAATAAAATAAAACTGAAATTTGCATTTTTCAAGAATTCTTGGGAACAAGTATCAGCTTGTTTCCCAAGAGAATAAAATATATAATGAGTGAGTGCTGCTGTTAAAAAGTATTTTAGTCAAAAAGCAAGAATCATAAACAATTTTTAATGTTAAGATCTTTTACAGTTCTTTTCTGAAGAATTCGATTATGTACAGCAGTAGTAGATAATGTAGATTAAAATAGTTCTTGGTGTACATTTTCAAAAACGAACGCAGCGTTCTGTTATTGTGTACATTTAGGCTGTTTGTTGTTAATGAATTTTTAGTTGTTTGTTCTCCGTAGCCATATACTTACAGTATGTAGAAAATAATTTATGTACTATTTTAATTAGTGAATCTTAGGTAAATCCAGATATTTAGTGCGGTACAATAGGAATCAATCACGCACGGGCTATGTATGTGGGGGTGCGATTTTTGAATATATTTCTTACGTTTGTACGTAAAGACACGTAGGTAAAGAATTAATTACACGATTCTCCCCTTCTCAAATTTTATATTCTGAAAGAGCAATATTGAAAGCCTGTTCCTTACATTCGATTACCTCCGAAAACATAGTCCATTCATCATTCTAAAATAGGCGGTCAATCCCGAACATAAAACCAGTACCGAAGAATTATCTGTAACCGAAACAATGGAGGTTGCATCACCACTCCCTCTCTCACATGGACGCGCTGGAACAAAGCGATCTTACCATGGGTCTCCTTTCTTGGTGGAGACTGAACCAGGTCAATATCCGGGTGCTCAAGGCGATTGTTCCATGGGAATGGAAGAGCCTCAATTCATGAATCAGCCTTTTAAGAGAAGACGTTTCAGCGATGCTAAAGTTGAAACACCAATTAAATCAAACTTCCCCATCTTTGCATCTCCATCGCAGCCATCAAGTGCGCAGATGACATCAAATGCTTTCGGTGAGTTCAATCTTAACGTAATTCCTTTTTACTTAGGCACACGTTTTTTTCCAGTTTTTCAAAATGCCACTTGCCGTGTGCAATGTCTGTCTCGCGCAAATTCGCCGTAATATGTCTTGATCTAATAAACATCTATTCTACCATCATGCTAAAAACATTACAGGTCAACCAAGCAGCAAGAGAGCCCGTACTGAAAACGGCTGGAATCAAAGCCACGCGAAGCAACAAATTTTATTAGAATTGAAAAAAGTAGTTGATCAACAAGCTGCTGAAATCGAACGCCTCAAATCTGAGAAACAGTCCGTTGAGAATTCATTCACAGAGACTAAATCACAGCATGAAAAAATCATAGGTGAAAACCGGATCTTGAAGAAAGCTGTCACCATTCAACAAGAGAGACAGAACCAATCTGCCAGAGAACTTGAGGCAGCTTGCAAATACAGGGTTGATGCGGAAGAACGCATACGGCGATTAGAACAAATGAACTTGAATTTGCAATTCCGACTTCAAAGTCAGGAAGCTTGCGCTCCAAATCATTTCATGGGCTTCAATCCCCGCCCGCCGGACGTTTATTGAAGATCTGGGCTATCCATGTAATAGCAGAACCTGGGAGGCTATTGAACTGTATTTGGGGTCTTAAAAATGAACAAGAAGCTTTATAGAAATGTTAATTTGTGCTGCTGTTTTTATTATAAAAAAGTGTGAAACACAGTCTATATAATTACATTTTACATTCAACTCTAAGTGTTATCTCAGCATTGATGTAGAAAAGTTGATTGCAATACAATTGTGCCAACCAAATTCAACAATAAGTACCAGGTATTTGATATTTCGTATGCTGTGTTGATGGTGGCATTTCCAAGTTAAGCATGTAAAATAATGCAACATAATTGAAAATAAGTATTGAAATCTAATAACTTTTAAAATTAATTCGTGACTTTTCCTGAAATAGATAATGGTATTCCAACCAAAAATGCATGCCAAACATCAATATCAACCGAAAATTACAAGCATGCTCTTTGGTTCTTAAATTAATTGGGTATCAAGTGGTCGAACACATTAGAAAATTGCCTGATAATTTTCACTCTTCATCGCTGTCGCTATCATCTTCCTGAAGCCAAACTAGAACTGGTTCCATCTCAGAACGGAGAGTGGCTCTGGATTCCTCGTCTAGAGAATCCAAAGTGTATTCACTTCGGCCTTCCGATGCCCATTCCAAAATGACATCTTCCTCGAGCGCATCTTCGTCAAAAAACTGCTTAATGATAACTGGGAAAGTCTTGGGTTTCTCCACACAAAGAGCTTCCACAGCAGCAATCAAATGCCTCTCCATAATAGGATTTGAGTTGGTAATGACAGAAACAACTGGGGAATATTTTTCAATTTCTTTTCCTTTGAAGAAATTCTCGGTGATTGCTGCACGGATAAAAATGTGTACTTTATCGTAAGACTTGAGGGCAGAGGCCATTTGCTGGTTAACAACTAGTTCGGCAATTTCTTCGGCAGATGCATCAGGATTGTTGGCCAAAAATGACTTTGTCTCTTTTACGGCAAGGTCTGTAAGGGTCAATTGGAAAAAGAAGCTGTTTGTTTAGATGTATATTTGATAGAAAGATTATATCAGAAAAAAATAAAGATGAAAAACTTACCCATTGCACCATCATCATCAACTCCAACTGCTTCTTCAATACTAAGATCATCAACTGCATCAGCAAGCTCGTCATCTTGCTTTCCAAACATGGCATCTTTGATATAGTCAGCACCACCATTCTCGGATGTTCCTTTATCTTTATCTTTTTTGTCCTTCTTCTTTTCTTTTTTTTCCTTCTTTTTGTCCTTCTTGTCTTTCTTTTCCTTCTTCTCTTTTTTCTCCTTTTTCTTGTCTTCATCAGAATCGTTCTTCTTTCCCTTCTTATCCTTATCCTTCTTTCCGTTCTTCTTATCCATTTTCTTTTTTTTCTTGTTTTGTGCAAGAATGAAAGTGCACAGCTTATGCTGCATATTCACCATTTCTTTTGCACCGCAAGCTTTGCACCTATGCCAGATAATTTCATTCTTAATCTTGTATTCCGATTCTGGCAAACGACAAGAAGGGCAGAGAACAAAGTTTTCGATGTACTTGTGGACATTATCCTGAAGGACTTTATCATTGTGAGCGCCGTTTACAACCGCACGGTCAGTTTCCTCATTGTAAGAAGTCTGTGCTCCAAGTTCGCATCCGAAAAATTTATTAACTTCGGCTGGAGAGCGATGAAGACTTAGACCAAGGTCTGAAACGTTGACAATCACAGTCTTGATTCCATTTCCTTTTCCTTCAATCTTGCCGACAACGGTAGGCATTTTATAACGATATTCAGGATCGTCTACGGGGGTAGTTCCGGAGATGTTGATGATTTGGGCTTTACGACTCATTTTTAAATGTTTGCTTCCTTGTGTTAATATATATTATTGTGGCTTTGAGAATAGTTTGTTCAATCTTAGGTAATTGAAATTTTTTTGTTGAGCTTTATTATTTCGGGGTTATGTGTAGTTGAGGACTGTTGCTTATTCATAAATTGCAGGGTGTTGTGAGACTGTAAACCCACTTTTATCTTACTTGTACCGCGTATAATGGTGATTAGCGCGACCGAATTGCGAAGTCTTTGTGCTTGATTAACTCGGTGAAAGTTGAGGTTGGTATATCTTTGTCGAAAATTTAGTTTCGAATTCTTGGCCATGGACAGCTAGCTGAACAGATGGAAGGTTTGCGTGTTCCCGCTGGCTCTAAACTAATTTACCTAACCCATCAATATGACAACATACTGGGATTCACATACGTAATAATTATAATGTTGATTTCGATGAAGTTGAGCTGCCATTCAATTTCGTTTCTCAAGCTCAACATACGCATGTAGATGACGAAGATTCGCACTCTTAGAAATCTTACGTAAAAACTCTGGACACTTAAATGTATCTTCCTCGAAACATAACCTAAAACGAAGAGACTTCTCCTGAGCTTACAAGATGTTTCTTTGTTGTGAATAGATGCTCTTATAAGAACCAGTCCAATATTATCAAGAGCAAGGTCTCATACTAGTTCTCATGAACGGATATAACCTCATAATTCATAATTTTTGTAGTCTAATATTGAACTCACCGAAGCAGATATCTCCATTAGCTCAGTTGGTAGAGCGCGAGACTGTTAATCTTGAGGCCGTTGGTTCAATCCCAACATGGAGAGAAATTCGTTTTGAAGGTATGCATCAAATTTTCTATTTTTTATTTCAATATTAAGATCAGATTATACTATGCACCAAAATTAGTCATTTGGTCTATTTTTACTTAACGAATTTTGAAGGACTTGCCAATATTTGTAATCTAAGTAAGGGTCATTCCAAAAAATTATCAATCAAAAACATGTGTTTTTATTCCACGTGTATTCAAATTTTCGACACTTATTTTAGGAATTCTGATTTGCCAGATTCCAATTTTGGACCTTTTACAATTGAATTGGTGAGGCTTGCTTTTGATGCACATGTAATATTTTCTAATTATTTATTTGATATAACGTAAATTCTCATTTTTACATTACATTATTTCCCACTGGTTGTCAGTGGTTTCTCCCATTTTTGGAACATCATCATTAACTGACAAGGTAACAGAAGCAACTCGAATAACAATGAATACTGGTAAGATGTTACATTTAATTTGTGTTATTTATTTTATTACATTCACTAATCTATCATTTTTTCCTTTAATGCAGGTAACCTGTACAAGAAGAACAAAAGAAGATTAAGAGAAGTAACAAAAATTTTAATAGAAATGTTAGACCCAAACAGAGTAGATTTTCACTCCAACAAGTAAATGTGCACACTATTGGATTATGTGGAAATGTTGAAAGAGAAGGTGATAATCCTTCATTTGATGCTTATACCCCAAGCAAATGCTGCGAGATAAAGAGCAACATCAAGAGATTTTTGTTGCCCAAAAGTTCTACTAGTGCATGGGGTGGCACCAATGTCGCTGAAAGAACAGTAGTAGCAGAAGTTAGTGACAGTGAACCAGCAAGTACTAGTTAATCTAGTAAGAAAAATGAGGTTGTTAAGGATTCAAATGATAAACAGAGTTTTAGTAAAATTGCAAACAAAAATAAAGAAGCAGTAAAAAAACAGGATATATGCCCTATAAATCCTGGTGTGCTACTCTCCATTTGATCCACTGACACATATTGTCCTGATGATGTTGCTTACAATATTTTGTGATTGTGTGTTGCTCCCTTTCGAGTCCAAGGTTGTCTGGTCATGGAACCAAACATACAACCAGCAGCACATTTTGGAGGCTTTACTTCTAGGAACTTCTTAGGTAAGATTCCCATTGCACTCAATAATTTCATCTTGCGATAAGACAGATGACCTAAACGATAGTGCCATCTCATGAATTCAGATAAGGTATTAACGTCAATAAGGTTGTCGTTTGGATCCATGGGTGAGTCTGAACTGATGTCGAAATTTAACATATGATTTAATGAAGGATCTTGTTGTTGGCTGATCCTTGATTCGTTGCATATCAATCTTTCTTGTGAAACTTGATTTGGAGATGCACATGCCATACAGAAGGCATTGTATATGGTATAGTTTGGTGCAGAACGAAATATAGCTACATTTGAATGCGGATCTAAAAAACTGTTTTCTTGTTTTGATTTTGATTCCAGTTTAAGACGCATCTGTCTTGATAAGTGGCGCATCAAGTGCCATTCTTCTTCAGGAAGTTATCGTTGGATTGCTTGCTCCACTGTTGAGGAGATAATAAACGAATTGCAGCTTCAGGTACGTACAGACAATCATGGATTGACAGAACATGTGGCTTGCCTTCATCATCCAAAATCCTCCACTTAACTGTTCCTATCCCATTTATCTTGATTCTGCTACTGATGCCGTTTTAGAAATGCTCTTAGAAGAGTGATTATCGATTCCTATGCGAACGGAATCTGATTCAAAGTAAACTTGTGGACTTTTATTGCTCATTTTTGACTTGAATCTAACAATATTTGATACTTCCCATTGTAATTGATTACGCGATTTGCATCCTACTCGGGAGTAATTTCTTTTACTTTTGGGAATGATGTATCTGCGTTGCTTTCTGAGTCGACGATTGCCTTGAATGGTTGAAGTATGCCATCTGGTTGTTTTTCATTTTGATTTATTTGATTTGTTGACTGCATTTTTGACATATACACTATCTCGAATCTTTTGCTTATTTTTTCATTTACTTCTTTTCCATTTGCTTTTATGAATAAAGTTAAACATTAAAGCGATGATATTTATGATGTTTAAATACGGAATTTCGTCGTCATAAATTTTCAAAAGAGCATGTGATAGAAAATTACACAAAAATATTGTGCATGCAAAGAAAAGATAGTGTTCAATGAGTCATTCGTTACCTAGAATGGCTTGAAGATCGCTTAGGGCAGCTGCATTTGAAGTTTCGGAATCTCCTTCCTCCATGCGTTTCTTGTACAATCGACAGTCTTGCAGATGATGTTTTCCCCATGCCAGATGTTCTGAGCACCAGATGTAAGTCTGTCCATCTTTGGTCATGGTGTTGGGGGTGCCATTGGCTGGAGGCAATCGCTTCCAAGCTTCATCATTCTTATCTATGATTTTCGAATTATTTTTCGGCTTGCACTTTTCACTCTTTTAATCCTTCTTCTTCTTGAATTGATTAGATTTAGGCTTGGATGAGCCCTGGAGCTTCTTAGATAATTGTAGGTTCTTATCTTTTAACTGTTCGAATTGAGAAGTGAGAGTGACAAGCTTTTCTTGTTCTGGGCTCAATGTGTTCCATTGACCCTCCTTCTTGATGCTATTAACCTTGTTTAATGCATCAATCATAAGTGAATCTTCATCAATCGCTTCACCTTCCTCATACAAATCCTTCTTGCGTTGGATATAGTCAGTGAATTGTTTGTCCGTGCACGTCTTGTAACCCTTGAATAGATTACCTAGCAGATCAGTGGTTTGCTGCCCTCTAGCGAGAAGGTCTTGACGAAGTTGACAAACATACTGATTAAACTTGTTGATGTCTCCCTTGATTAACGACATGTAGCAGTCAAGGTTGGTTAACGCAGTTCGAATATGCAGTACAGTGGATCTTGTGTCCACTGCGGCCTTAGACATGATTAACTTAAATAGTGAAGGTCCAGATTGAATACCATTGATGGTATATTTGTCTGCATCGGTTAGAATCTTGGTTCTACCTTCATCCGTGAGAGATGCCATAATGCAAGCATACATCTCATATGAACTCTGTGCTTGCCTGGTTTGCAGTTGAATATAGTTGGTACAATGATCACGAATTTGATTCAATGTCAATGTACCATGTGCTTGCAATAAATCAACATTTTCAACTGTCAAGATGTCTGCTTGTTGAATGTTTCAACCGTACATGGTTGCTCTATCATTGAGTGTCTCAATGAAAATTTGGACTGATCCTTCCTCCACATTAAATACATAATTGAGTGGAGCTGTTGCTTTATTGAAAAGCTTTACACCAGCGGCATTCAAAGTTTAATACAGGTTGCTGAATTTCTCCTGCATTGATTGCCTGGGTATTTGCATTTGGGACTGATGGTTGTAAACCTCCAGGTACGTTTTTGTTCTGATCAGCCATGTTGTCTCGTCCTGAACTAGTGACTACAATAGTGTCAGATTATTAAAGATAACTTTTTGCTTTAATCCAATTGCGCAGAGGAAGTGTGTGGACTTAATCAAAAATTGTCGGTTTTAATATTGTGTGTTAATAATTTTATAGGTTTGTAATCTAAAGTTTTATTGGACTGATCCAAATTTTTGTGAATGACGGATTCAATTTACATCAAGATTATTCAACGCTCAGCATCCTCTATCATCCCTCTGATCATAGTTCATAATATAAAGTAACACTTATCAACCAAAATTTCATTCATAGATCTAACTCGAATCGAAACATAGATGCATCGACTTATTCATAAACCATAATGTATTTGCTTGTTAGGAGGAGAAATAGACAACATATACTTCAACAGAAATTTGGTTAGGTTGTCATTCAAAAACTCCTCTTTGATCCTAATTCTAGTGTTCCAAAAATCCTGAATTATCTCACAGTGACGGATTTGTCCAAGGAAATTTTAGTGAGTGCATAGGTTGGGTGCAGAGCCGTGTCAAAGAACACTTCAGTCAGGTCCTTGCCATGAGAGAACGAATGTTGAGACGAGGAAGCGTCACGAGATTTCATCACGAGAGTATCAGCGAGGATATCGTTGAGGGATAACGCAATGGGAACTGCTTCAGCACATAATAAGTTTAGTGCTCCAATAACTAAAGGATGTTGTTCTTGTGGGTCGGAGGCGTGATCGAATGCGACCTGTGCCAAGTAGAGGGTAACCAGTTTGTTGTCGTGTACAAACAGGAAACCTTCAACGTTCGCGGAATGAAGGAGTTGTGTTGTGCGAACGTCCGTGGTTCCTTTAATATGTTTGTAAGCTGGGTGAAGGTGAACATCCGCAAAAGATGGTGGGGTAGTATATGAGATAAAAGAGCCTGTCATGTTTGCAGCAGTAGGTGAGACAAGGGCAATGGACATAGTGTCGGAGGCAGAAGGAACAAGAATCGGGGTAGAAGCTAAAATGCTGTTTTTGGTTTCAGACAATTCTTAATGAATTTGTGAGAGCAAACTTAGTATTTTGAGAAACAAATCATGTATGGTTGGGTGATAGTAACTATGTATTGGTCCAGAAGAGAGTATGCATGTGGTGAAAGTAAAGCATGTAGAAGTGATGGTTGTGAACATGAAGAAAAAAAGATTTTTGTTTTTGATGGTTTGTAGACGTTATGTATGTAGGTTACTGAAGTTTCTCCGTCTGTTTGGCGCGTGAAGAAAAATAGAGGGGGGGGTCGTAGATAGTGGTGATGTGGTTGAAGTAAGAGAAAGGAATAAGATCATACCACAAATGCGTTATTTGGATGCAGAAAGGTAAGGGGAAGTATTAAAGTGAAGTGGGGAAATTTGGAGGAAAAGTAATGGGCGTATCGAAGATAAGGAATTGATGATGTTTATGAAGAGCTGGTATGAGATATAGAGGAAAGGATAGATCGTGCAATATTACGTAGGCAAAGGAAGTGGCGATGATTTTGAGACATCTACAGAGCGAAATTGAGGAAGGGGAACAGATGTTTTTGGGTTCTGTCGGAAAGGACGGTAGTATTGGGTGCTCTGTCTATACGAACCAACGCTTCACCTTTGGCAATATATGTGTGATCACTCAAGAAAAAACGATAGAATTTTTTTGAGCCAAAGATCGGGGTATTGCTGTTGAAACAAATTGTGAAACAGTATGAAAGGGCTTTCGTTGGAAAATAAGGAAGCGTAATCATGGATGGGGGGAATTGCATGGATGTGAATGTAAAGCAGTTATGGTGCGGAAAAAGAGGGGGGGGGATATGTTTTGTTTTTGTGTGCATGGTTGAAAGGAAAAAGAAAGCTATTGGTGACGTAAGAGGTATTTTTTGCTGGTGTAGAAAATGATTGTTTGTGTGACATATCGTATGAGCGTGAAGAAAGTGAAATAACACAGTATGGAATCATGATGAAAGGTATGCAGAAGGGAAAGAAAAATACAATAGGGGTGGTCCATGTTATAATCCAGTGGCTCAGTCGCTAGATTTATTGTATTTTGGTTGTATATTTTCTGTTATTAAATATTATAAGCTATTATTAATTATATCAAATATTAAATTTGATATTTGTTTTGTATGACAATAGTGATGAATTCATTATATTATCACACTCCCTCTTGATATAATACTCACTAGCTTAACAGCCGCTAAACTTCTTTCTCAGGTAAGCAAACTGGGGAGCCTCTAAAGGCTTAGTTAACGCATCTGCCAATTGCTCTACAGAATCTATCGAATGTAGATTTATCGTCTTGTTCACATGTCGCCTAAAATGATGGTATTTCATGGCGATATGCTTCGTACGAGGACTGAACTGTCTGTTCTTTGCCATCGCAATCCAGCTTTTCTTCGTGTTTACGTAGCTTGCAGTGTACCATATGTTTTACTCTCATCAACGGAAAAATCTTGTTCACCTCGTCCATTAATTACATTATACTTAGTACGTCTCTCATTGCTGTTAAGAGAGCGATATACTCTGATTCCGCAGTTGACAGAGAAATTTCTGTTTGCATACGGCTCGCCCATATAAGTGGATATCCTGCATACATCACTATATATCCAGTTCTGGATAGAACATTATCAGGGTTGTCTGCATCTGCTTTTGCCCAACTACCTGCAAAGTCTGCATCCACATAACACTCCAGGCCTTTCTTTGTATCTGGTAAGTACACTATACCTCTGTTTAAAGTTCCTAGCAAATACCTACCCATCCTCTTAACGGCTTTTTTATGTGACAACATTGGTTTCACCGAAAACCGGGCACATTGATGGACCGCCATCGAGATGTCGGGCCGGGTCGTGCCCTGCAAATACGTCAGCATCCCGATGGCCGTACGGTAGTTCCATGGGTTCACCCTAGGTACACCATTTAGATCCTTATGTAGTAGCGGTTTGACAGCAGGTGTAGGTCTAGTATTGCATTTGCTATGATTTGCTGTTATACCTAACAAATCTATTACTCTTTGTATAAAAAAGGGTTGCACAAACTCAAAATTACCATTTTCTTTGGATTTTACATCAACACCCAAATATTTTGAGAGTGATCCTTCATCGGTAAGTATATAATGCTTCTTCTTCAAATTCTCTACTAACTTTTCTAACACACGTTGTTTCCTCGATATTGCTATCATGTCATCCGCATATACGAGGATGATACAATCATCCTTGATGAAGACACATTGATCAATTTCCGACCGCAAGAAGGTTGTTAAACCAATTCAACGAAGCGTCTGCTAATCCATACAAATTCTTTTTTAGCTTTAACATGTATTGACCCTTTCTTCCAAACCTAAACCCATATGGCATCTCCATGAACACATCGCGTTCCAAATCCGCCTGAGGAAACGCTAGCACAAAATCGATCGATTTTGTTTCTAGCCTATGCAAGACCGTCAAGATCCAGAGCAACCGTACGCTTATCCAGTTGACTACTGGGGCGTAGGTTTCCCAGTAGTCAACACCCCAGTGTTGTATACCACCATGGACATTCAATTTAGACAATTTAGTATTATATTTTATTACGCGGCGCTGCCAAGCTCCTATGTACGAGACTTGCGCTCACCATGGACATTCAGTCTCGCCTTGTGCTTATAGACCTGCCCATCTGGATGCCTTTTCCTCTTGAAGGCTAAAAACATCATTGTTTGGGGCGACTGTTGCAAAGACAAGGTAATGGCATTGGTTTTTAGTTCCATCAAACAAGAGATTCATGTTATGGAAGTGAGTAACAAATGCAGCCAATCCACCATCTTTTCTATTCATCGATTGATTTGCTTTCTCAATCGTTGCTACTCCAAACATTCTCCTAACCGAGCTATCATTCGATTCTACAGCTCTTACTGATGGTTGCGGTGTCCTAGAGCTTCTTCTGCAAGTCATCTTGTCTATAATAATAATAATAGAATTTATATTTATAGTGCTATAATCTAATTTGTAAACAGGGAATAAAAAATGCACTGGCCCCAATTTAGAGCTGCTTGGGTTTCGATTTCAACCCCGTTATAAATTCGTAGTTGAACTTTTTTTATTTCACAATTTGTCTGTTGTCTCCTATAGTCGCTTACGTTTCAATGAAGACAGTTTTTTCGGGCCGGGCGGCCCCCGCAAGTCATCTTGTCTAGATCCGGTAAGGTAGGTTGTATAATCAATGCAATATTCTTTTCTCCCTCTGAATCTTATACTTTTTCTTTTATTGTATCTCCCTTTGAACTCATACTCTTATCAGAAGTAGTAGATAGTAAAACTGGCTTAGTACAATCTCCCTCTTGATTAGGTACGTGATTGTTTGATTCATATTTTGACTATAACCACAACTTAGCTAAATCATAATCGTTTTCCGATATTACTTCTGATTTCTTAACTATTTCCAACCAATTCGGAGGCATATCACCACTCGCAAGGTATGGTACCGTCGTGAAGTGATCATCGAAGGCCACATGGAATTGCGGAGAGACATGAAGTGTTCTTGGATTCAAAACAAGCGGAACGGTGCCAGCATGGCAAGGTGAGTGGCCTATGTAAATACCAAGGCGAGACCTTGGTTCCCATTTCGCTTTCATGGTCCCTGTTTACAAATTCCTATCTAACACATAACACGGAGAGCCCCACGTATGTAATTCCTTAAAATCCATTTGCTTTGTTGTCTTACAAAATTTTTGCGCAGGTGAATAACCTTTGCTATCAACATGCATATGGTTATACAAAAGTTCTGCATATTTATATGCAAAGGGCCATAGTATCACAGATATCATGGCTGGCCAGTGTCGCTTCGCATGGAGAAGGATGATTCTGGCTTGTAATGATAAGGTTTGGAAGTGCCGTTCAATTATACCATTTTGATGGTGAGCACCAACACCACAATATTCAATCTTTTGTTGCGTTTCTCTCACTGCATCTATAAATGATTTCTCTGCAAATCTACCATTGTCAGCTCTATATTTTTCTACTTTTATTCCACAGGTATCTGCATGGGATTCAAAAGACAATTTTGCCGCAAGGGTTTGCTCACCATCCAACGAGGTTTGCAGGGAAGAGAAACTGTAACCGGTATGATTATCATAAAAACCGGTTGCACCACAAATTCTAGTGTTAGTATGCCACCCGCTGATTCGTGGAACAAGCCCCGGTTGAGCCACAACGATTTGTTCAACCGATATTTTGGCACCAGCGTAGGATTCATCCTCTTTTCATATTGTTCTCACATTCTTATTGCCTTTACTTCTCCAGGCGCGCTTCCGTATCTTTCCAAACATGCACGATGGGCATATAATTGTAGATCCTTTTAACTGCTTAAATTTTGCAGGTAGCATATTGTTTTCAACAAGCCAATCCATCTTCGCAAATGGTAAGTGACCAAATTGGTCATGAATTGCTGTTTTCCATTCTTTTTGAAGTTTCGATAATGGATGCGGATGACGAATTAATTCAATCTCCTCCTTTGTTAAACATTTACTGTGATGCACAAAATCTTGAGTAGTAGTTGGCACAATTGATACATCTGTCTCGTCACTTGCTAATATATTATTTGGATTCGCTGTAACTTTTCTGTCATCTCTAAACGTAATGCTATATAAAATAGAATCTGCTTTATCATTAACTTTTATTGACTCGATAATCCCCGCTTCAACATGTTCTCCATTTTTATATACAATTTCTTCACCACATTCATATTCTGCATTTAGAGACTTCAATGTATGGGGATTTTTTGCGTGATAACATTGCTGACTTATTGGGCAAATACTGTCTAGGAAGTTGCAAAACTTATGAAAGGACGAATACCCATCATTAACAATCATCTCCGGCATATTGGCTTTGGAATGTTTGAACGTCTTTTGAAACTTTCCATTGTCCCAAGAAAAAATGGAATCTTGGCCAGAAGAATTTATTCTGGTCCCTTTTTGCTGATAATCGCCAATAGCTTGCAAGAAAGCACTTACTCCAAGAATGTTTACTGGAGAAGTAGGAATATGTAGGACTTTTGGAATCACAAATCCGTGATATTTTCCGAAATCATCTCTCCAACCAATATTTAAATCGCCTACTCCAACTGGTGTACCATTTCCAACCGCAGATGACACTCCACAAAACTTTTTAGGGTCTATTTTAATGTAAGTTTTAGGATCAAAATTCTTTTTGTGCCTCCAAATAACACAATTTGCCGAGTTGTCAACTAGTTACATTTGGACCCCAAATTTTGATAAACGCAAATATATGTATGGGGAAAGATGATCGTTCACCATATAGAGCAGTCTGATAAACTGTTATAATCCAGTAGCTCAGTCACTAGATTTATTGTATTTTGGTTGTATATTTTCTGTTATTAAATATTATAAGCTATTATTAATCATATCACAATTTCTCAATATCAAATATTAAATTTGATATTTGTTTTGTATGACAATAGTGATGAATTCGTTATATTGTCACAGTCCAAAATGTAAAGAGAGCGTAAACAAGAATATAAGGAAGAAGTTCGATGTAATACGGCGATGGAGCGTTGTAAACGGATTGAATAGGACGGAATGAGAGAGAATGAAAAGGTATAAAGAAAAATATGGTGTTTAACCGTGTGTTGATGTATGATGTAGAATATAAAATAAAAAATTTCATTGATTGTAATATTGAAGTATTGTTCTAACATGATAATTGATATATTAGGCGATATGATTGTCTATCGTAGCCTTGAATGTTGTTGATCGTTAAGTTTTGGTAAATTTATGAAAGTGACTTTTGTTAGGTCGGTATTAGACTTAGATGTTGTGCATATTTATTAAACATATCACGTTCGGAATTGGCACGTGGAAGAGTTTGAAAATGGTACGGATAGTATACGTCATCATTTTTCATTCTCAGTCTACGGTCGAGAATCGAAACTGAAAAAACAACAACTTACGTTAAATAATGGCCTTCCATGTATCATTTTCATGTTACATAGAAGACTCAAAGCATGAAAGAACCAACAAATTGGATATCTACGTCTCGTCTACGATCAAATTTACCTAACTAACTTACTACATCTTTGGAAGAATCAAAAAGATTTCAACCTAATCTTGGAAAAACCTATACAAATTTAATATGAACATTCTTTTCAATATTTGAGAAGTTTTCTTTATTGAATTCTTTATTTAAGCGATTTACAACTTATATAAACATAAGCTAATAATTTATTACTATCCGCAACAATGGATATTGCTAAGTAAAAATATAGCACTCCTGTGGAGATTTCTTTCTTAAATCTTCATAATAAATCAATAGTGTTTCCAATTTAATTTTGTGCTTTATTTTGTTAAAACTAAAAACTAAAATCTCTCGTTTGGTTCACGAGTTAAACAATAGAAAATGTGAGCGGTACTGAAAAACAGGACCGCTGTTCAAACAATCACAATGGCCTTGTGATCTATTCCTGTGTTGAGTCATTTACGTGAAATACACTAAAAAATATACTCATGTAAAAACAATTCCAGACATAATGTCTTCGTCTGTATCGTACATATACAGAAATGACCACAGTCACTCTAACAAGTATTTTTCGAACTTTAACGAGCTCTGATAATCCATGAACGACGCCCCTTTCATCAAGACTGTCCTGCCTCTTGCTTAGTCCAAACACATGACTCCAAAAATCATTTGGAGTGCGTTTACACTCACATTATTGAGTTTGCTTATTCTACCAGAAACATCTGTGTCAATCTATCAGCCTGACAACAAGGTCGAAGATAGCGAAAAATTCCAGTTCCTATTTGGTTTTCTTTCTTCCTTAGCACATACGAAACATGGATGGAAGAAGTATCTGGTTCATCTTTATAAGTGTAATGATCAACCCACTCAATCCCCACCATTTTCGAATACAACTACTGAGCCGTCCTCATATCCTTCTGTTGAACCTTCAGTTTATTCCTCTACGGTACCCTCAACTGTACGCTCTACCGTACCCTCAACTTTACCCTCAGCTGTACACTCTACCGTACCCTCAACGGTACCCTCAACGGTACCCTCAACTGTGCGCTCTACCGTACCCTCAAGTGTACGCTCAACCGTACCCTCAACGGTACCCTCAACTGTACCCTCGTCTCTACCCTCTACAGAGCCATCTTCGAATCCATCTATGAAACCGTCCTCAGAACCATCTATTGAGCCTTCAATTTCTTCATTGCCGTCGTCATCCAATCCGCCTACCTCGACACCATCAGTTTCGAATGCTCCTTCAGGCGAACCATCCATGGAACCGTCTTATATTCCATCTAGGTCCACACTTCCGTCAAACCTACCATCTACTATACCATCAAATAGTCCAACTAATCAGCCGACCAATGAGCCATCCAGTGAACCATCAAATATTCCTACTAATGAGCCAACCAATCAGCCGACCAATGAGCCATCCTCTGAATCATCAAATAGTCCAACCAATGAGTCATCCACTGAACCATCAAATAGTCCAACTAATGAGCCATCCAATGAACCAACAAATAGTCCGTCTCTTAGTCTACAACCAACAATCCTAGTGGAAAAGAATCATAATTTTCAGTGGAAAATAATAACAAATGATACTCATCGAGTTTTTGAGAATGAAGACCAGATCGTGCAAGGTCTTAAAAAATTTCTAAGTCACCTTTTCCGATGCAAAAGCCATGCTTTGATCAAGGATGTTAAATTAGTAACCCCGTCAGGTCAGGACAACCAATTTGTGAAAGGAGTTTGTTTTGGCTTTCGCAAAAGCTGTGCTATTAATCTTTCTGAGGATCAATGCAATGACAACTCTCTCATTAAGAAGTTTGTAGCCGAACGAATGCTAGCGATTTCTTCCAGCTTCGATTATGAAATTGACCTATCAGTTTCATTTGATTTTGATTCTGATGATATTAGTGTTGTACCCGATTTCCTGTCAGAGCTAATTGAAGGAGTATCTGGAGTACCAAGAGCAGTGGCTAACTCTCTTGTACCACCTGAAGTAAACGATGAGGCCACTCTCACAATAAATAAAGATTCGGATAACAGTAATTTAAAAAATGGAGCAAAGTTTGAGCAACATGCAATAAACTTCGAAGGGTTGGTTTCTCTATCAACAAAGGATTTTTCCATAATTGAATCTAATTCATCTGATGATTCAAACAGAGAGTCTTTATACTATGGTGCTCCAAATCGAAATTGTGGTAAGAAATGCGTAGATGAAGACGAATTAGTAAAGAAAATATTTTCATTTTATGATGTAGATTTCAATGCTACCATTGATGCATGCTTTTGGGACGATATCAATTGCATCGATGATTCTGTGACACAAATATTCCTCCGTAAGTATTGAAACCACTACTTTTGTTACTTTTAGTTCTCTATGCACAATATCGACCTAATATTTTCTTTCAAATCACGCATTTTGCACAGAAAATAAAGAAATAGTAAATAAAAACATTTCGAAAGATTTTTCTTCTTTACCTAATTTAAAAGGAATATATTTGAGTAAGTTGATTGCAACTAGAAGGAATTGCAATTCGATGAATAATTATTGTGTTCATTCCTAAATGTTGCACCCCTATAAAATCATGATTAGATAACAATGAGATCACTGGCTCTATACCAAGTGAATTATCTGAATTAAAGCAGCTCGAGGTTCTATGCATTCGTAAGTTCATTTCACCATTACAGAATTCAAATATCAAAACCAAGCTCAACGAAGATTCTTTATTGCATGTATTTATTTGCAGATGAAAATAATATTACAGGATCGTTGCCAACTCAGCTTGCAAACCTGCCAAAGTTGAAAAAAATCAGTTTTTGTAAGTACATGTTATTGAATGTTGCAGTCAATGATGAACTCAACAATTCTCATAAAATTATAGACAATAATTTTCTGA
>Ga0209092_10002203_pt1 | contig 18092 bp, 17 predicted proteins | sample FraStrMetagenome_FD_187446 | JGI IMG/M metagenome (GOLD analysis project Ga0209092, IMG submission 187446) | Marine eukaryotic phytoplankton communities from Arctic Ocean - Fram Strait ARC3M Metagenome (SPAdes) (version 2) | ecosystem: Environmental > Aquatic > Marine > Oceanic | place: Fram...
AACCTTGAATAGTAACAATATCTGTTTTTTCATCAATAGGAACTAATTTTTCATTCATTTTAGTGCCAAATACAGCTACAATACGCTGACGAAGATTCCCTGCTTTTAGATGATAGACTTCGTTATTATTATGATGTAATAAAAAAGAAATATCTGCATGTGCTAAGGCAACGCGTTGAAATTCATCTATAATATGGCGTGTTTCTACGGTATCTGATTTTAAAAAATTTCTTCTTGCAGGAATGTTATAAAATAAATTTTTAACAGCTAAGCTAGTACCTTCTCCGGTTGAAATAAAATCTTGTGATATTATTTTACTTCCCTCAATTTTGATGTTTGTTCCTAACTCTTGGTCTACTGGTTTTGTTTTTAATTCTACATGAGCAATAGCCGCAATAGAAGCTAAGGCTTCTCCTCTAAAGCCTTTTGTACTTAAATTAAATAAATCCTCTGCTTTCTGAATTTTAGAAGTAGCGTGGCGCTCAAAACTCATTCTGGCGTCTGTAGTGCTCATTCCTTTTCCATCATCAATTACTTGAATAAGCGTTTTACCAGCATCTTTAACTAATAATTTTATACTGGTAGCACCAGCATCAATTGCGTTTTCCAATAACTCTTTTACTACAGAGGCAGGGCGTTGAACTACTTCTCCTGCAGCAATTTGGTTTGCAACATGATCTGGTAAAAGTTGAATTATATCAGACATTAATTCGTTATAAATATGGATAAATCGAAATCTATAATGTAAAGAAAAATTAAAACTAAAATAGTAATAATTATAAGGAATGTTCTTGCAGTTCTTTTTTCAGATTTCATTTTCAGATTCCCAAAAGCGTCACTAAATTTTCCTTTTATTCCTTTGTTTTTTCCTGCAGTAGTCCTAAACTGATCTAGTTTGTGCTCAATTTTAAAAGGATTTCCTTCTCCTTTATAATATCGAGGTTGATAATCAAATTTTTTATTTGTACGTTTTAAAAATCCCATAGGTTTAGAAATAGTTGGTAAAAAGATATATAGGGTAAAATAATCTGCATACTAAAAGTAAAAGCAATTCAAATTTAAAGAATTTAAAGTAAACTTGCTAAAAATGATGTAAAAAGTATTCTTAATAAATAAAGAAAGTAAAGGGTTGTTAAAAACCGATGCTATCACTTTTTCTATCAATATTTTTTATAGCCGCCATCTTTATGGCAGCAACGGCACATTCTATACCTTTATTACCCAGTTTACCTCCAGATCTATCTATAGATTGCTGTTTGGTATCGTCTGTTAATACACAGAAAATAACAGGTACGTCATGCTTAATATTTAAATCTACAATACCCTGTGTAACTCCTTCACAAACAAAATCAAAATGTTTTGTTTCTCCTTGAATTACGTTTCCAATAGCAATAATAGCATCTAATTGCTGAGATTGAATCATTTTTTTACAGCCAAACACTAATTCAAAACTTCCAGGTACATCCCAAGAAATAATATTTTCTTTAATTGCACCACAATCAATTAATGTTTCAATTGCACCTTTTGCTAGCTTTCTTGTAATTTCTGGATTCCATTCAGAAACAACAATCCCAAATCGAAAAGACTTCGCATTTGGGATTGTTGCTTTATCGTAGTATGATAAATTAGTTGTTGCCATATTTTAGTTCTTAGTTTTTGGTCTTTAGTGGTTCGATTTTCTCGAACTATTGAAAACCTAATTTCTAAATACTATTTTGCGTATTTAGCAGCATTTATAAATTTCTCAACATCTCTACCTTGGTCAGATGTTGGATAGTTCTCTTTAATTTTAGTAAATAAAGATTCCGCTTTATCAAATTGCTTTAATTCCATAGCAGTTAAACCTGCTTTGTATAAAAACAAAGGAGTAGTAAACCCATTATTTTTTCTATTAGCAGCTTTTACATAATATTCTAAAGCTTCTTTTGGTTGATTCACATCTGCAAAAGCATCTCCAACTGCACCTAAAGAAATAGGACCTAACATTTCGTCATCAGAATTGAATTTTTCTAAATATTCAATTGCTTTGTCGTATTGTTTCATTTCTAAATAAGAAACTCCGGCATAATAATTAGCTAAATTTCCGGCATTTGTTCCGCTGTAAGATTTTGAAATATCTAAGAAACCGTAATTTCCATCTGCACCTTCCAATCCTAATACAAGTAAAGAATCTATTCCAGAACCTGCTGTAGAAGCTTGGTCATAATATTTTCTTGGAAAAGATAACTCGTCAGAAGCTTCTAGTTCATTCGGTTCTGAAATATATGTAGTATAACCTAAATATGATAAGAAGATAACTACAACGGCAACTAGGCTTGTAAATAAAGCTTTGCTATTTTGCTCAATCCATTTTTCAGACCTCGAAGCAGTTTCGTCTAAAGTGTTTAAAACACCAGCTGTTTCGAATTCAGATTCGTCAAACTGTGCTTGTTCTTTTTTACCTTCTGCCTTATATTTCTTCTTGTAAGTTGCCATATTTTTTAAAAATTATTGGCCACAAATTTAGTTTTTTTTATTGGATTTAAAAAGGAGATAATTCGCAAAATTTTCAATAATTTGCAATTCGTTTCAAAGACTCAATTTTATTCATGTATTTACAGAAGCTTTCTTTAGTTAATTTTAAGAATTTAGAATTGCAATCATTTGATTTTCAACAGAAAATAAATTGTTTTGTAGGTAACAACGGTGTTGGGAAAACCAATATTTTAGATGCTATTTATTATTTATCTTTTGCAAAAAGTTACTTTAATTCGGTTGCAGTTCAAAATATTAGACATGGCGAAGCTTTTTTTATGATAGAAGGAGACTATATTTTGAATGATAGAAATGAGAAGATTGTTTGTAGTTTAAAAAAAGGACAAAAGAAGGTTTTAAAACGAAATGGAAAAAGTTATGAAAAGTTTTCTGAACATATTGGGCAATTACCGCTTGTAATTATTTCTCCTGCGGATAGAGATTTGGTAACAGAAGGCAGCGATACAAGGCGTAAATTTATAGATGGTGTAATTTCTCAACAGAATAAAAACTACTTAAAGGATTTACTGTCTTATAATAAGGTTTTAAGTCAGCGCAATGCATTATTAAAGTATTTTGCAGCAAATAGAACCTTTGATGCTTTAAATTTAGAGGTCTATAATGAGCAGCTTTCAGAATATGGTGCAAGAATTTTTGAGGTAAGAAAAGTGTTTCTGGATAAATTTATTCCTATATTTAATGAGAAATATCAAATAATTTCAGATGATAAAGAAACTGTAAATTTGGTTTATAAGAGTCAGTTAAACGATTCTTCTATGAGAGATTTACTACAGCAGTCTTTAGAAAAAGATAAAATGTTACAATACACGTCTTCAGGAATTCATAAAGACGATTTAAGTTTTGAAATAGGTAGTTATCCTATTAAAAAGTTTGGTTCTCAAGGGCAACAGAAATCATACTTAATAGCTTTAAAGTTTGCACAGTTTGAATTTATAAAGCAACAATCCAATGTAGTACCTATTTTATTGTTAGATGATATTTTTGATAAATTAGACGAAAGCAGAGTTTTACAAATTATCAACTTAGTTGATAATGATGAATTCGGACAAATATTTATTACCGATACGCACTTCAAAAGAACGGAGAATATTGTAAAGCAAAGCAACAAACCCTATCAGATTTTTAAATTATAGTGAAATTTAAATAATTGAATTAGCAATGGACATAAAGCTCAAAGCTAAAAACTATACAACTATGGCCAAAAGAGAAAACGATTCTTTTTCTATTGAAGATTTAATGCAACTTTTTATCAAAGAAAATAAATTGACAAAAGGAATGCAGAAAATTAAGATTGAAGAAACTTGGCATAAGATGATGGGTCAAGGAGTGACAGTGCATACCACTTCTGTGAAATTGCAAAATAAAACCTTAGTTATTCAATTAAATTCTTCTGTTTTACGTGAAGAGTTAAGCTATGGTAAAGATAAAATTATAAAAATGATGAACGAAGAAATAGGAGAAGAGATTATTTCTAAATTGATATTGATTTAGTTTTTTAAGATTATTTATTTTTATGAAGTTGAATTATTTTCATTTTGAGTATCACCTTTCTTTCTCAAAGACTTTCCAACTCCCGCACAAATAGTAATTGCTATACTAAGCAAAAAGCGTATTTTTTTTTTAAAAGCATACGATAGTTGAAAATAGCAGTTCAATGGCTACTCTTAACACTTTTTTATAATTTTATTTTATTGTGTTTTAGATTTGTACCAAAAAAAACTCGAAACCAAAGTTTCGAGTTTTTACTAAATATTGTTTAGACTTTAAATCCTTAAAACTGCTCTCTTCCAGAAAAGTGAAAGTTTCCTTCAATTTGTGCATTTTCGTCCGAATCAGATCCATGTACAGCATTTTCTCCCATAGAAGTTGCATATAACTTTCTAATAGTTCCTTCTGCAGCATCTGCTGGGTTTGTAGCACCTATTAAAGTTCTAAAATCGTTTACAGCGTTGTCTTTTTCTAAGATTGCAGCTACAACTGGTCCTCTTGTCATAAATGCTACTAATTCACCAAAAAACGGACGCTCATTATGCACAGCATAAAAAGCTTTAGCATCTGCAGTTGTCATTTGTGTTTTCTTTAAAGCTACAATTCTAAATCCTGCAGCATTAATTTTGTCTAAAATTGTACCAGTGTGCCCGTTTTCTACAGCATCTGGTTTAAGCATTGTAAATGTTCTATTTGTTGCCATCGTATTTTTTAATTTTTGGCAAAATTACATATTTTTTGTTAATAATAGGTTAAGGATATACTTGAAATAACTCTTGCAATAACTTGTTGTTTTTTCCTCTCATCTGCATCGTTACTTTATGAGTTTCAAAATCAAATTTCAAGACTCCAAAACTAATATTAGAAACTACAGCTTTTACTCTATACTTGTTCTTTTCATTCGTAAAACCCCTGTAAGCATGTGTAAGTCCGCTAGAGGTAAAGTCTATTAAAGGAAAAGAAAGATTTGCTACTGTTGTTTTCGAAAACTCTGAAATATGTCTATCACCAGATAGTAACAATACTCCTTTTGCATTACTTGTTACAATAAGTTTTTTTAATTTTTCTACTTCGTGCGGAAAATTACCCCAAGTTTCAAAACCATGTTCAGCTGCTAAAACTTGTATACTACTTACAACAATGTTGAAGTCTGCTTTAGAATTCTCTAATTCATTTGTTAGCCATTGCCATTGGGTTGATCCTAAAACTGTGCCGCTGCCAAATACATTTGGCATAAATCTTTTACTATTTTTTGTAGACTTTGTCAATGCAGTTCTAAAATACCTTGTGTCTAAAATTATTACTTTTATACTTCCCTCTTTAGTTTTAAAATTCTTTGAATGATAAATGCCTTCTCGCTTTCTTCTTTGGCTTTTACTATCAATATTTAAAAAATCTAAGAAAACTTGTTGGGCTTCCTTTTTTGTAGGAGATTCAACACCACTGTCATTTTTTCCATAATCATGATCATCCCACGTTGCCATCACAGGAATATTATTCGTGAGACTTAAATACCCTTTTTGATTTTTTAAAGTGGCATAGTCATTTTTTAATTTATTCATATTATGCGTAACAGCATAAATATTATCACCGCCCCAAATCCATAAATTTGGTTTATTCTTAATGATTTCTTCCCATAAAATGTTTTCTGTATTTTGCCTATTACAAGAGCCAAAAGCAATGGTAAAATCATTTTTTCCTTCAGCACTACTTTTTTATTATACCACAAGAAAGGAGTAAAAAGAGTATTGAAAAATAGCAAATTTTTAAGAAATTTTTCAAAATGAAATAGTTTGGGTTTTGTACAAATGTATCCCAAAATTTATTTTGAACAATGTTAATAAATTGTATCTTCGCTGATTATGATTTTAAAAGGATTTGAAGCACTAAAAAGCTTTCTTAGTAAACCAAAGAATATTGTATTAATAGGGCATAGAAATCCAGATGGAGATGCTATGGGCTCTACTTTAGGTCTGCAACATTATTTGACGAAAAAAGGTCATAAGGCTACGGTCGTTGTGCCAAATGAGTATCCAGATTTTTTACATTGGTTGCCAGGTTCCGAAAACACCTATCGGTTTGATTGGCAGAATAGCCAATCTCAAAAAGCTATAAACGCATCAGATATTATCTTTCTCTTAGATTTTAATGCATTGCATAGAGTTGGTTTCGACATGCAAAAGACGTTAGAAAAGTATCCAAATGATTTTGTAATGATAGATCATCATCAACAACCAGATGATGTGAAATACATGTATTCTGATGTTGAAATTTGTGCTACCTGTCAAATGGTATATCAATTTATCGAAATGAACAACGATTTAGATTTGATAGATGAAGCAATTGCAACTTGTTTGTATACAGGAATTATGACGGATACGGGTTCTTTTAGGTTTCGATCGACTACCAGTAAAACGCATAGAATTATTGCAGATTTAATTGAAAAAGGTGCCCAGAACGATAAAATTCATAACAACGTGTTTGATGCTAATTCTTACGGCAGATTATTGTTGTTAGGACAAGCACTTAGTAATTTACAGATTTTGCCAGCATATAAAACAGCATTTATTACATTAACAGAAGCAGAAAAGAAAAAATTTGATTTTCAAAAAGGAGATACAGAGGGTGTAGTTAATTACGCACTTTCTTTAAAGGGTATTATTTTTGCAGCTATTTTTATTGAAGATAAAGAACAACATATTATTAAAATTTCTTTTAGATCTAAAGGGGATTTTTCTGTAAATCAGTTTTCGAGAAATCATTTTAATGGGGGCGGTCATGATAATGCAGCCGGGGGTAAGTTCAGTGGCTCTGTTGAAGAAGTAATTACAACATTTAAAGAATTGTTGCCAACATATAAAAATGAATTAAATAGATCTTATGAAATATAGTTTATTTTTTATTTTTTTATATTTTCTAAGCTGTTCTGCACCTCAAGCAAGAAGACCTATAAACCCAAAACCTTCTGCTACAATATTTCAAGAAAACATTGCAGCTACAAAAAAAATATTTCAGAAAGAAGAAGCTGAAATTTTAAAATACATAAAAAATGATAGCTTAAATATATATAAAACTTCACCAAACGGATTTTGGTATTCCTATGTTCATCAAATACAAGAAGATTTAGTAACCCCGAAAACAGGAGATATTGCAGAGTTAACTTATGATATTAGAGATTTAAATGATATTATTTTATACAGTAAAGAGACCTTGGGTATTAAAAATTACGTGGTAGATAAGGAAAATTTTATTTCTGGAATTCAAAAGGGAATAAAGTTGATGAAAGTGGGAGAAACTATTATATTTGTAATTCCGTCTTATAATGCTTTTGGCATTTCTGGTGATGGAAATAAAATTGGAATAAATAAAACTATTAAGAGTAAAGTAACATTATTAAATATTAAATAAATTAAAAAAGATGAAATTAGTAAAAAAATTAGCAGTCGTAGCAGTAACAGTTTCTTTGTTTTCATGTGGAAATCAAGCACAAGATGTAAAAATTTTAGAAACAGAATTAGATTCAGTTAGTTATGCAGTCGGTTTAAGCATGAGTGGTCAGTTAAAATCAAACTTTAGTGAAGTAAATAAATCAATTTTGGCACAAGGAATTAGAAACGGCTTAGATTCTACTAACTTATTAATTGATGCAAAAGATATGCAAGAGGTTTTAAGCGGCTACTTTAAAAAGAAGCAACAGGCTCAAATGGAAGAGCAGCAAGCAGCAGCGTCAAAAGCAGCAGAAGCTAAGTTTGGTGAAAATAAAAAAGCAGGAGAGGATTTTTTAGAAGCTAACAAATCTAAAAAAGGTGTACAAACTACGGAAAGTGGTATTCAATACATCATTTTAAAGGAAGGTTCAGGTGAAAAACCAGCAGGACCAATGACAAAAGTAAAAGTGCATTACCAAGGTACAAATATAGAAGGAAATATTTTTGATAGCTCTGTAGATAGAGGAACGCCAGCTACATTTGGTTTAAACCAAGTAATTAAAGGCTGGACAGAAGGTGTTCAATTAATGAATGAAGGAGCGAAGTATAAATTCTTTATTCCTCAAGAATTAGCTTATGGTGCACAACAAAAAGGTGAAAATATCAAACCTTTTTCTACGCTAATATTTGAAATTGAATTATTAGAAGTATTAAAATAAAAATATGCAGAAATTTTTCTTTATTTCTATAATATTTGTGTCATTAACATCTTGTATTCAAGGGAAGTATAAGGACTTGGAAGTGGGCATATATGCAGATATTCAAACAAATAAAGGAAATATTTTATTAGAATTATATACTGAAAATGTACCTAAAACTGTTGCAAATTTTATTGCTTTAGTTGAGGGTACAAACAGTAGATTAGTAGATTCTTTAAAAGGTAAAAATTTTTACGACAATATTATTTTTCATAGGGTTGTACCAAATTTTGTAATTCAGGCTGGTGGTTTTACCTCCGAAGGAAGAAAAAGTACAGGGTATTTTTTTGGGGATGAGTTTCCAAGAAATAAAAATGGAAACATTATGTATAAGCATGATGATCAAGGTTTGCTGTCAATGGCAAATGGAGGGCCATTAACAAACAATAGTCAGTTCTTTATAACGCATAGAGCAATACCTCATTTAGATGGTAAACATAGTGTTTTCGGCAAAGCTATTATAAATTGTCTAGAATTAAAAAAGTTACAAAAAGCATATACAGATACTTTACAATTAAAAAATGCAATTAACGTAACAAGAATGGAAGTAATAAATAAGGTTTCTCAAAATGATACCATTATTACTATAAATATTATTAGAATAGGTGCTAAGGCTCAAAATTTCAATGCAGCGAAAACTTTTGATGAAGAGGTTATTAAATTTAACAAGTCTCAAGAGGAAATAGCGAAACAAGAAAATAAAATAGAAGAAGAGAGATACGCTAGTTATCTATTAAAAAAGAAATCTTTTTTAATAGATATGGAAGAGTCTAAGGCAACGAAAACAGGCACTGGTTTACGTATTTTAAAATTAAAAAAAACAAAAGGTAAAAAAGTTTTTATTTCAAAAAAAGTGACCGCCAATTATACTTTGTATACTGCGGATGGAAAAAAAATGAACTCTTCAGAGGATTTAGGGAAACCTATCGTTTTTAACTTAAATAACAAACAAAAACCAATGATTAGTGGTTTAAAAGAAGGCCTTTTATCTATGAGGTTAGGTGAGAAGTCACGTTTTTTTATTCCCTATACTATTGGTTTTGGAAATCAAAAATTCGGTCCTTTTCCATCAAAATCAGATTTAGTTTTTGAAGTAGAAATCTTAAAAATTGACAATTAATTTGTTCGACATTATACAAAAAGACAAAGAATTACTTATTTTTCTAAACAATTTAGGTAATGAAAATTGGGACACACTTTGGCTTGGCATTACGCACCAATTAAATTGGGCGCCATTATTTATGTTTATTATTTTTTTAGTGCTTAAAAGTTTTGGTTGGAAGCGCGGGAGTGTAGTTATTATTTCCATGATTTTATTAGTTGCTTTTTCCGATCAGTTTACAAACCTTATTAAAGATTCTGTACAAAGAATAAGACCTAATAATGATCCTGAAATTAAACATCTTTTAAGAATATTTATAAAACCACAGAGTTTTAGTTTCATGTCTGGCCATGCAACGACTTCTACATTTTTCTCTGTTTTCACGGTTCTTTTACTAAGAGATAAATACAAATACATATATTTTATTTTATTATTTCCTTTAGTTTTCTCTTATAGTAGGGTGTATTTAGGTGTCCATTTTCCAATAGACATTTCTGTAGGAATTATAATAGGAACCCTTTTTGCAAATTTGTATTTTATAGTATACAAGAAAGTAGATAGAAAGATTTTTGATTAATTTTTATCTGAATATAAATACTGTTTTACTTACTAATGCTTTGTTTGCATTCTATTAATTTATAATTAAATTATACTTTTCTGTTTTAAATTTTATGAACAAGTTTTAGTTTAAAGATTGTTTTCGATTTTTTTTATTATAGATTTCTGAATTCCTCAATAAATGATTTTACTTGAGCGTATTAGAAATAAAACAAACATAGCTTTTACTAAATATTTAATTATGAACTATCTATTAACAATTTGCTATTTGCTTTTATAGTCAACAAAAAATTGGTTAAATTTGCAGTTGAAAATCGACTAAAAGAGATTATGAAAATATCATATAATTGGCTTAAACAGTTTTTACAAATAGATTGGGAGGCTTCGAAAACAGGAGAGCTGTTAACTGATTTAGGACTAGAAGTAGAAGGTATTGAAACCAGAGAATCTATTAAAGGGAGCTTAAAAGGTATTGTAGTAGGTAAAGTTTTAACGTGTATACAGCATCCAAATGCAGACAGACTAAAAATTACGACAGTAGATTTAGGGGCAGATGCTCCTGTTCAAATTGTTTGTGGTGCACCAAATGTATCGGCTGGACAAAAAGTTCCTGTTGCAACTATTGGCACTACTTTATATGATGATAAAGGAGTAGGTTTTAAAATAAAAAAAGGAAAGATTAGGGGAGAAGAGAGTCATGGAATGATTTGTGCTGAGGACGAATTAGGTTTAGGCTTAGGTCATGACGGTATTATGGTTCTTGATGAAGCCTTAAAAGTTGGTGCTTCTGCTGCAGAGGTTTTCGATATAGAGATAGATGAAATTTTTGAAATTGGTTTAACCCCAAATAGATCAGATGCAATGAGTCATTTTGGTGTTGCCAGGGATTTACGTGCAGGTTTAATGCAGCAAGACATTAATTTAGAATTAATTTCTCCATCTGTTAGTGATTTTCATGTAGATGAAAGAACTTTGCGTTTTGATGTTGAAGTAGATGATAAAGATCAAGCTCCAAGATATTGTGGAATTTCAATTACAGATGTTACTGTAAAAGATTCTCCAGAATGGATTCAAAATAGATTAAAAGCCATTGGTTTAACACCTAAAAATAACATTGTAGATATTACAAATTATGTATTACACGAGTTAGGACAGCCACTACATGCTTTTGATGCTCAACAGGTAAAAGGTAATAAGATTCTCGTAAAAACTTTAAAAGAGGGTACATCGTTCACAACTTTAGACGGTGTTAAAAGATCGCTGTCATCAGAAGATATTATGATTTGTGATGCGAACTCTGATCCACTTTGTATCGCTGGAGTTTTTGGTGGAAGTAAATCTGGTGTAACAGAGCATACAAACTCAATCTTTTTAGAGAGCGCCTATTTTAATTCTATTGCTGTGAGAAAAACCGCTAAAAGACATGCATTAAACACAGATGCTTCTTTTCGTTTTGAAAGAGGAATAGATATTACTTTAACCAAATACGCTCTAAAAAGAGCAGCTTTGTTAATAGAAGAATACGCTGGTGGTAAAATGGGCTCTGATATTTCAGATTTCTATCCTGAAAAAATTGAAGATTATCAGGTGTTTCTTTCTTACGAAAATGCATATCGTTTAATAGGACAAGAAATTCCTAAAGAAACTATTAAGAAAATTTTAGCGTCTTTAGAAATTAAAATTAATAGTGAAACTGAAGGAGGATTGGGTTTAACCATTCCTTCCTATAGAACAGACGTGCAGCGCGAAGCAGACATTATTGAAGAGATTTTAAGAGTTTATGGTTATAATAATATAGAATTTTCTCATAAATTAAATACTTCAATTTCATTCGATTCTAATAAAGAAACTAAAATTGAAAATATTATAGCGAACCAATTAACGGCTTTAGGTTTTAATGAAACGATGGCAAATTCTTTAACAAAGCCAGAATATGTAGCATTATCTAATAATATAACCGAGGAAGCGAATGTAGAAATGTTAAATCCATTAAGTAATGATTTAAAAGTACTTCGTCAATCTTTACTATTTAGTGGTTTAGAAAGTGTCTCTTATAATATAAACAGAAAAAATAATTCATTAAAGTTTTATGAGTTTGGGAAAACATATCATAAATACAATGAAAAATACCAAGAAGATAAACATCTTACTTTATTTATAACAGGAAATAGAACAACGTACAGTTGGAATACAACATCTAAAGTGTCTGACTTCTTTTATTTAAAAGGAATTATTACAAATATTTTAGGTAGGTTAGGAATTGAAAATTTAAAAACAACGCCAGCAAAACAAGATGTTTTCTCTGAAGGAATTACATTAAGCCTAGGTAAAATGAAGTTGGTAGAGTTTGGGGTACTAAAAAAAGGTTTATTAAAGGAATTCGGAATTAAACAAGAAGTTTTATTTGCAGATTTTAATTGGGATACTATTTTAAAAATAACGGGTAACAAAAGTATAAAAGTAACAGGTTTACCTAAATTCCCTGCAGTTAAAAGAGATTTAGCTTTATTATTAGATGTTAAAACAGAGTTTAAAGAAATTTATAACTTGGCCTTTCAATCAGAGAAAAACTTATTAAAAGAGGTTGATTTATTTGATGTTTATCAAGGTGATAAGTTACCACAAGGGAAAAAATCATATGCCGTTAGTTTTTTAATTCAAGATGAGACAAAGACGCTAGCGGATAAACAGATTGAAAAAATAATGCAGAAATTACAACAGACATTCGAAAAGAATTTAGATGCTATTTTAAGATAGAATAATTTAAAATTTTCTTATTTCAGTATTGCGATAATTAAAAATCATCAAATTTAAGTGTATAAATTATTAATAAGACCAATTTTATTTTTATTTGATCCAGAAAAGGTTCATTATTTTACATTTTCTTTGATTAGAATTTTGTGCAAAATTCCTTTTGTAGCTTCCATTTTCAGAAATTTATATCAAGTAAAAAACAAAAAATTAGAACGTAAATTATTTGGATTAACTTTTACAAACCCGGTTGGTTTGGCTGCAGGCTTTGATAAAAATGCAGTTTTATATAATGAATTAGCCAATTTTGGATTTGGTTTTATAGAGATTGGAACAGTTACACCAAAAGGACAACTAGGAAACCCTAAGAAAAGATTATTTCGTTTAAAAGAGGATCAAGGAATAATAAACCGCATGGGTTTTAATAATGATGGTGTAGAAGAGGCTATTAAAAATTTAAAAAAAAACAAACACAAAGTAATTATTGGTGGTAATATAGGGAAAAACACGGAAACAAAGTTAGAAGATTACACTCAAGATTATCTAGATGTTTTTAAAGAACTACAACCATTCGTAGATTATTTCGTTTTAAACGTAAGTTGCCCAAACGTTGGAAGTCATGCTAAATTAAGTGACAAAGATTATTTATTAGAATTAATTACTGAATGTCAGAATCAGAATAATTTATTTAAAATTAAGAAACCTATTTTACTGAAAATAGCGCCAGATTTAAATAATTCACAACTAGATGAAATTATAGAATTGGTTGCAGAAACAAAGATTGATGGTGTAATTGCCTCAAATACTTCTACTACAAGAGATAATTTAAATGCATCTAAAGAGCGTTTACAGGAAATAGGGAATGGTGGAGTAAGTGGACAGCCTATTAAGGATCAAAGTACTCAAGTAATTAAATATTTAGCAGATAATTCTAACAAATCTTTTCCTATTATTGGAGTAGGAGGAATTCATTCCGCAGAGGATGCGCTAGAAAAGTTAAATGCCGGAGCAGACTTAGTGCAAGTTTATACAGGTTTTATATATGAAGGTCCTGGTTTAATAAAGAAAATTAATAAGGCACTTCTTAAAAAGTAACTTATTTTATTGTTTACGATGATAATAGTAGGTCCTTTTTCTTAAAGTAAAATATTTAAAAATCCAAAAAATAAAGCGGATATACCAATAATAATAAAACTTATTTTGGCATTTATTTTTGGTTTAAAAAGATAAATTATACCATGCATAAATATGCTGATTAAAAACCACTTTGCATAATTTTGTAAAGGAATAATATCATTCTTCCAAGACCCAAAGCCCAATTTTAAGAATCGTGGTCTGTAATCTTTATTTACTTTATAGCAGCAGCCAACGTAATAAATAAGTTAAGAGGTGTAAGGGTTAAAAAAAGATCTCTTATTGCTGGAATGCATATTTCCAATAGGCCAAAAAAGTAGAATAAAAGCAAAACACTAATACACCGATTTGCTATAGAATTAATTTGAATCATTTAATTAATTTATCAATAATTTTTGCAGAAGAAAGTGCTAATGGAATTCCTCCACCAGGATGCACACTGCCACCGCAGAAAAATAGATTTTTGTAATCTGAAGAGAAGTTTTTATGCCTCAGAAATGCCGAAAACTTATTATTACTTGAGGTTCCGTACAAAGAACCCTTATAAGAATTTGTTTTATCTTGTATGAGTTGTGGTGTTAATTGTTCTTCAAATTCTATTAAACTTTCAATATCTTCACCTAAAATTTTTGATATTTTTATTAAAATATTTTTTCTTGCTTTAGCAATCATTTTATCCCAATCTTGATCATAAATAGATGGTACATTAATCATTACAAACCAATTTTCTTTACCTTTAGGTGCATCTCCTTTAAGATGTTTACTACTAATATTGATGTAAATGGTTGGGTCTTTATAGATGTCTTTAGACTCAAATAGATGTTTAAACTCTGTTTTATAATCTTCCGTAAACATAATATTGTGCACGTCTAATTCAGGAAACTCTTTTCCAATTCCCCAATAGAAGATAAGTGCAGAGCTTGAGCGTTCTTGAGCATCAACTTTTTTAAGTTTTTTAGCTGATGGTAATAGCTTTTCGTAAACTGTATGTATGTCTGCATTACAAATAACAACATCAGCTTTATAGTTATCTGATTTTGTTTGTACGCTTTTTGCTAAATTATCTATTGTTTTAATAGCAATTACTTCGGTGTTAAAATGAAATTTTACTCCTATTCCCTTTGCTAACTGAACTAAACTATTCGTTATTTCATGCATACCTCCTTTTGGTAAATATGCACCTAAACCAAATTCTAAGTGAGGAATTATATTTAAAATACCTGAAGCTTTATAAGGGTTAGAGCCATTATAAGTAGCATATCTGTTAAATATTTTAATTGTTTTAGAATCTTTAAATGTCTTTTCATTTACTTGATTCATTGAACTAAAAATTTTCAGAAAAGGAAGCTTGAATATAGATATTAAGGTTGAAAATGAAAGAAAAGAGCTTATTTTATGTAGTGATTTATTCAGGAATTGTTCTTCTGTAGCGCCATAAATAAAAGCACTCTTTTCGAGATGTTTTTTTACGCTTTCGGCAGAATCACATGTTTTTTCACTCATTTCTTTTGCAAAAGTAGGAATGTCTGAATTTGCTGAAATTTTTGTTCCGTCCTCGTAGAAATAATTGCATAAAACATTAAGTCGATCATAGTTAAAATAATCAGAAGTTTTTTTACCACAAATTTCAAAAAGTTCAGTAACTAAATTAGGCATTGTAAAAAGAGAAGGTCCTGCATCAAACCGAAACCCATTACCAGTAAGTTGCGTAATTTTTCCGCCAGGATAGTCGTTTTTTTCAAGTATTTGAACACTATATCCTTTATTTTGTAGTCTAATTGCAGAAGCAATACCAGCAATTCCAGAACCAATAATTACAGCTTTTTTCACAGTGATTGGAATATTATATATCGGTTATTTCTGAATTCATCTTCTTTATAGCTGTTTTTTTAAAAGTCAAGATTCAAGCTTTTACTTTTCTAAGTTCATCTTTTACATATTTCCAAGGAACTATAAGCATTCCAAAACACTCTCCTTTTTCTTTACCTATATGTTTGTGATGTATTTTATGCGCTCTACGAATTGCTTTTAAGTAAACTGTTTCACTATTTTTAAACCATTTAAAGCGTTGGTGAATAAATACTTCATGAACTAAAAAGTATGCAATACCATATGCTAATATTCCAAAGCCAATATGCATTACCCACCATAAAGCAAACATAGAACCGAGCATAATGCAAAGCCAGGAGGGAACTGCATATATTAGGAAGAAAACGTCATTTCTTTCGAAAAAACTCTTTTTATTTGGTATATGGTGGTCTTGATGTAAATTCCATAGAAAACCGTGCATTACAAACTTATGGGTGCACCAAGCCATAAATTCCATTCCTAAAAATGTTGCAAAAATAATTATAAAACTCATTTATTTTAATATAAACTTTAAAACATATTATTAACCTATCTATCTAAACCTCCGTGAATAATTAAACATATTTAAAATTTAATTGTTTTTAAATCCTAAAAACACTGAACAATTTGATATTATTTTGTTTACAAAGATAAGTAATTTGAGAGGTAAGTTTTTAATTTTGTTTAATTTATTACAATTTTTAATAAACAAAAATAAAAGAGATTTATTATACTAAATCAATAGTTTTCATTTTAATTCTTTGTTTATAAAAGTGGCATTCATAAAATGATATTTTACTTAAAGCTCATTGTTTAGAGGCATGGCAAAAATGTGTATTTTTACTATAATGATTGAAACACTTTTGTCTTTTGCATTGGCAACTTCTATTTTAGCAATTTCACCAGGACCAGATAATATTTTTGTTTTAACACAAAGTATTGTGAATGGAAGAATTTTTGGATTAGCCACTGTTATTGGTTTAATTTCTGGTTGTTTAGTGCATACAACTTTATTAGCTTTTGGAGTTTCTGCTATTATTAGTACCTCTGAAAATTTATATATGGGAATTAAAATATTCGGTTCGGTGTATCTTTTATATCTTGCATTTAAAGTATATAAAACAGATACGAGTATTCTTTTATCTGAGCAAGTTACCCCGAAGAAAACCATGAAACAACTTTTTAAACAAGGTTTTCTAATGAATGTATTAAATCCGAAGGTTTCTATATTTTTCTTGGCATTTTTCCCAGGATTTTTGTTCAGTGATAGTTTAAGTATGATAACTCAATTTTATATTTTAGGATTTATTTTTATGTTTGTTTCTCTTTTTATTTTTTCTGCAATAGCAATACTGGCTGGTACAATTTCTAAATCTTTAAAAAATAATAATAAAATTAGTTTGTATCTAAAATGGTCTCAATTTGTTGTTTTCATTTCGATAGCGATTTTCATCTTGTTATAGAATACTGATTTTCAAGTCTTGTTTTTCTGTAAAAAAAAACCTCATAAACTATTTAGCTTATGAGGTCTTATATTTTATTAGAATTCGTTTCTAACTTTCTTTACGTTTTCTTCCAAATCCGCCAGAAGACTTTCTATCTCCTCCAGTACTTCTGTCTGGTCTATCAGATGAACGTCTATCCGAAGATCCTCTACTGCTTCCAGAATCACTTCTTCTAGATGAAGATGAACCTTCTCTGCGTCTACCAAATCCGCCACCTTCTTTCTTACCACCAAAAGGTTTTCTTCCGCCTCTTCTTCCGCCGCCAGAACGTTCTTTTTTAGTAATTTCTATATTTACTGAACGTCCTTCAAAGTCTGGTTGGTTAGAAGCAAAAGCTTCTAAGGTTTTTTCTTCGAAGTTTTTGTCAATTTCAAAGAAAGAGAAAGTATCTAAAATATCTATAGATCCAATTTCTACTTTATCACCAATATTTTGGTCATTAATTAAACCAATTAACGTTCCAGGATTTAAATTATCTTTTCTACCAATGTTAATGAAAAAACGAGTCATGTTTTCGTTTTCTGTTCTCGCTCTAGAATTATCTCTCGAAGATAAATCATTTAAATCTTTAGAATTTTCATAATACTTTAACATCGTATTAAATTCTAAAGAAACAAATTTTTTGATCAATTCTTCTCTATCTAAAGATTCTAATTTTTCATAGATACTTGGTAAAAACTCTTCCATTTCAGATTCATTTACCTCTGTGCTTTGAACTTTATCAATTAAATTCATCAATTGATTTTGAACAATCTCTTTACCAGAGGGAACCTTACCTTCAACAAACTTCTTTTTAATGATTCTTTCAATCTGTCTTAGTTTTCCTTTTTCTTTTCCGTTTACTAAAACGATAGAAATACCTTTATTTCCAGCTCTACCAGTTCTACCACTTCTATGAGTATAGTTTTCTATTTGATCTGGTAATTTATGGTTTAATACGTGTGTTAATTCAGTAACATCCAATCCACGAGCAGCAACATCAGTA
>Ga0209092_10002205_pt1 | contig 18065 bp, 10 predicted proteins | sample FraStrMetagenome_FD_187446 | JGI IMG/M metagenome (GOLD analysis project Ga0209092, IMG submission 187446) | Marine eukaryotic phytoplankton communities from Arctic Ocean - Fram Strait ARC3M Metagenome (SPAdes) (version 2) | ecosystem: Environmental > Aquatic > Marine > Oceanic | place: Fram...
GCAGCTTTTTAGCGATATGTATGGTAGGAGACCGTGAGCTGATGACCTGAAAGATTAGTTCATGGGCACTGTCATAGATACAAAGCCATGTTCCTCTATAAACAACACAGACACACACACACACACATATCCTTCATTGATAAATCAACAAATTGTTTGGTATAATCCCACTGTAATTTAATGCCACAGAACAATACTCCTTGCCAATCAATTGAAATTTTAGGATACAACTCTTTAATTGCAGAAATTAGGTATAGAAAATGTTCTTTGCCAGCATATTTGACACCAAAATCATCAACGACTAAAACAAACTGTATTGGTCGGGTTTTATGTGTCCACAATCCTGATGTGTGCTTGCAAGGGGCATAGCCATGTTTTTACCACAGATTCTTTTGTAGTAATTCATTTGCCAATATCCCTGCTTGTAGTAGTCCATACATTCCTTTTAGTATTTCAACATATACTTTTCCATTTTTGCAATAGCTTTTAAATTATATCATTCAACAATATCATCTGGAATGTCAACAATATTTATAAACATGTATTCATACCGTTGCAATCATAAAGTATGGGAATATATCTTCATTAAAGTCGATCACAGTGATCCAAATTCCTTATTGATTAAATAAGTAAAATGTTATTGACCATTGTGAATAAAAGCTCCTTTGATTGTGCCATGCTCAAAATATTTTTGTGTGCATTATTTATCATTCAAAATTCTGGCTCTTATCATAACAGTATTTCTCATTACTGTCAGTTTATTAATCAAATGCATCGTACTCATCTTTGAATCGAATAATATGTCCATTTTTGTACCTACTTTATGTATTCCAATTTGGGCAAATTGTGCAAAGTGATTTTACTCTTAGGTCTTCTTGCCATGAGGAATAAAGGCTTGCAAATTATTTCAAAGACGTATAGTCAGTTGGATGCACCTTTACATCTACTGATTGTGGTAGTTGATCATTTTTCTCTCATTTAATTCGAATGTATGTTTTCATTATGCGTACGATTTGAAGAATTATTACACTATCATTCACCATATAATAGATTGATAATTTCAATGGTATAAATATCCATTTGCTTTGAAGAAGATGTACTTTACAGCATCTCGCGATCCTACTAATCAACTTTAGCTGTATCTATCCTGGTCATGTTTGTCGGTTCATTTCTCAAGACGAAGAAAAATATGTCATTAGCCTCTCTTTCAAAAAGAAGAATAATTCCTTATCAAGCTCTGAATTGTGGGTTTCATCATATCGTAGATTTTATGGTTTTGTATGTCTGAAGAGTATTATTCATAGAAAGACCTGTTTCCATACGTTTCCTTGCCCATGTTTGCAGCGATCTTAATCTATCTCTGTATCGCACGCAATCAAAGTTTCCTTGAAAGCATACAGTTGCACGTTCATTAACCTATTGAAACAATTTCGCTCCATTTGATTTCAAATATTGCGGAGGATGCTACTCTCACTTATTTTTTCTTGTTATTGTTGTCCACATCCCATTACAATTCTCGAATCAGCAGCTATACTGTATCGATGACAAAGGTATTGGCATTTTACGAAATTTTTATTTTATTGTCAATGATTTTCGCTAGGAAATTTTTTAAATCAGTTATTTGTTAAGATGGCGATATACCTTCATCCATTCAAATTGCATACTGTAATTAGATAAGATTACTCTGATTTTGCCTCAGGTTCATCAATGAAATCAGCTTTAATTTTTCTACCAAGATGCCATCCTGAACTTCCGAATAATGCAATATTTACTGAGCATAGGACGTAGTTGATTGGTTTTACCAACAAAGCGTACCTCGAAAAGAAAAATCCAGTCAATGTCAAGGCTGTGTATTGTGCAATAGAAATCTTTTCAGTTGGACGTTCCAAATCCATGAAACTCGCACCACTAATTAACCATTTCGACATAGGAGCCCAAAAGTGCACAGTAAAAGGTCCAGCATCGGCTGCAGCAACGGTGCTTATGATTCCTAGGTTGGCACCCGCTAAACCAGCTTGAACGGAAGGACCAGCCAAAATGCAAGCTGCGCCACCAGCTGCTGTAGCTGCTGCTTTCATTGCAATATCGTTAACTTCTTCTTTCTCTCCTTTCTCCATTTTATGTTCTAATGCCCGACGAAGTTGATTTGATTGTGCTATTACGTTCGTTACATGACATAAACACAAAGCCATGTTTCTAGGATTTACTACGTAGGCCCATTTAGCAAAAAGAGAGGAATAAACAATGAGAACTCCAGTCATACTTAGGGAGATGATCTCTGGTCCAGATTGCATGGCATCATATATGGCTGCTCCAGACATACCCCATCCTGCGGCTGCCCCAGCTGCTCCCCAAGACTTTGCATCTGTCCACCAAGACGTTGCTTCTGCAGGTTCAGCTGCAGCTTTTGTGGCTTCTTTACTCGCATTTGATTTTTCTGTGCTGAATTTGCGTCTAAGTACTGCATATCGTCGGGTGTGAGAGGAAGTGTGCACGAACTTGCCTTTTTGTATGAGGCGAAGTGATCCAAGACGAGCAGAAAGTATCATTTTGTTACGAAATTTTCCAGAATCCGAAAAATGAAACAAACCATCATGCGAACAAACATAGCCAATTGAATCTTTTGTTAATTCTGCGGTCGTACAGATACTTATCCAGTGTCGTAAGTAGATATTGATTATGTACTTACTTAAGTTTTCCTACAAATCAACGTACAGCAATTTTCTCCGTTTACGAAAGAAGATGATGAAAATCTTCTTGATTAAAATCCTTAGTAATTTGAAAAAATGACTAGAAGGTTCTTATGCAACAATAAGTTTCTGAAGAATAGTATATATAATTAAAATAAGTTTAGGTATAACGTCAGAAAACAAACTTCAATTTACCTTTGACAGAACTCTTTCTTGTGAATCAAATGCAGCTAATGTTTGCTAATGAGCTATTTTGAATGAAAATACTGCGATAGTTAACTTAAATAACATTTCTTTTTTTCTCGTTGACCTTTTTTTTCTTTCACTCAATTTTTCTTCTTTGAATGGATGTCACAATTTGGAAAGTATAAAGCTCTCAATGATGATTTAAGTTCGCAATTCTTTTTGAAATGACGAGAAATCATATACAAAGAGTAAATAAAGTTTATTTTCCCAAACGAAATCAATCTGCAATTAATCTTTGTGTTGCTATATCATATTTAGACATGATTCAGTGAAAGATAAAATCCACAAAAGCAAAGAAATATAAGCGGAACTAGCTAATTCAAAAGATGATGTTTAGAGCACCTTTTTGGACTTGACGTCTTTCTCACGAGAAAGGCCCATATGATCAAACTTTTTTGCAAGTTTTCCTAACATTATTTAGTTAATGAATGAAAAATGCGTATGACTATTGTATTCTAACCTAGAAATTGTTTATAAACCCTTCAAATGTAAAGTTTCAATTTAAGATCACCCACACTCAGTATCACCGTAAACCAAAGTTTATCCATATATTCAATCAGACTTTCCAGAGGATCATTTATTTTTATTTTCATTTTCGCCGAATACATTTTTCGAAACAGACGCAATTAACACTAACCAAGCTGGAAAAATCAGATATGGCATATAAAAACCAAATAAAAGAGCTTTTTCGGAGGCTGCTAATTCTTTATCAAACACCAAACTTGCTAAAATTGGGAAAAGTGTGGTAGATGTATGAGTTCCATAAATGATACAAGCTGTGCGGAACCAGCCACTTCCACTGATAACTTGTTCACGACTGTTTAGAAGAGCATAGGTAGCCACGAAAAAGAAAGGCATTTGGAACAAAAGCTCACAGGCAACGAAAGTCTGCAGGAACAAAGAGTAAGGAGGTGTCATCAATTTATCATTGAAAGTGCTGGCGTACCATCGTAGTGTTTGTTGAATGGGTATAGGATAGATGGAAGCAGGAAGAACCGATTGACTATCAATAATAAGAGTAATAGGAATATGAGAGATAAAAAATCCCAGAAATGCTGTTCGAGTTGGTCCTCTTAATTCGTACATGGTGCTGTTTTGATAAAACTCAGCAGCGATGATGGAGAGCGAGTAAACAAAGTTCAAACACTAGCAAAGCAGAAAATTCAATGACAGTATTCACTTGGTGAAGAATTGGAGAAATAATAATTAACCCCATAACTAAATGATTGAACGTAACATTCAAATTCATATACGTACCTAGGTATATTTTACATTATTCCTACTTAATTAATTAATTATCGCTGATATGAAACAAAAACTATCTCTCAGTATATAGCGAAGCAAGCCTGGATATATGAAATTGCAATTGCATGTCTTTCTCTCTCTAGAGAGAAAAAAAGTGAACCTAGCTTTTCTCATTGCAATAGAAGCAAAAATGTCAAAGTTTATTGAAGACTCCAATTTTCACTCCCTCAAAGAAGATGTTGGAAGAATAAACATATTTTGTGCAAACTCATATTTGCTACCGTACACGTAATTAATAAATCAACCTCTCCAGCAGCAGTTAGTAGATAGCATCTTTCCTATAATACAATAAAATATTTTTTTGCATTAAACAAGTCGATATGTTTGAGTATTTCGCTTGCATTTTTACATCCGTTTACAGAAGCACTCAACAGCAAATCTTGACGAGGTGAAATTTCTGCAACTAATCAATAGCATGTTTCTATAAATTGTAACCGATGACAGAATACATCCGATCAAATTGAACTTTTAAGATACATAAAATAGATGTTATCTTAGAGGTGTCAGGTCTTCTTCTAAGTAGAAATTATTTGTATTGTGTTCAAAGTAGGGCGAGGCATCCATCTCTCAGAAAATATGATCAGACTGTGAGAACATATAAAAAATCTCGAAGCAGATGCAGGATTGAAACCAGAAGGATTCTTAACATCATCCTATTTTCATATCTTTCCAGTCCCCTGCTACGGAAATATTCGAGCAAATATCACCATCGTCTCAGAACAGATGGGTTGACATCATCAATCCAAACATGAGATACCAATGGTATTTTGTTCATTCAACATAATTTTTCGTATGTATGATTAGTACGAAATGGTGAAAGAACTAGTATGTCATACAAAAATACGTAAAGGAGCCGAAATACATTTCATGTAGAAAATAGTATAGTAAATCTACAGATGCAAAATCTTGCAGAAGTCATGCAATGAGCATACTAACTAGTAAATTCATCGTTTATACGAGCTGTTATTGTCAGAACATTTTCTACCAACTCATATAAAACAAAACTTTATTTGCCATCTTTCTGCTATATAGTACTATACATCATAGGATAGATCTGCTGGATTTCTTATATTCAACACAACACATCATAACATTGTCCGAAGAGAGCACAGCGACAATAGAAGGAATAAAGTATGAGATTTAGCATCTTTTTAACAGCCCTTCCTTTGGGAGTGAATTGTTTCCAAACGCCATTTTCTTCGAATGTGTATTTTGGTGCAAAGAAAGAAAAATATCGTCAAATCTGGAATATCGGTACATCATTTCGTCCACTTTATGCATCATCATCTGGAAATGACGGATCTGGAGGAGACTTAAATGAAAACAACGATCAAATTAGCAGTAGCAGCGGTGATAGAATTTCTGATGAATTACTCTATTCGGATTTACAGAAACGACAAGCTGAATTAATAGACAAAAACAAAGAAGTCGAAGAGAGATGGTGCAATGCGGACTGTCAAACCAGTGTACCATTGCAATTTGATGATTGGGTGCGTCGTATAACATCGCATAGATACCCCATAGTTGCTGTAGGTACTGCCAATGGTTCAGTTCGTGTTGCTGATCTGCAATCTGGGGAGGAGCTGGCCGTTGCTGTTGATGCTCATGCACCAACTGGTGGAGACACAAATTGTATTGACTGCTTGTTTGGGAATTATGATGGTGGGGGTGTAATAGCAATTGCTATGTATGAAGATATTGTAGTCAGCGCTGGACGAGAAGGAGGCATTAAAATTTGGAAGTATGACAATGAGAAGGGCAGTTTAATTCCACAGGGACAACCAGGTTCACTAGATGGAGTCTCAGTAACAACACTGGATTTTGATGACTATGGTGATTTGTGGGTGGGGTGCTTTGACAAGACATTGCACAAATATGAAATGAATATTTCATCAAATGTCTTGAAAATGGCTAAGCTCATTGCTATAGAATTTGACTATGGTATAGTTTCCATGGAAGTGAATAATGATATTGGTTTATGTGCTGTTGGTTTGCAAGATGGGACCCTTCACTTTATTTCTTCTACTTCGGGACATAGGTTATCTACATGGAACCCATTTGAGATTGGTGTTTGTGCGAGATCTATTGCAGTTCTAGAAATTGACATTGACACCTACAATGTTGTATGTGGTGGCTCTGATGGAAGTATGCATATGCGTCCTCTTTCTCTTAATATGGAAGGGGAAATATCAATGTACCCTTTCAGTTCCACCAAAGAACCCGCACAAATACAGCCTCAGCATGGAGGAGCTGTAGTAGATATTGTTGGTCGCAAAGGAGGAGTATTCGTGTCAGGTGCTCAAGATGGATCATTGCGGATCTGGGACTGCCGTGATTATGAGGAACTGCCTTTGACAAAGACAACTAGATCCCCTGCTCGAGCGATGTACCATCTCATTGGATACAAAGTCTGGCTTGGTAGTATTTGCATAGACAAGACTGGCCTTCGTCTTTTTTCTGATGGAAGTGACAACTCAATTGTGCTTCATGATTTCTCCCAGGAGATATACTCTGAAGATTAAATGATCAAAAAACAAATATACACACGGAACATTGAGTGAGAGGTCATTTTAGCCTTGCAAAATGTGCATACTGCACCATAATACATCCAACCATACAAATAATTGCACAAACAATTACAAATATTATCAAGTGTTGGAGTAAAGAAAGTCCTTATTCCCAGAAACTGAAACATCGTTTAATTTTTATATATAATCTTTAGATTTAAGTTTGTCTTCTTGAATTAGGCAATAGAAACAACTTTCCTAAAATAAGCATTGCACCTAAACACGGACCGATAGAAATGTTTGTTGTTGTAATCCATACAACGACACATCCTTCTTGCATAACTAATTGCAGTGAATTCTAGTCATTTACGCATCATTCGATTTTAATGTATAGTTCTTTGATTGATTTGATTGCCAAGGCTGATAAAAGGATGAACGTACCCAAAGCTATTTTACACCCAATAAAGATGACTCGGAATGAACGAATTCACACATGAAACAACGGTAAAATTAGATGATAGAATCTGAAAGATAATTATTTCAGCCAGGAAGAATATTTTTCTTTGTTGGACTTGAACATTTTCCGCACAAATTTTAAACATGTAACAATAAAGGTAATGAGCATGTGACTAATGTACCATCTTATACCAACTTCAATTGCAATTACTGTCACCAGAAACCTCCTTTTCTTCCTCAGAATTTCATCAGCATAGCTTCTTCGAAATTCTTAAAACCAGTCTTGAATGAAGCTTCATCTCCTTTCTTTTCCACTTTTTCAGTTCATGGATTATTTTAAGATATTCTCTAAAGTATCGTTATTAACATACTTCCATAGAAAATACTTTATCCTAACGCTCAATTCAAATTAATAAGAAAACGAAAGCTTGTAATCTTTGGTTGTAGCAATACTAGGGAGGACGTTTTTCAATTTTTGGCACACCGACGCAAAGAAAGACTCTTACAGTTCTTCAAATTTGGAAACTTTAAGAGAGGAAGTTCTTGCAACACCGCCCACACGTAAATAACAGTTTGGACACTCGGAAAAAAAAACCACAAAAACAATCTTTCATCTGCCTCAAAAATTTAAAGACAATTCACATCTTGCATCCGTCAAAAACACACTGTTACACCATGTCAGGGATAGAAAAGTGATCTACCGTTTCTTGGTCGATTCGTCATCTTTATTTCGACAAAGTGAGTTCTCGACGAAGTGGAGCAAAATCATACCCTGATTGTATATTAGTTGCATGCGAGATGGTTTCCTTCATGAATAATTACAATTGATATTTCACTATCTAAAACGAATACTCGAGTTGGCGAAAACTTTCCTATGGATTGGAAGTTACTGAAACACACAGTACCTCGTATTAAAATAAGGAATTAGTATGCAGCAGTTTTCCATTATTTGATGGTACCGTATCGAAGCATCTTATGATTCTGATCATAACCGCATGATCTACTCATTTCTTCAATTCATACCAAATATTCACGGAATGTTGCAAATGATGACTATAAGCCTTTCAATTTTAATAATAAGTGTCATTTTTTATTTTATTGTTTTGACATCATCATAAAATGTATAGGTATGAAACTAATTATATATTAATTAGGTATATTATATGAATACCATCATATTGTTCCGTACCTCATATTTAAAATATATAGGTGTAGTAATCGTGTATGTAGACTTTATGAAGAATTAAAATCGATATAGGTATTGGTGCATACATACGAACAGAAATTCGTTGCAACATGCTATATATGACGATGCACATGCTACGATTGACTCACTGGATTGGAGAGGGGTCTAATGACAATTTTTGTGTTTCGCATCTTATGTGGATGAGAAACAAAAACAATTAAAATTGTGTCCTCCTTTTATATTCTTTGGGTTCTTGATTACCACCACAGAGATTTCTTATAGTACATCATCCAATCTCATATCTTTCTCATCCAAAAATTATCTTCGAAAATGAACCTTTTATAAACCTATATTATTCTTTCTCCATCAAGACATACGTGCACAGGAATTTATAGAGACAAAAATAATGAGGGCTCTACCATATTCTTTCGTAAACATAAAGCGAGATGCATATCAAATGAGGCGATCAGTCTTACTGCTAGCACCACTATGGATCATTGTATCTCTTACGGCAGCGTTTCAACCATTCTGCAATAGATGTCAAAGTCATCTTCATTTTGATAACAATCATCTCACATCAAGATTCTTTTTTAAGTCCAACAATCCTATTTCGAAACATGACCATTTCCACTTCCACAAGCATCAAAATAAGTTGGCATCTTCATTTTTGCATAAATCAATATCATCATCATTTTCTTTATTTGCTACCGCCGTTACTAGGTTTACAAATAGTAATGTAACAGATCCAACTCATTCTCTCTTTGTCAATATTTCTTCAGCCATGGAACCCAAAAACAGCACTAGAGTATCTTCCTCTCCAAATCCATTATCCTCAAAACCAAAACTGGATTTAAAGCTTCTCCTTATTGATAACTATGACTCCTATACTTACAATCTATATCAATATCTTGCTGAAATATGTCAAGAGAAACCGATCGTTATCAAAAACAATGATTATGATGTGTACAAAAAGCTTATGAAAAATAAGAAAGATGGTATGACAATAGATGCTATCATCATATCACCTGGTCCTGGTAACCCGACGAACCCAACAGACGTTGGAGTCTGTAAAGAGGTAAGTTTATCACAGTACATTTGCACCATTGAATCCAAATCCTTGTATTACGTTAAGAACATGACTCTGAAGCCTTCAAAAACAATCTCCCATTTTAATGCAGGCAATATTAGAGAATCCAACATTGCCAATATTTGGTGTTTGTTTAGGGCATCAATTATTAGGACATTTATATAATGCAAAAGTTCATCGTGCCCTATCACCCATGCATGGTCTTATTTGTAACATGCATTATAATGAAGAGCATTCAACTCTATCAAACAACATAAAGAACTTCGATGAACAATCCCGAAAACAAAGACAATTTGAATTATTTCACACAATACCCAACCCATTTTCAGCGACAAGATATCATTCTCTAGCTGTTACTATATCACCAGATTCAGATGTAGAAGCCATTGCATGGTCTGAGATTCATGACATCGAAAAGCAAATTGAAGAAGAAATATCTTTTATGAATGAGAGCAAGATTAATAATAATAAGAATAATAATACTAATGGATGTGTGATGGCATTGCGACACAAACAGTATCCTCATTGGGGTGTCCAATTCCATCCAGAAAGTGTTGGGACTGATCCATACGGAAGAACTATGATTAGAAACTTCTGTGATTTTGCTTACGACTGGATAACTCAACCTGACACCAAAACTAACATTTTAAACACATTTACGGACGTATCCTCCAATTCCAAGAAGGAATCAAAGAACATCACTTTACGTCAACCACAGCGCAATGATGATCATAATTCCAAAAACGATATGGATCCACCAATAGCAAGTAAAATTGAAAATAAGGACTTCCGAGTGCTGGTCCATAAGATCTCAAATCAGAAACATGATAGTTCATTGATTCAGGAATATGCACAAGCCCTATTTGACAAATGCTTTTCGCAGGAACAATGCTCATTTTGGTTAGATTCATCTAGTAGTTCTGAATCATGCCCTCAAAGTTCCCGTTTTTCCATTATGGGTGGTGTTTCATGCACGAATGATACCAATTTGGGAGATGCTCGTATTATTGAATATTATGGAAAAGATCATGAAGAGAATCGTCAAGGTGTATTTGTGAATGGGAAAAAACAAGATCACGTGGGCACTATCTTAGATTACTTACAAGAGAAAATAAGGAATGAGATGACACAGGATTTGGAATATGTGTCATTTGCATCAGAAAAAGATGACACTGAGCGAAAGGAATCATTTCATCTTCAGAAAGGGTCAAACTATGAACAATTGCCCTTTGACTTTCGAGGTGGTTATGTTGGATATTTAGGTTATGAAGTTCATCACGACACATGTCCTTCACCACCTATGGCAATCGGTGATGCAATTCTTCATCCAGAACAGAAATCAAATCCAAATATCCCAACCTCAGCGTTTTTATTTACAGATCGGAGCATAGTATTGGATCATTTTACTAGTGATGTCTATATAATAGGATTGGCAAAGCAAGAAGATGCAAATAGTGCTAAAAATAATGAATCACTACAGGAAACAATTCGATGGATGAAAGATTTTTCTGATCAATTGTTGCATTCGAGTGACTATGCTGATGATGTTGACATTTCAGACCCATCTGTGGTTGAGAAAGGGGCACCACAGGAACAAACGCCACGTACCATTGGTTTTACACCAAGCAGATCCAAATCAACATATAAAAAGGATATTATTCAATGCCATGAAGAGATTCGTAAGGGCGAGAGTTATGAATTGTGTTTGATCAATCATTTACACGCCCGGGTAGGCAAAAACAGCACTAGAACTTCTGACCAAATCTCAAAACAAACGAATGAAAATAATGTATTGGATCCATTTGGTTTGTACAAGGTGTTGAGAAAACATAATCCGTCTCCATATGCCGCATTCATGAAATTTGATTCCAGCCAACAATTCCAACCACAGATTATTGATCCTCACAAGCGCAGATCTGGCGCAGTCGCTATTTGTTGTTCATCTCCTGAACGATTTTTATCCATTCGTCCTCATCAGGATTCACACAGTATCGGCAATCCAAAATTGCCTTTATTTCAAATTGAATCGAAACCAATTAAAGGGACCTGCAAACGAGAACCATCCACACAATTTCGCAATCGCAATTCTAAGAATGATGCTGCATCATTGACCAAGAATCGATGTTTACCAGATCAACCTCTCCTTCCAGAAACAACTTTTCGATCCAAAGATGATTATCTTCGAGCTCTTGACCTGCAACAATGCATAAAGAATCGGGCTGAAAATTTGATGATTGTTGACTTGTTACGGAATGATTTGAATCAAATATGTGACGTAGGATCAGTCCATGTTTCTAAATTAATGGGAATAGAAAGTTATGAGACTGTTCATCAACTCGTATCAACTATTCGTGGGACCTTAGCGGAATACGATGAAAATGGCCTTAAACAAACAGCAATAGATGCTTTAAAGGCTTGTTTTCCTGGAGGAAGTATGACGGGGGCTCCTAAAATTCGTACAGTTCAGATCCTCGATCAACAAATGGAGCGTGGAGCTGTCCGGGGTCCCTACGCTGGAAGTTTGGGTTATGTAAGTATGAATGGATGCATGGATATGAACATTGTGATAAGAACTGCGGTTGTAACTCCTACAGCTCAATCGAGTCCAAGTAATACGAATTGGATTGAAGGAGTTGACATAAAGATTGGTGCAGGAGGGGCCATTACTGCATTGAGTGAAAGTGAGGATGAATATAATGAAATGCTCTTGAAAGCCCGAGCAGTTATGGATGCAATTAATTTATGGAGTCATCAAATGGGTTTAGTGGATGTGCGCCAAAGTGATGATAAACAAAAAGAAGCCTCTATTGTATTTTGAAGGATATAGAAAGTACTACTGCATTAAAAAACTAATGTTTTATTAATTTTTTTCGTGATATTTATATATCTTTTCTTTGATGTGTTTATTCTATGCCATCATTCCAAAACGAAACAACGAACACATGAAAGCCAAAATATTAAAATAATTTTCTGAGTACAGCAATTATTCTAGAAATAAATCCAAACAAAAACACACATCCAAAATCTGCATGTATCGTGAAAGGACTCATGCCCAATCAACTTTACAAAAATTGATCCATATCATTCAGGTTTACCAGAAGAATCCACTTTTTTTTCTTTCTCACTGTAAAATCTTTTATTGGGATGTCTGAAAGATTGATCCAGTCTAAATTTCTGATGCAATTTCCCTAATGTCGATTTTGCCGTTATACTTGTAATTCCCACAAAGGCTAATTTCTCAATGGCTAAGTTCAAACATTTGCCAAAGTTATAATTTGGCATGTGTTCTAGACAAATCTTATAAAGTGTACTCAAATATAGACATTTTTGATAAATCAATAAAAATTGTTTGGAAGAGAATTGTCCCTGTGGAGAAGTGGCATGTTCCACATGTTCTTTGAGCGTGGTATCTGGGTTTTGTATCATGGATTGGAGGATAGTGATGCAGTGCTGAAGGTGCTGCTGGGGAGTTTCAGAGCCAAACATCTTTTTGGCTTCAGAACTTTCCCAATAGGTACCTATTTGAGAAATAATTTTTAGGTGTGTTTTTCTGCGACATTTTGGATAAAATTGCGGTGGTACAACTAATCAAGAATAAAATAAATTTTGTTTTATGAGATAAAGAAATTGTCGTTTTTATTCAATGCAACAAGAATACTCACTGTTAGGAGCTTGTGATTTGCGTTTATTGGATTTTGGTTCGGGAGGAACAACAACAGGAGGCTCTCCACGTTGTCGTCGAGAAATACGCGTAGGTTGTAGTTTCCTCTGTTCTTCCATAATATGCTGAGCAATACTTTGGCAAAGGGTATGCTTGTTTCGAACGGGTTGTGGTTTTACGTCGGGATTCTGGAGTGGGATTTCGAAACGAATGCAAAATTGCTTTAGGCTATGAATAGTCAATTTCGAAGGAGATATTTTTTTGATTGAGACAAGTCGGGTGAACTGAGTATTTTGGGGGGATTGTGAGATTGGGGTTTTGGAGTTTTGGAAGGCAACTACATCTTTGAGGGCGGCTTTCGCCAAAATATCTACTTTGGGCGGCCTTGTTTGCTTTGGAGGTGAAAGTGATGATGTAGTTGGTTCGGTACTGCGAGACGAAGCTTCCATTTGAGAAAAGGAGGTATCATGTGTTGTGGATGGAGGTGCTTGTGGTTGAGACTTTGTCACAACAGAAGTGGAAGCAGATTTTTTTTCATTTTTTGTTTGATTAGTTGTGTGATGTGCTGAAGATGGAGTAGAAATCACTAATTGCTTTTCTGATGCAGTGGAATTATCTGCCACTGTATGTCGTTCTTGGTCATGAGAAGATGATTTAGTGTCTATACGAGTGGGTTGATCTGCTATATTAGAAACGGATGGATGGGTGCCTTGCATTAGATAAGGTGATACTTATTCGAGAATATTCTCTGAGATTATGGAGTGATGGCTTCAAGAAGGATTATATACGATTTTATTATAAAATTTTAATGATTAAATAATAACAAAAAGTGCCTTCAAAGAAAGATACCTTAAGCAAGTACCTTTACGTCAAATTTTTCATTTTTACATCTACTGCTGTGTGCAATTTTCAATTTTGTGAATAACACTAAAGCAACTCTGTTTCTCACGAAATATGGTTGATTGTGCTGGTTAAAATTATATCATTTTTTTATCAAGATGAAGTTTTCTGGTGTCTACAAATTGCGAGTTTGTTGAACAGCAGGTGCAAACTTTATGAATGTTCGAATTTTTTTAAATATAGTTTGTTGTGATATCCTATATGCTGAGACATTTGCTCAAAATTTGCCAATGGCATTATTCTTTCCATAGTTATTGTGCCATTAATATATTGGAGAACCCTTTTGAGTTTTATCCAATCTTACAAACTTGGACTCTTCACCCTAGTGCATAGGAACGCAATCGATACTTGCAAATCTAAATGGGTACGTTTGCACATATGTAATAATTTTTGTACAATATGATGTAACAATTTTGCCCTTGTATCGTCTAACACTTCCGAATCTTCGTTGACGGTAGCACACCTTTATTTGCTGGTGTTGTCGCCGATGCGTTGATGGCTTCGCCATAAGCCTTGATACACACTTTACATACTGTTTCATACACAAATGAACCCCCCTTCCAGCTCTCACTTCAAAATCTATTCCAAGGTACGTATGTTTTCGTCCTCGTGAGACATTCATCTGTCCAAATTTGTTCTCTAATTTATTAACCATCTTACTCACTTCTTCTTCATTTGCATGCGAGAGCTTCAGATCGTCGACATGCTACCAGCAGATAGTGAATTGTGTACCATTCACTACTCGTCATAGGGATTGACTTCAAATCTAAAATCATTGATGGTTTCAACAAATATTTGGTACCATAACAGCGCATCTGTTAAGGTGCCATACATAGTTTTCAACAGCTGAAGGTTAATTGTTTTTACTCCGTTTTTATTACACACATATCTCTCATACTTTTCTTTATTTGCATTCACAATAGCATCTACTGCATTTCCGGGTAGCCTCAAGATGATGTAATCTGGTTGCGATGCTTTTAAGAAAGCTCCAGCGATGTCGCAGTACTATGCGACATCCCTGTTCTCATGAGCATCTATCACGAGGGTCACAAAGAAAGAATCCACAGTTAGGGCTGGAGATGGTGTGTCCTCCTTTGAGTAAGTGTCTCTTTGTGCTCTTCCATCAACTACTGTTCTGCCCTTTATTTTTCTGCAACGCTATTCTTTTATTAAATCTATTGTTTGTAAAGCATTTCTTTTCTCCCCAGAAGATATAGTATACTCCCATCGCAGTGTAGACGCATCAAGATCATCCAGTTGTTTACACTCCTTGGTCATGGCTGCAATTGCTAGGTCTCAGAAAAGCTTCACTCATTTCTTTGCACTCATATGTGCGAGGCACATTCCAATTTGGGGCGGTTCACTGTCCGTTTGATCTCCTGCTTCAACAACGCTCATCTTTAATTTGTGTGCTTAAATGGTTCTTGAAAGAATTTTGATTATTCTGTGGCTGAAATTCCCTTTCTGTGGAAATGTACTACAGCTTCTCTGACCTTCTGCAAATTTGTAGTTAAGTGGTTTCAAGATGTTCCAGATTGTGTGGAAGTCTTCTAATGTCTTGATACCTCTCTACACCGTTTCTACTGGGCAGTGGGGTTCGTACGAAGGCCTATGCTGCTCCAAATCTAACGATCACGCCTTCTACTCCTCCTCTGGAATATGCTACGCTTCCGCTGAGTCTGACCCTGTTGAGGATCCTGACTCTGTCTCCAACAAATGGACCGGTAGAGTTGTCCTCTGGTTCTCTTGCAGGCTGTTCTTCTCTTGCGGTTTGATAGTTGACGCGGTTTCTCACCTCGTCCAATTTCATTTGAGCGCGTGGGAGTGATATTTGTAGTCTGTTAATGTTTCTAACTAAGTCTTCAATCTGATCTTGGTTCATTTGGACGATGTTGTTGAAAGATTGTAATTTTCTATAAGGATAATGTTGTGATATCCTATATGCTGAGACTAATCAAGTCTTATATGGGATACGCTCTATCATGTAGTAATTAACTTGATTATATTGTCTGTTATCCTTATAGAATGAGAACATCATATCCTTAAATACCTAATAGTTATTATCGCGTCCTATATTTTTCATGGTCAAACATAATCATGCCGATTTTTCCATTACGTAGGGGATCTTTTAGCCTGGTACAATTCTTATTTTTGTTGCAACTCTGGCCGCCAAGACTGCCCATGACGCTTCAAATTTACGAAGCTAACACCAACACCTGCAAGGTTGGTGGCGGTACTGCGGCAAAAACAATGTGATGTATACCCTGATGGGTCTAATCCCAGGATAGTACACGTTGTCTTAACAAAATCAGATACGGTCTTGGGGCCAACAGTTTTTTGCATCACCCACCAAAGGCCTTTGTGAAAAAGCCTTAGGTACATCGCCTCTCCTGGAAGGTATGTGTCCAGCTCAGATTTATATCTGCTGAACAGGCCTCGGTAAAGGGAGGGGATATTGTAAGTGAATCCTTCATTTTTTTCTGCAATGTTCAAATTTTACTATGATTCGTCCACTACTTTCATGACTAACATCTTTGTAATGCACTTTTCTTGCATCACATACCCCGAGAAGGCCATAATACATGAGGGAAAACCCAACTTCCATCAAAGTCTCACTAGGTTCCTTGGAGAGACTGCAATACTTGAACAAGATATCGATCTGCTCACTTGAAAAAACCTTACTTTTCTTGGACACATAGGTAGAGGTGTTTAGCTTCAGGAACCTCTGAAGCCTTAGCATTGTGTTGAGTTTAAAACCATTTTGGGTGATGAAATGGTGGTTGATACAGCTGTAGATGACATATAGGGTGCTGGGGGCATAGTCCATTCAAAGTTCAATCAAAAAGGTAAGTAGATATCCATCAAATGAGCCTTTTGATATGTACTTGGTAATTTTTTTCCTTTGCATAACTAACCCACTTATCCTGGTACCTCTTGTACATATTCTCAGTCTTTGTAGTTGTAAAATAGAAGTTCACCATCTTGTTGGTGACTTGATGGAAGGCCTCGTTGTTGGCGTTCATATAATCAACATTTGCAGTCCTGTAATCCACCATCATATCCTCAATATTGAGGAGCAGGTTCATTACTTTTGGATTTCCTTCAGATAAGCAGCATCCTCTAGAGTCTTGTCATTGGCGGTGACAGGTTTGTTCACTTCATCCACCCCTCCATTATCATTTGCTTTCTTTTCTTTCTCGTTGTTTTTCTTCCTCTCACCACTCCTCGTCTGCTTCTCTAAATTCTCAAAAGAAGAGTTCATCAATTCATCTTTCTCCTTCTCAATTGCATCTCTCACATCCCATGCACTGCGGAAGATGTCATTAGACAGCTCCATTATAGTCTTCATGCCCCCCTTCTCTAAACTGACAACATTCTTCTTCTTCTTCTTCTTCTTTGTTTTGCTCTTTTTAGTACTGTTGCTGGTCACTGGTGTACTGATGGTCTCTTTCCTGGGACCTAAGGAACCCCTTGTGATAATGGTAGTACCGGCAGTGGTCTTCATTGAACCACTGCACTTCTCTTCACCACAACTAGTGGTGGAGGAAGGTAAGGATACTTTTGTTGCTTTCCTTTGTGCTTTCGTCTGCTTCCCTTTATTCATTTCTAATTTTATAAGAAGCTAATACTACTAATCTACAATCTACAATCTACAATCTACAATCTACAATAAAATCTTTTTACTTCTATTATACTTTTCATACTCCTTTTGTAATTTATATTGATTGCTTGTTGAGCTTCATTGTGTGTAGTGCTACTACAACAAGGTGTCAATTTGTTATGCTCAATCTAAGAACTATAACAATAATTACTACTATTACTGCTACATCTACTAAATCTAATGTTTTGTAATTTGTTGACACTTACTATCTGTTCTTTCCTTTAGTATTCTATGTCTTTTTGGCACTCGATGCATGAAACAAGAAGAATTCAAGGAACGCCTAAGTAATTCCAAAAACGGCGTGAATAATTTGTCATAAAAACAGGAGAATTCAAGCAACTTCTAAGTGTGTGTGTGTGTGTGTGT
>Ga0209092_10002206_pt1 | contig 18065 bp, 13 predicted proteins | sample FraStrMetagenome_FD_187446 | JGI IMG/M metagenome (GOLD analysis project Ga0209092, IMG submission 187446) | Marine eukaryotic phytoplankton communities from Arctic Ocean - Fram Strait ARC3M Metagenome (SPAdes) (version 2) | ecosystem: Environmental > Aquatic > Marine > Oceanic | place: Fram...
GGGATTGATGTAATGGACAAGTCATTCGCATTTGCTGTTTCAAGTCTTCCTTATAAATATACTTCTCCATTTTTATATAATCTGGTATTCGCTGTTTGATTTCTGTCTTTTTCAACGGATATATTCTATCATAATCAACAAGTAATTCATCCTCAATATCGTGCAAAGAATTTTTTTCTGTCCTGAAGTAGTCACTTTCGCCGCTGATTGAATCCGATGTGTCATTATGTACACTTTCATAGCTTCCTGAAGCTGAATCATCTTCGTCATCTTTGGTTGTTTCGTCTTCAATTTCAGTTTGACTGCAAGTAGTGCTACTTACATTCTGGATTGAACTTTCTTGACAGTATTCAATACATTTTTTCTTTTGGTCACATTCAATATCCAGATCATCTTTATTGTTCGTTTTCTTCTGTATAAGACTTGAACCGGTGTTGTCATCATTAAGATACACAAGGTTTGATCCGTCATTTTTTTCACTTTTTGTCTTCCATGTGGTTTGATTCTTATACTTCTTTAAGACTTGGTCTAGGAGCCATTTTTCGTTGCTTCTATATTTTATCAACAAGGATGATACTTTATTAATTTTTTCAGGAGCATGTCGTGAGTAAATGGAATATATCTGATCAGATATTGATATGTGATGATATTCAGGTTTTCCTTCAATGGAATGATCTTTGTTTTCGTTACTGTTGTCTATTTTTGATGCATATGTAGACTGATTACTCTGTTTATCGTCTTGTGATCCATTTTTAGAGGTCAACGATCCTTGTCTGTTATCAACTTTTTTCTGCCTAACTTTGCTAAGTAATCGCTCTTCACTTTCTTGCTTCTTTTTCCTTTCATATTTACGCCTATCGTTGGGCTTTGCCTTCATTATGGACATGGCTTGTGAAATCACTTTTGATTTTATACTTTTGTCTAGGTCACTATCGGTTTCAAAAGAAGGTAAATGATTGACTTCAATAAGGTACGGTCTCAATTTATCATCAATAAGAATATCAAAACCGAGCACCTGTATGCATCTGCTTCCTTTCAAAGATTCAGGCTCTTGTGAATTCTTTTTTGAGTTTTCGTAATTTTTCCTCCCTTCTTCAGAAATGTTTTCTGAACTTCCATCGTCAGATTGAGAATCAGTTTCATCATTTTTGCACTCACTACCATTTTCTCTTGTATATTCACTCATTTCAAAATGATCGTTGACAAGAATTTTGCAGGTTTTGTTATCTGTTTCTTTAGAAGAATCTTTAATCCCCTGTAAAGTGTTTCTTTTTGATTCGATTCTTTCTTGCGGGTTTGTTTGATGTATACCCAGAACTTGTGCTTGTTTCTTTTTGAAAAGATGTTCTTCTCCAAAGGTAGAGCTATACTCTCGAACTAAGATCGGCAGTATACTTATTATTGTTTTCGAGCATATATCTCCTATTGCTGACCACATTTGATTAACTTTTGAATCACCTTTCTGTTCTCGAAGCCATTTAAGGAGCCATTGTATGCTCCTTTTATTTCCGGTGCTGCCATTTTTATCGTCATCCTCCTGGTTCTCCGAGCGTTCAAATTTTTCACTGTATCTATTAATAGAATAATTTGTTAAGTGCATGCAACGATCATGAAGATTCTTTGCATTCGGTTTGACAAAGTCTTCAGTACAAATTCTAACTAAACCATCACGAAATAGGTATAACCTCAGAGGATTGCAACTAGTCATGAGGACGTAAACACGGAGATCGAACTTTTTATTTTCGATGAGAAGAGGATTTTTTATGTATAATTGTGCAACAAATGGGGTGCCATTGTCTATAGTATCTATTTTTCTTGTCAGGAAGATTCCTCTTCCTTGGGCACCACCATCTGGTTTTATTATATATGTAGACTTAGAAATACCTTTTGACCCAAAGCATTGCTTGAAAGCCAAATGATCTCTTGGGAGCACGTATGTTTTGGGAAAAAATGTATAATCTTTTGGGAATTCTTTTTTCATGAATTCGAGACTTTGAGCAAGTCTTATCTTCCTGGCAATGTTCGTCATTCCTGGAAAATGATTTGTACATTGCCAAGGCTGAATGTAATGAAATAAATTCCGAAATCCTTCTGATGTATCAACCCATATGATGCTAACATTTTTTTTTGCTGTAGGCGACGATGATTCTTTGATTAGTTTCCATCCTATGCTTTGCGCACAATTTCGCACTACATTGTATCGACATGCTTGACCAGCAAGGAAAGAGACGATCTATAGTGCGCGACGAATCAACATTATTTGTATCAAAATTTAGTTGGCAGAAAAAGTAATCTTATGCATCTTAGATCTTCCTTGTTTCCATTGACTTACTGGTCTTCTTTTTTGACTTGATTTCTCATTAGCGCTGTCGTTCTGCCCAATTGATGTTACTGCCATATTCGTCATTTTCATCATAAAATCATCATTATTTATTACAGGTTGCTTCGGCGCACACTTTGCGCAAAATCAAGAAATATTTTCTTAAATTTTAATTTTTGATCAGCATATAATTTTGAGACATGAACAAGTGAAACGATTTTGTCAATGTTCTTTCTTGAAGCTTATATTTCCATTTTGTGAAAAGAGTAAGAATGTAAAGAAATGTGAGGTTCTACAAAAAAAACCTTCCGAATAAAATTGATCAGCTAAGAGATTCCGCCACAAAATATGTTCTACGATCTATTTGCATGATTTCTACGCTTTATGTACCATAGGCGTATGTAGAATTTAATCTCCATGTAAACGACTGAAAATAAGTTTACACTGCATTGTTGATGCAGCCTTGCTTATCGTCATTTGCATTCGACGCAACAAGCACAAATTATCATCATCATGTCATGGTCATTTGATTTAAATCTCCGGGATCAGGATGCAGGTTACCCTGAACTTCAACGATTTCCGTCTCCACCTGGAATGAAAGAAATTGCATCATTTGAAAAAAGAATCTTACAGGAACAGTCTATAAACCCTTCCTCGCCATCCTCTACCACAATGAATACTAAAAGTAAAACACTCCAAACTCAAATTCTGGCACGCAAAAAAGCGAAAGCTATGAATATGGCGCTTGCTCCCGGGAAGCAAATATTCATGAATGGGTTTATGATGTATATGTCTGGAAAAAATTTGAATATGTTTTCGATTAGTATCACAGGGATGGCGATTATGAACCCGTTGAAAGGAATACTGAATATGGAAAATGCATTTGCACCTTTAGAAGGAGATGATGACATGAAGGATAAAAAGTCGGAACATTTGCAAATGCCAAAACTATTGTACGTGGTTTTAAATTTGATTTGGTTAGGTCTAGGAATGTACAAGATGGGTAGTATGAGGCTTTTGCCTACAACTAGTGCTGATTGGAGTGGATCTGTCGTTTGGAAAGAATTAATGGAGATAAGTAGCGTACCACCATCTTAAGAAATCCACTTATATGAAACAGATGTGTCTAGAATAAATATTAAAATGCAATATAAATTTTAGAATATCTTTAAAGCTACGATATCATTGTTGGTGTGTTATTTTTTTCTTTTGTTTCTAATGAAGATAATGAAGTACATATTCAAGAAAAATCTTAGAATATTCATTTATTTCCAGTAGAGTTCTGTGTCTTTTTCTTTGAGAAGAAAACGAACTGATGGAACCGATGTAGAAAAAAATGAAATCTCTGTGATCGTTTTCAAATAAATACATTTCCATTCTTCAAACTTATGAAATCTCTCCAAGCGAGCACTTTATTTCTTCTGTTTGTGCCATTGCATTCACATCAACAATATCTGTAAACAAATTTTGGATGCACGAAAGACATCTTGAAAAAAAAAGCTGGATCGAGAAATCATATGCAAGGACATTGCGGGATTTCATCTTAAGCAAATGATAGAAAAACAGAACCTTGATGAAAAAAACTCAAGCAAGTAAGTAAGCACAACCAAATGCCATATCCCTCGAATAAGGCGATACATAATGTAAGAAAATGGTACATGAACATGATCAATAAAAGAAAAAATGAATCCTAAGTGTGGGGGCGAATAATTCAAAGCGATTTGAACCATCACGTTGAAAGCAGGAAAGCAACTCTTTTCATAAGACAGCAGGCTGAGAAAGACAAATATGTAATGATAAAGTGGTGTGAATGTGATTTGTGATCAGAATCAAAATAATAAATAACTGAGTTATGACGTCATAGCTGTCAAGTCGCCAAAACTGCTGATCGGTGGAGACCGCCAATTCTATATCGTTGTTTGAATTCTATAGATTCGATAGCACGCATGATATTTATAAAGAAGGTACAGCAGTATTATAGCAAATAGTAATGAGCGATCCTTCCAATAAAGAAATCTCAATGGGCAAACACGAGCATTCCCATACTGAGAAACCACATCATCATCATCATCAAAGGGATTCCGAATTGAGAAAGAGTCACCATGGCAATGGCAAACGAAGTAGAAGTAGAAGTAAGAGTAGGAGTAGAGATAGAGATAGAGATAGAAGCAAAAGTAGAAATAAAGATAAAAGAAAAAATTCCAGCAAAAAACGAAGCCGAAAAAGAATAAGAAAAAGAAGCGAAAAAGAAAGAGATAAAAGTAGAAGTAGACACAAAGATCGAGAAAATCACCATGATAAAGGGAGGCGTAAGGATAGATATCGACGAGGCAGGAGTGACAGCAGTTGTAGCATCAGCAGTAGCGATGATAGTAGAGATGAAAACCATCCAAGATCTAAATCGATTCGTCGTAAAAAACATTCTCATCGGAAACATTCGAAACGAAGACATCGATCCAATTCCACATCTTCCATTTCTGAATCTCGACAAAAGAAACCTAGAAAAAAGAAATCCAAATCGAAAAAGAAACAAAAAGATTCATCTTCTTCATCGTCAACGTCATATTCATCTTCTTTCTCATCTTCGGAAAGCGATGAAAATACAAGGCGAAGTGTCATATCCGGGAAAAAAATCAAAATGCACATTCCCAAATCAAGAGATGATCATGTTCGTGATCAAGCTCGTAGAGATTATTTACGTTTCATGAATTCTAGTTTGTAAAGAAAAGCTATCAATTAAATGTTATTGCAATTTGTTGAAAGAAGTATTAATTGAAATGGCATGGATACAAATTCACAACTACAATACTACATGGAATAAAATGTAAAATGATGATTAAACTTAGTTTTTGTTCTTATTTCATTTTATTCCAAGCTCCATATGGGACTGGACTATTTATCGTACTACTATATATATATCTTGATGGTGCTTTTCTCGATCTTTGTGTCTGGTACTTTTTTCCATTGCACTAAGAATTCACAAAAAGGATCTATCGTATGAATGTTATCCATAAGACTTGAAAGGCTTGATGTTTTAGTCATTCAAACTGAAATAAAATCTAATGAGTAAACAGCATGATGATTCTAAGGAAAGTCATAGCGGTGTAGAATTTGTATACTCTCCTAAGTTTACTAAAGTATTCAATGAAAAAATCGAGACAAATTGAGCTATAGGGAGTCAAAGGAGCTCAATAAAACTTCATTTATAAAAGCATGTTGCCTATGCTCGTAGATCGACGATTCTATGGTTTTAATCTTAGTGAATTGGGGTCCGGAACCTGGGGTACTAATATAGGTGTTTGGATTTTCATTTCGTTTTTGATTCATTCAATAATGATTATAAAATATATGGTCCATAATTTTTTACACAAAAAGGTGAAAAGGGTACAAAATGAGAATGCGGACCCAGGACCAAAGTTTATCTTTCTATTTTTTAATTTTTAGCGCTCTTTTGATAAATATTGGGACATATCAATCCTACCATTCTTTCAAGAAGAAAAAAAGGAAAATTTTGAGATTTGCTGATTTAAGACAAGTCTCGAATGGAATCATGAGTATACAAAGAAATTGTTGCAGATTCGTTTTGTTCCATGTACTCAGTTGATTTGGTAGGTAATAGTCCCTTCAATCCCCAAGTATTGCAAACGATTCTTAGATCTTTATTATGCTGCATCAATGCAATGAGTTGTGGTTGTATTAGAGCTATGGATTCTGGCAATAAATACAGAGTAATAACTGTCGGTCTGGGTAGATTTTCTGTGGAATCGGTGTCTTGTTGATTGTTGGTGGAATTTGGCTGGGCATACAATTGTACCAATTTGTTTAATATAGTACATAAATCCTTCTGTTTCGCTTGAATGGATCTAGATTTAATGTTAGGAATCTTACGTTGATGTTCATACAGAAAAGATTTTTGAATTAAGGATTGAAATCGCAAGACTAAATCTTGTTCGATTTCTACACCAACACAAGAATGGCATTTGGAATAGGATTGATTCGTTGTCGATGATGCAAAAAAGGCCTCGAGACAAATTCTACCGTCACCACATCCAAGATCGTATAAGACATCGCTGGAAGTGATCTGAGCCAGCGACAAGATCGAATGAATGGAGGGTATACTCGCTCCACAAGGAGGGGCTAAAGAGTCTCCTTCCATCCACATTCCTGCGATTAAAGGGTTATGGTCGTCTTCTTCATCAGAACTTTCTTCTTGTAAGTTGTTTGTTAAATTGGATGTTGGCGCAAAATAAGAGCTAGGACCTTGGTAGTCGTTATAGCCATACATATTGGAATTCATATCGTCTGTCATCTTTCTACCATTCAATATATTTTAATTGTTTTTATTGAAGAACAACAAAAGAAAATAAAAAAATTAATTATTACTTTTATTCCATGACAGCAGAGTAGAAATAAGGGAACGAAATTTCCTCTATATCATTGCCTACTAAAATAACGGTTTTTAGTTGGTATAAGGCTTAACATACTGAAGGTACAAGTCCTGGCGTAGAAAGTGGAAAACCCATAGTTCTTAAAAAAGAGAACGTTTTAATTGCGAATGATGATGCGAATGAGTTTGTCGTTGCAGAATGTCTTTTTCCAAAGAAATAACATTTGGAGCAAACTTATGACATATTATTAGTATGGCTCTCTATTTTCTTAAAATCATTGTATAATATATAATATATATTCTTTCCAATGCAAGAAAAAGTATTTATCTTCACATTGTAGAAATACAAATGCTGAATATATTTTGTACATGAAGACATCCTAGTAATGAAATTGCACCAAAACGGTGGAAGAATATTGCAACATCATCATGATTGTCACTGATTTTAGGACAGAAGGATATAAAAATGTGCACATCATGATAGAGTTGCATTTGAATATCATTTGATTTTATTTGAATGACATTTGATTTTAATTCCATTGGATCATGTACTACTATCATTCAAGGCAACACATGTAACAGCACTTCGATGACCCGTATATTGTCTTACCACTTCGCCTGTCTGCAAATTCCACAATCGAGCCCATGTATCACTACAGGCAGTTACTAAATAACTGGAATCTGCCGAAAACACTGCATCCCAAACCCATCGTTCATGCTGACCCAACAATTTGGTCACCTGGGGAGGTCGTAGCTGCAATGTGTTCTGATTGGTGAGATAGGGTTTGGTCAATTGTTGTATATTCCATAATTTCGCTGTTTTATCGGAGGAGGTTGTGACTAAATGACGTCCATCGGGACTGATTTTAGCTTTTAGCAAATATGCTCCATGAGGATGAGCTCGAAATTTCCGTAATGGCTTCCAATGTGACATATCTGTGGGATCCCATAAATAGACGTTGGCGTGATGTGTCGCTGCCATGGCCAATCTTCCATCTTCACTTATATCCACACTTTGAATGGATGGTTTCATCCCCACCATGGTTCTATCATCATTGTTATGACCATTATTGTTACCATTATTATTACCGTCATTGTTATGATTATTACTATTAGGTGTTCCACCATCTTTTCCAGGATGCAATTCCTTGATAGGTTTGGGGAGTTTCCCAGATGCTAATCGTATATCCCAAACCTTGATAGATCCATCTTGATCACCACTCATGAGTTGAGTTTGGTTGGGATGCAATGCAACACAATGGACTGGAGAGCCACAATCAAAAGAATGCGAATAGGTAGAGCTTCGTAAGTCCCAGATTTTGATGGTGTGATCTTCGCTACAGGAATACATCCATCGACCATCTCGTTGAAACCCAATAGCGGTGATGGAGGAAGTATGGCCTTCGCACTGGAGAACTGGTTGAGAAGAAGACTCATTGGCACTGTTGGGTTGTGGATGCTGGTGTTGATGTTGATGTTGATGTTGATGTTGATGTTGATGTTGATGCTGATGCTGGTGTTGATGCGGATGCTGATGCTGGTGTTGATGTTGATGTTGATGTTGATTAGCTGCACCTGCTGGAGGATTGCTATTGGACGAGGTGGCGTGGATTTCATAAAGGCGAATGTGTGGATTTCCACCAGCGGCTAAAAATTGTTTATCCGGTGTTATTTCGAGGCAATTCACTTGACTGTCAGGATATCGGAGTGTTCTCGAACATATTCCGGAAGGTGCTTCCCAAAATCGGATCTTTTTGTCATATCCTGCGGTTGCTAAAATGACACTCATTATTGCTTCATCTGAATCTGCATCTGCATCTCATAATAATAAAATAATAATGTAACTACGTAAAAATAAATAATGAATGATAAATGATCATGAATTATGTCATGAAGATCAAACATCTAAATTCAACTGTCACGAAAAAAGAAAATTCATATACATATTTGTATTCATATTTATATTCATATCAGGAACTTTGTCTCTAAGTAATGCATTACGTCATGAGTAAACTCGCTAATTAAAATAAATACTTAAAATGATCGATATCCCACAAAAATATTCATAATGCGCATGCTACGGTATAGTACTCATATTGTTTGATCGATTGAACTATGAGAATCCAAGGTTGCACTTCTTTTTCCAACACAAACGAAAACCCTGTCAATATTCATTAGTACAGTCAAATATTGGACTCTACACATTCTACCGCATTACGAGTCAAACTAAAATCAACTAAATAAATCAATCGAAGTATAGCGTTTCACGTAAGATTAGTACTAGTGCCAAAAAAGATACACAAGTTTGCTCTAGGTAGGTGAGTTATATTGATTGGATAAGTAGTCAAGATAAAGATCGTACCATCGTACGTTCCGATCATATCCACAAATTTACTTAGGACTTTCAAATTTCGACCCATCTAAATAAAAAACAAATTTTATTTCATCAGCATCATTCGAATCCTTCAATTAGTCAATATAATTCGATGATGATGTCTTCAACGTCACGTACGCACGCAGATAGTATTTGCTGCATAAACGGTAACAGGAAACCTGACAGCGCGGGGACAGATTAACAATTAAACTGAACGAGATTCAGTGTGTCGAGACCAGAGGAAGGAAGGAACACAAGACCTGACTGCATAGGATAGACCATATCATAAAACAAGTCAAGTGAGAAATTCCATTGACAAAACGTCTGACCTCTACAGTTGAAAGACCAGAACAGTTTCTACATATTGAATATTGGTTTCGAATTTTTTGCTTGCTTCGAACTCTCATGCAAGAAGTACAAGAAGCCTGGAAATAGCTTACCCTCAAGAACAAGGCCTATCTCCAATTTCAACGCATTGATTCTACCACCACTTGCAGTGAATCAATTCATCAATCAATCAATCAATCAAAACGACAATTCGGATAATCCGTCTTCTCATCCTACTGAAGCTAGCTTGAGAACATATCTGAATTGTTCGAAGAACCCATTCTGATTGATTGACCTATTCAATACATATATAATATATATATATACTTTTTGTTGAGTACAATATTAGTTTCCCTCCTAAAATTTACAAACGAAGAAATAGAATACATCATGGCTTACAATGACGACTCCTCCGTATCAGTTCATGATGAACCTTGGATTCAATGGTATGTCAAATCACATCAAACTTTATGATGAATAGTTTTACAGCTTTTCTAAACTACTTCATACCTTTATCTTACCTCGTTTCGTTTCTGAAATATGAATATCTTCTAGGTTTTGTGGCTTAAAAGGACATGAAATGTTTTGTGAAGTTGAACGTTCCTATATTGAAGATGGTTTCAATCTATATGGGCTAAGAGCATGCGTACCAAACTTTTCCGATTGTCTTGATTTAATGCTAGACCGGATTGGGCCTGACGATTCCGATGATTCGCGATTGACTCAAAGTGCCTGTACGCTTTATGGCTTGATACATGCACGATATATCATAACAGCTCATGGATTAGATGCCATGTATAATAAGGTGAGGAAACTCATAGTTTTTCAAGTGTTGTATTAATGTTGAAGTATATTATGACTCACTCTTATTTCCTGTTTTTTCTTTCTTGAAATTAAGTATGCTGCAAAAGAATTTGGGACATGTCCCCTATTGCAATGCGGTGGCCAACCAGTCCTTCCCGTCGGGGTAAAAGATGAAGTAGGCGTTGACACAGTCAAGGTTTTTTGCCCAAAATGTCAAAACATTTATCATCCACCACCCATCCGATCCAGAGGTGGAAGTTGCACCGTCGATGGTGCATCCTTTGGAACTACCTTTCCCCATTTGTTTCTCATGACCTTTAGCAATTTAGTCCCTGATGGATTATCATCCGATTCAGTTTATGTGCCGAGAGTATTTGGCTTTCGTGTTCACCAATCAGCACGGCAGCGGAATGGATCTATGAATTCTTCAACGACGACTATTGCTCCATCACCTCAATTAACTTTGAAAGGAAGTACAAGAACAGCAATAACTACCACAGCAGCAGCTTCTTCGATAGGAAGAGGAGGAGTTGGAAATGCACAGTCACAACAAGCATCAGAGAAAGTATTGAAAGGCTTACCGGATGGTCCTGTTTATGCAGACACTACAACTGGGGTAATGAAAGTAGAAATAGAAGCAGATACGGGTACCGCACAAATTTCCGGAAAAAATGAAATGGGGAATGGTAATACGAGCGGTGGCAAACGAAAATCAAAATTAAGTAGTAGTTCTGAAAGAATTATATCAAATGTACCTGGAGGTGGTGGAGGAGATGGTATGGGAAGAGGGCATTCTGCAGATAATGGAGAAGGATCACTCAAAACGAAAACGAAACGACAAAGAAGACCTGGGAATGGAGTAACGTGATGCAAATCTTGGTAAATAGAATCTTATCGTCTAATCCTTTCAAAAATACAATTATATGTGTTCACGCAAAAAATATGAACAAACAATATTATCCTAGAATATTCTAAAGATAATTTTCCCTTCTCAAAGAACTTAGTTTTGAGTGTTGAAACAATGTAAATGGATTCATTGCAAACATGACCTCAAATCATACTTTGCTACACAAGAAAAGGTTTCTCATGCTTACTTACCAACTAAATTGTAGACAGCATAGGATTATAATGATTATGTTTTCATTAGCCAAATGAAAAACTTCTTTCCATCATCGCAATCAGCATCAGGTCAAGAAAAAATCAGTTTTTGAAACAAAGGTTTGAATTTCTTGGTCTAATCATGGCTACTATCAACGACTTTAATTTTAGCATGAGTGATTGGGGATTGCATTCATCATTTTTAAGATACAATGAACAGAAATAGATTTACTTTGCGTGCAAATGCTCAGAATAACATCTCATCTTCATACTTCGCTTATAAGTGCTTAATCTAGAGATGCATTGGTTAGAAATTGCTGCTTCAGCGTTACTAAATTTTAATGACGAAAAAATGGGTCGTCATCTGCTGTTTAGTATAAATAATCTATGCCCTATATAAAGAGCAGTTACAAAAAAAACATCAGCTAAAATATCCTTCCAGAACAAATGAGATAGCGCGCTTTGAAAAAACGTTTTCACACATGAGTTTACCTTCATGATTTAATCTTTAGCATAGCTATCAAAGAATAAGAAACAATGTCCTAAGAGAATTTCGAAAAGCAGTAAAACGAAATTTCAGTTGTAAATATGTATGAATATTTAGGGAATATAGAATGGAAATGAGTCACGATTAACATTAATCATATATCGGACAATATTACATTTTAATTAGGAAACAGACGGTTTCCGAAGAATTAGTCAACAACGAACTTGCAACCCTTTTTTAACTAGAGAGATCCCGTTTCTTATTAGCGCATAATGAATAAATAGATCAAGAAAAATAGCCTGCTATACGCAAAGAAGATTATTATTTTATTAAAATGTTGTTTAACAACAAACATGATGCAGAAAATTCTGCAGAGGATTCTGCCGCAAGTGATGCTATTGATAGACTGATTCAGGAACTTCAAGAAAGCGAGAAATTTACTGACTTTTTGGAGCAAAACGTCAACGATGCAATGAAAAAAGTGTCTTCAAAGGCAAACACTTCAAATTGTCCCGAGAATGCAACTGAGCAGCCAATGCCGAAGGCAAAATCTAGAAAATCATCCAAGAAACAAGATAGTATAGAAATAGACACGATAGGCCAAAAGAATCTCACAGGTGTGAAAAACTCTGTTGAGAAAGGGCATCTAGAACATGATCTGTTTTCAATGATGATGATGTCTCAAAAAATGTCATTAACATGGCTTTTTGGCATACTAGCTTTTACTATTCAAATAACGCTAGGTATACTTATTCTTCTTGATCAATCTGAGCAGGAATTTTTTGCGACGGACATGAGCATCCCTATTAAAGGTACCATTCGTCTGCACATGGCTCAGGCTCTTGCTGTGCTACTTTCAATTATGACCCAAACTGACTTGCTGATGGGATTGCGAACAATACTTTTGCTTCCACGCAAAGATGAACAAAAATGGCAGAATCTTATTCAAAAGCAACAAAGACGACAAAAATTCAATTGTAATCCTGAAGAACAGAACGAATTTGAATGCGATTCCTGGTGGGTACAGATTTTTCTACCAAACGCATTGAAAATGCTTCAAGGCGCACTAGTGTTAGCTGCGAGTTTCGTCGTCATAATCCAAAGTGAAACGACAGTAGATGTTTTGAAGGATTATTCTGCCCTATTTGTGGTATCGTCGGTAGATGATCTATTTTATAATATGGCTGAAATGGGATATTTTGGTTCTAGTTTATGTAGAATAACGGACGATGTGAAGATGGCTCAACTGGTAAAAAATGAGGATGAAATCAGGCCTCAATTGATAAAGTTTTTCCCTCTTATGATAGTATGTTTTTTCATCGCTTGGATAAATGTAACAGTAGGACAAGCTAACGGCAAATACTTGAAGCAAGCATATCCTCTATGTCAACTTGAGACAACGTTCAATCATGAACAAAATTTCATAAATATAATTGGAGATGGTAAATGTCAATTTTCAAGAGGAGAAGGTACCAATATAGTTGAATGTGGCTGGGACGGAGGCGATTGTGAAGTTCTTAATGAAAGGTACCCCATGTGTACTGTGCATGATTTTTATCTCTTGGGAGACGGTATTTGCCATGGTAGTGCCTACAACAATAAAGTTTGTGGTTTTGATAATGGAGACTGTACGAATATCAATATTGAAACTCAGGAAAGGTATCTAAATTGCAGTGTTGAAAATATTGGTTGGGTTGGGGATGGGATATGCAACGGCGGAAAATATGCATCTATTGAGTGCGAAAACGATGGAGGCGATTGTGCTGATTGTATAGTTGATGATGTGATGTTAGTTGGAGACGGAAAATGTGACGGTGGAAATTATAATACCTATGCTTGCTCGTTTGATGGAGGAGACTGCAAAAAGGATAATACCCAACTACAAGAAAAATACCCAAAGTGCTCTGTACCGAATCCATGGCAGATTGGTGATGGAGTTTGTAATGGGAGAGAATACGCTTCTCCTGATTGCGGAATGGATGGGGGCGACTGTGTGGACTGTATTATAGATGATATGATGCTTATTGGAGATGGATTCTGCAATGGTGGTCCATACATGACAAATGAATGTTCTTTCGACGGAGGAGACTGTGATGATTGTGCCGTTCCTTTTCCAATTTGGGTTGGTGATGGAGTCTGTAACGGCGGAGAATATGATACAGAAGGATGCTCTTTTGATGCTGGTGACTGTTTGAGAAATTACGTTGATGATAAGGAGTGCATTGTGCCAAACACTGCATGGATTGGAGATGGGATATGCGATGGAGGACCATACCTCACACAAGAATGTAACTTCGACGGAGGCGATTGTAATGATTGTATCATTGAAGATAAAAGTCGTCTAGGAAATGGAATCTGTGATCACAGATACTTCAACACAGAAAGTTGTGGTTTCGATGGAGGCGATTGCTTAGATTTGAATGATGCCATACAGAGAAGGAAGCCTAATTGTGAGGTTCCTAATATTGGTTGGGTGGGTGATGGTTCATGTGACGGTGGAAAATATGCTTCTGAAGAGTGCGGAAATGATGGAGGAGACTGTGCAAATTGTTTCGTTGAGGATATGATGTTGATTGGGAATGGATTCTGTGATGAGGGGGAGCATAATGTTGAAGAATGCTCATTTGACGGCAATGATTGTTGCCCAAAGCTTAAGTTGATAGGAGATGATTATGGTGCTGCTGCTATGAAATGGAACGGGTTTGCCCTTGGTCCAGATGGAGCGATTTACGGAATGCCGTTTAATACCAATAGGATGTTAAAAGTAGATCCAAGCACAAACTCAACCGAACTTGTGGGAGATGATCTTGGTAATATAGAGGGAAAATATTGGGGAAGTATAGTTGGGATGGATGGTATAATTTATGGTGTACCTAGGCAAGCTAATGCAATCGTAAGCTATAATGTTACATCCAAAGAGTCAATATTGATTGCAGAGGGACATCCGATCCTTGAAACAGAAAAAACGTTTTCTGGATGCGCACTAGTCAACGGCACCATTTATTTCTTACCATTCAATTACAACAAGATAGTCAAATTTGACCCGTCGAACCTAAACAATCCTCTCACTGACATGGGGGGTAATTTGGGAATTGAAAAGCAAAAAGTAGTTGGTGGAACTGTTGACAAAGATGGCAATATTTATGGTGTTCCATTTGATGGAAAAAGAGTAATTAAATTTGATGTAGCGAACAACAACTCATCATTTATTGGTGACGCATACGAAGGAGTTAGGAAATGGAATCATGCAGTCCTTGCTAAGGATGGAAACATCTATGCATGTCCTTCAAATTTTAATCGAATTCTTCAAATCAATACAAAAAGTCAAACTACAAATCTTGTGGGGCCAGATCTTAGCTACGATTCCGCCAAATGGAGCAAGTTTGTGGAAGGAACGGATGGCTTTTTGTACGGGATACCGTTTTCATCAAACGCATTGCTTCGTTTCGATCCTATACTTCATAAGGCTACAATAATTGATCTAGAAGATGATCATCATGGAAAGTACAAATGGTATGGTGGTGCCCTTGCAAAGAATGGTTTTATTTATGCACTTCCTTTTTCTGCGAAAAGAGTATTATCAATAGCACCACTCTCATTTTATTCATGAATTAATAGCTGGAAATATAAATTAATGATAGGAATTAAGGTATCAAATTTACATTGAGCGGAGCTATTTAATTTATAAATGCATAAAAAACAAACATTTATTCGTAACCACTTTTATGTTACCAAGAAATTAAAAAAATAACTTTTTTATGGGTTAAGAAACTTGTGTATTGGATTAGGAATATTCTTTGAAACATTTATCTATAGAATGCAAAGAATAAATGCATCTAAACATCAAATTTGGAAACTTTAAGATCATTTCATATCTCTCAATGAATACTAAAACTCAATTAAATTTAGTAGTAGCAAAACGATCAATACAATAATAGATGTACTTCGATAACTTGATCTTGCATTTCGGTTGATGGAACAATAGTCAGGATTAAACTATCGGGTGTTATTCGAATCACTAGGAACATATCTTAGTCGTAAATTACACGAATCATTGCACTTTAGAAACGGGTGATATTAAATATCCTGTTTTAACTTTATGACGCGATGCTTTTTATCCAACATGACGAATGCTCTTTTCAATAATATCCAAGCATTGGTCAACTTCGCTCTCTGTGATTGTCAACGGTGGAGCAAATCGAATTATATTCCCATGTGTAGGTTTTGCCAAAAGACCGTTCTCTTTCATAGCAACACAAATATCCCAAGCTTTTCCAAGTTCACTGTAAGCACCCACAGGTTCGTCAATTACAATAGCATTCAAAAGACCTCTGCCTCGAACAAGTTGTACACTAGAATTTTGAATCATATTGGAAAGTCCTTTGCGGACCTGTTCACCTCTTTCTGTGGAATTTTCACAAAGATTTTCTTCCTCTAAAACTTCTAATGCTGCAGTAGCAACTTTACAAGCTAATGGGTTACCTCCATAAGTTGATCCGTGCTGGCCCTGAAGAATATGCCAAAGATTGATTTAGCGTTACTATATTTCTATCAATTCAAGGGGTTCTATAGTTTCTTACCGGTTTGATGGTCAGCATAATTTCATCAGAAGTTAGGACGGCAGACACAGGTAACACGCCTCCAGACAAAGCCTAAGGATTTCTTTGAGATCATATGAAAGTTGTAGGACAATAATTGAATTTTTCACGAATCTTTACTCACCTTGCCTAGGATAACTATATCAGGTTTGCATTGATCATGATCCACAGCTAGTTTCGTCCCAGTACGACCTAACCCTGTCTATTTTGAACAAAATAGTTTTCCGTAAAAAGAAAGATTCGTGTTAAATTAAAATAAATAATCATATGATTCAATAAATGCACGTCAACTCGCACCTGAACTTCATCTGCAATTAGTAAAACATTATACTTTTCACATAATTTTTTTGCCTCGGACATATAGCCATCCTGAGGAACGACAACGCCTGCTTCACCCTGAATAGGTTCTACCATAAAAGCTGCAATATTTTCACAATCTTTTTCCAGTTCTGCTTCCAGGGCCTCCAAATTATTATACTCAACATTAGTAAATCCAGGCATGAAAGGACCATAGTTTGAATAGGCTGTAGGGTCATCTGATGAAGAAACAGCAGCCAAAGTTCTACCCCAAAAATTCGAATTAGCAAACAAAATTCGTGCTTGATCCTTAGGGATGCCCTTTATTTCATAACCCCACTTTCTGGCCAATTTAATTGCTGTTTCACCACCTTCCACTCCAGTATTCATGGGTAAAACTCGATCATATCCAAAATATGACGTAATGTATTGAGAATAATCTCCTAAGCAATCGTTGTGGAAGGCTCGTGAAGTCAAAGTAAGAGTTTGAGCCTGCTCTACCAGTGCATTGATGATTTTAGGGTGACAATGTCCTTGATTCACTGCGGAGTATGCTGATAGAAAATCAAAAAATTCATTTCCTTCCACGTCCTTTAAAATAATACCTTAAAAGATACGATATGATGTATTGACAAAGATTTTTATTTAATGCTAATCTTTCCATTGTAAGATGATTGAAAGTATTTTTTTTTTTGCATCTTACCTTTTCCACTAGCAATGACTACTGGAAGTGGATGGTAGTTGTGTGCACCATACCTTCACATTTTCATACATTTCAAGTTGTCAGAAAAAACTCTCTCAATTCATGTTTGCAAATTTGGAGATATGATATGACACTCACTTGTCTTCTATAGCGATGTAATCAGCATTTTTACACTCTGCTATGTTGGAAAATAATGCAAAACTGCTCTTTCTGAAATTAACTCGTTTCAATTCGTTTCGTAACCGAAAGAGACTGTAAGCATTCATGGGTGATGAATGATGTATTTTAGTAGCAATTACAAAGATTGTGAATTATCTCCTCTCTGGAGTTTTTTTATAACATCTGTCAAGTATATCATTTAAATCAGTATAAAAACATCATACAACAACGTATATATAATAGCTCTCTCTCTAGAGAGAGTCATGGCTCAGAGAGAGCTACGTATATTAAGGTATTTTAAATTGCGGAGTGTATTGGATACAGTAGATTTCTTACAGTGTATTGGCTAGTGGTGCTGAGATTCATACTACGTACTGGACTGCGTGGGCTGATGGCGCTTTCCACGAAAACCCTTCGGGGCCGAGTAAGGGGGGGTTTAAAGTCGTCCTAGCCTCTTCGGGGGAGCCCTGGCGCTGCGTCTTACTGGGGGAAACTCTTGTGCTACCATCGT
>Ga0209092_10002207_pt1 | contig 18063 bp, 14 predicted proteins | sample FraStrMetagenome_FD_187446 | JGI IMG/M metagenome (GOLD analysis project Ga0209092, IMG submission 187446) | Marine eukaryotic phytoplankton communities from Arctic Ocean - Fram Strait ARC3M Metagenome (SPAdes) (version 2) | ecosystem: Environmental > Aquatic > Marine > Oceanic | place: Fram...
CATCGATGAGATAACATTCCGCCATTTGCACATAGACATTGGTTTTCTCGGCCGGTGAATAATGATACGGACTCGTGGATTGATCTTCCATCCGTAACGTACCGAGGATACGTGCTCCATGTTCATATTGTTGGACGGAATCACTGATAAGATAGTCAAACAAGGCTTTTCGTATTGTATTGTCCGCACAGTCGTTCAATGTCAAGGGCAAATGTCGCAAACAGGTATGTTCCAACCATGTGACAAAATCCTCCGAGGCGAAGGCGGTGGGAAGAAAGGTGGTGGAGATTCCGGCTTGGACACTGGTCGTGAGGAAGTACGAGTGGATACTTCGTTGTTCTCCGGATCCTAATGTTAGATAATTGGGAGAGTGGAAGATTGTGAGGAGTGATTTTATGGAGGAGGAGGATATTGCCTCATGGATTTTTTGCGTGAGAGATTCCATGGCGGTCAATTTTTGGAATTTTTGTTTTTGTTTGGAAAGAATTTGACTCTCTGCTGTGTAAGATTGTATGTATTACATTTCTACTTACGTAAATAGAGAAAAAAAATCTTTCATTATGATTTAGAAATGATGTCATAATTTAGACAACCTGACACATACTCCTCTCACGTTCCTTCCCAAAGGTTTTGAGGCACACGAAATGAAGATCTATCAACTCCTGTATCTTCCCCTCCATCTATTGTATTCCTCTATCACACCATCGTTCTCCCTCTCTCTTCCTTCCTCTCCTACCCATCAAAACACTTGTTCCCCTGCCTCCAATGACCATCTCCTCCATCGACGAACGATACTCACAACCCCCCTTGTCACAGCAGCTGCTGCCATCACAGCCACGTCAAACTCTGCCATAGCGACTGCGACTGCGACTGCTTCCAAGACAGCTTCTACCACAAAAAGTGTCCTTCTTCCAGGATCCAAAAAAGAATTTCCGTTCGTATCCTTTGGTCTCCAAATATACAATGATGATGTGGCTTACAAATTAACCACGATGGCATTGGAAGTTGGATATCGTAATTTTTTTGCGAGTGTTTTGGCAGGGAATCAAAAAGGATTTGCCAAGGTAGGTGATATATACTATCAACATAAACATGAGTGGTCATCTGGATGTTGGAATACAATGTTCTAATTAATTTTGTTGGTATTTGTTTATAATTTATCTATCCAAAAGGCTGTCAAAGACTCCCAAATTCCTCGCTCCGATCTTTATATTTGTGGAAGTGTCCTTTCCAATCGAGCCAAGGGTTTTCATGCTGCTTATGAAAAAACGAAACAGGGATGCCTTGACAACTTGGAGATCATGTCCACCTATGGTGATATCACGCAACTGGATATGATCATGCTCGATTATCCAGGTCCGGACAAGGAATCGATTCAGGGCCAATGGAAGGCGTTACTTGATTTTCAATCGGAACACAAGGTGTTGGATTTAGCAGTGAGCAATTACAATGCTGCTCAATTAGATGCTGTATTAAGTATGGAAGAGGTAGATAGTCCCATGACAAAACCCTGTGTGAACCAATTACCCTTCTCCTTAGCCTATCACCCCAAGAATCTGATTGACTATAATCTCGAACGGGGTGTCTTGGTCCAATCGTGGTCTCCCCTCTCCCGGGTCCTTAATAATCCCAATTTGCGACCAGTATTGGCATCCATTGGTACTCAGTATGGAAAAAGCCCGGCACAAGTTGCATTACGATGGATTCTTCAAAGTGGAAGTGGTGCAGGATTCAGTACGCAGAGTAAAAAGAAACCTCATTTTGAGGAAGATTTACATGTTTTTGATTTTGAATTGACAGAAAAAGAGATGGAGGAACTCACAAAGTTGGCATAATAAATAGTTAGTAGGAACGAGTTGGATTATGGATGGAAACGTTTCTTGTTTGTTATGAAACCTTTATTGGATATTTTCATTGTCCACATATTTTTAATGTTGTTTTCATTTGCAATTGAATTGGTCTTTGTGCAGGAGATGTACATTCCTTCATGAGGTATCTTCCTTTTCAGAACGGCGTTCGGGGATTAAGATTGTGTACACCCCATTCAAAATAGCCTCTGTACCCCTTAATGCAAGATGATGGTTGACACCCAAACTCTCGGTAACATTATCTGTCTGTATTTTACACCTAACTAAAAATACGTCACAAGAATCACTTAGACAAATATTTCTCAAATGACTTACTTCCCAAGATCCACATTTCGAAATGGAATGAAAATGTAGGTTGGTTCCCGAATTCTGATCAACACGGAGGAAACAAAACGATCCTTTCCAGCACTTTCACGTAATTCATAGTTTCAAGAAACAACCCAATGGCGGGTCCCCAAGAAGAAATCACACCCACATCATCTGACACCCACCATGAACAACATCATCATCCTCCCATTGACATGGTCGTGTTGATCAGCAATGATGGAGAGGAATACAAAGTCCCTTCCAACGTTGCCAAACTATCCAAGTTCTTGGAAGACACAATCCAATGTCAGGATGAATCCGAGAATGACAATGACGTTGGTGAGGATGATGATGTGGAGCATACCCTCGACGCCGCATCGGGATCTCGATTTCGAATACAAACAATTCCACTTCCCACGATTCGCTCGGCCTGTCTTTCCAAAATCGTCGAATTTTGTAAGTTTCATGTCACTATCGAACCACTGCACGCTATCCCATCACCACTTGTAGGGTGTACCATCGAAGAGAATATATCCCAACATTGGTATCGAGAGTTTGTGGAGAAATTAGAATTGTCCATGGTCTATGAATTAGTCACGGCGGCGAATTATATGGATATCAAACCCTTATTAGATCTATCCTGTCTTGTCGTAATGGTAAATTTGTATGGAAAAAGTGTGGAACAAATACGAGTGGCACTGAATGTTCCCGAAATGACCGCTGACGAAAAACGACGGGCTAGGGTGGAGCATCGATGGATCTTTGGTGACTAGGAACGGCTATAATACTAACTTGTGGTGTTGGGGAACACTTGTAACATTATTTTAAAAAAAGAGTTTGGATTAACATCATGTAGTTGCTAGTTTCGTGTGTTCCTTCGAACAACACTTCCGAATCCAATCCATGTCGAGGTCGTATATTCGATTTCGTTTAGTTTATTTTGATTATCAATGTCAATAAAATGCATTGATAAGAAGTGATGCCATTGGTGTATTCTATTTTGTATATATACTTCCTTCCTTCCAATCAATAGGGGAATATAGCATTGGCGTTACCAACCTCTGGAATCACACATTGTTTCAGGATACTGCTACGAATCACAACGAAAGCGAATCACAATGGACGATTCTCAAATACGTATATAAAAAATAACAAGTCACCTATAACATTAAAAGATAAATATATATATAGGTACAGAGCAAGAACATTAAGACACGTTTCATTGCATCTGTTGGCTTCGATTTGACACTCGAATATAGGAGACCTTATGCATTACGAATCATCGCACCCAAAAGTGCTACTACGCCTTCCCCTGATGTTCTTGGGTTCTCTCATGAGACACCACGCTCAGGAGGTACAGCATCTTATTCGGAACGTTGCCTTTGCCTTTGGTGGTATCCGAGGAAGATGTGGTAGAGGTTGGCGATGTCTTCTGTCGTATTTTATCTTTCGACGGAGCCGAGGAGGAAGTCTTCATTTCTTGAAACTTCTTCTTTCCATATTGATGACAGTCTCGGAGTGATTGACTTGCTTTTCGTCGAGCTTCATTATTTTGAACGACATTCCAGACGTTGGTCTTCTCGTCCCGTTTGAGAAACCTCCCCCCCTCGCCTCGAATCTTATCCACAATATACTGACTTATCTCCGTTTTCACTCGTTTGTTGCTCTTGTCGTACTTCCTCTTAAATTCCTTCACTAGCTCCCGGAGGCGTTTGTTCCCAGGATGATGATTGGTGAGACCGCCTCTGGCAAACAGGACATCTTTGTCGATGGGACTCTCTATCGGAGTGGTGGCTTGCGGCTCGGATCGATTTTGGTAGATACCCTTCAGTTGTGAGACACGCCACATTTGGGGAGGGGGTTTCGTCCCCCGAGTCTCCTTCGGGACTGCTGAGATCGAATCGGACTTGTGATTCTTCGGTGGCGATATGGCTTGACGTTGTGGGTGTTCCGAGGCACCTTCCACCGATGGCGTGGGATTCTCCGGAGCTTCCACGGTGGGTACGATTTTGACTTCGGGAGTGGGTGGTGTGTGAGAAGGAGGGTCTTCCGGTCTGGATGGTACCTTGTCTGTGTTCATGGTGTATATCGTTGTTACTACTGGTCCTAACAAATACAACCCAAGAGAACATATAAAAGCAATCGTGCACCTTCGTATGTTTATGGTATACCTCCACGATATCCCTCAAACATTCCGCTCGTGGAAGACGTATCAAGCCTTGCATCCTGTCACGTAGACGGACGTAGAATATCGCAGGATTTTCGTTCTTTCGAGTAAGTCGTTCATCATCCATGAATGAATCAAATTGAGTCGAGCATCGTCCGTAGGTAACATACTAGATTGCAGGCGATGTCAAGATATTCCTCATAACTTCCAGAATTACATCTCGTCCTATGGTATTGTACAGGATTGATTGAAGCACGAACGAATAACTAACGAACTACCAAAGGAACGAAAATTTCAGTCAGCGTATTGCAATGGAGATTATACATATTTACTTATATAGCTGAAAATTCCTTTATGACTTCTATTCAGAAATCATTTGATCCTAAATACAATATGGATTGCTCAAAAAACAGATGTTAAATAGCCTTTGTAAGCGTATAAATTCTCCCACAAACTATTTATTCCATCAAAACGCAAATGAGAAGTGTCAATTTCATTTGGACTCCTTTGGATTCATTCTACGTACATATGTCCTATCTATGTCACTGAAACGAAAAACATCCCTATCTATCTACATGTCTCATTATGGATGGTTCGAGTTCGTTCCACTTTATGTGTGACTCGTATATATTGCTGATCCTACAGCCGACATTCCAACATTGAACCAGTCAAGAGAGATGATGGTGAAAAAGATACCTTCGATGTTTTTCGTCTTATACATTAATTTAGAACATGTGTAGACTAAATAGGATGCAGACCAATGCCTCTGATAAATTCTAATGTTTGATGACACCCAAGCTGGTTTTGATAAATTCATTAAATGCAAACTTCTGTACTAACTAAAAGGCTGTGGAAAATATACGTAGGAGTACACAAGTATACAAATTATGGTTCCCAAGAAAAACAACTTCCCAAAACAAATTCCTATGCTCTCAAAATAAAGCTCCTGCTTTTTTCTCGAATGTTTCTGAGACAAGGTGGAAATGGAAGAGGCTTACATTCATCTCCTTTTTTTTGACACCCATGATTGAAAACACACCTATCTGCAGGAATGTTTCATTTGTGGCAATGGAGAACTTGCTAGTACAGTCACAAGATAATTGTTCTCATGAGCAATCCAATCGCTATTTGGTCTTTTGAGTATACCTCAGTTGGAAGACATATATTCACATTCGATCAATGATATTCATATGGGAACGGACAACATTGAATGGGTATATGAATTGATTTTTTCCAACACTGACGGTGTTCAATGTCATTTTTTAGCTTTTCCGATTGTTATGAAAAATATTCCATGTAAAAGTATACTTTCGTTCCGAAACGAAACGAAATGTAATTCTTAGACCTTTCTATATATTCACAGCAGAATCTTTCCAAAATTCATATTTGTAGCATCTTATTAGCTGTAGTTTTTTTTACAACAAACCAGAACTTTCATTATATAGAAAGATATGTGTTGTGGTGAAACGACTATCGCATTAGCATGCATTTGAGAGATTTTTAATTGTTTCATGATAGATTTCGACAACCAGATAAAGGAAACTTACTGAAAGTTTCACATCGCGTTTTCTTTAGAATTTTTAATTCATCATTTTATAATTTTTCACAAAAAAATCAAAGAGATGTTGGTGTTAATTCAGGAAGATAATACCTTGTTGTTATCGACAATCAATCTCCAACCTCCACAAGACTTATCCTCAAAAATAGCAATCTATAATCTCTATAAACTGTTTGGATTATTTTAATTTATGAGTGTATAATATCCACTCATTATACAAACATATATACTTATATCTTCTTCTTATACAAACATTCGTATTTCAATATCTTCTTTTAAAATCTGCACTTCAATATACAGCATATTCACGTAACGGTCGACGACATGTTCCTCTTAACTGCGTCGGCATATGAACCTGATCCTGTAGATAATCTAATTTTATTGGTTCCGGGATTGACGGCATTTCTTTGTTTCATTACGTCATTCTTATCATTTTCAACAGTTGGTTCTTTGGTTTTTATTGTCAGCAGTAGCAGGGGGGACCCTAAAACTGAAAAGTTACTTCTCATCCTTCTGAGTCGGATGAAATGTTTTATCGATTATATTTTTCTACGATGATGATACTGTACTAAAATTCTGTAGAAAAATCTACAAATAAAATGGTGAAATGTGATTACTTAGTAAAATACCAGCAGTAGGGTACATACGAAAATTAACGTTTGTGCGCGTACCGTTTTTCTCTTTCCTGGAGTCTCCTGTTGTGACGGTAAACGCAGTGCTTAGCATATCCGTTATTTGTGCATCAGTTCATTCCGACAAAAAAATCAACAGCACCATTGTATTGCTTGCATTACCTGCAGTTCAACCAATCCAATCGATCAATTTAAATTCACTCAAATAAATTCATCAAAGTAATAAATATTCTTTTCAAACTCAACCATGGCACCAAGAGGAGGAAACGCAGGCGGGTCGTCACTAGGAATGGCAAGTGAAAACTTTGGGTTTTCTCGTGTGCGTCTTCGTCGAATCAAGAAATTACAATTTGGTGTGATTAATCCCAATGAATTGGTAAGTATATAAGGCTACAGTTCCATTGTGAAAAGAGTACGCCTTTCTCTTTGCTTTCTACTTTGTGTTTGTTCCTATATCATGGTTGCGCTAAATTTCATGTTTGTAATATCCTATTCATATTTACCCATTTTACATATTGGGCGAATAACACGACTTCCTATGACGCACCATGATTGGATACAACATGAAATTCAAACGTTTCACGAATCACTCAATCAACGATGTGCATTGGAACAAATTACAAAACACTTGCTCTGTAAAATGCTCTGTCGTTACAGCGCCAATACAGTGTTACCCAGGCAACCACGGTCAATGACAAAAAAATCCCTGCTGGGATTACTCGATATGAAACTCAAATCAATGGCCAGCCTGTCTTTGGAGGAGCGAATGATCCTCGTATGGGAGATCTTCATGATAAATCTGATCCAGGTCATTTTGGACATATCGACTTAGCCAGACCTGTTTATCATCAAGGGTTTATAGATGTGGTATTAAAATCACTTCGAAGTACATGCTACCATTGTGGTAGTCTTGTGATGGATCAGACTGAATTCAAATTTAAACAGAAACGTAGGATTATGAGTCGGAAGAAAAGATTAGAAGCAATGCATAATCTTCTTCGTAATAAAAAGACATGTGATGTTTGTGGTGGTCTTCAACCCAAATATGTAAAGGTGGGGCTTCATCTAGAAGTAGAATTCAGCGAACAAATGGAACAGGTTCCTGGAAGTGGAGATCGTAAACAATTTCTACCAGCTCAAAAAGCTTTGGAAATATTTCGTCGAATGAGTGAAGATGATATGAAATCATTAGGATTAGATGTGACTTGGGCACGTCCTGAATGGCTATTGGTTCAAGTTTTACCTGTTCCGCCACTACATGTACGCCCGAGTGTTACAATGGGTGGAGGTAGTGGGAGTAGTGAAGATGATTTGACTCATCAGATCGTAAACATTATTAAATCCAATATAGCTTTGCAAAACGCCATTACGAATGGAGAACCAAATATTATTGTCGAGAATTTCGAACAATCCCTTCAGCACAATGTGTCTGCTTTTATGGACAATGAAATAAGAGGTATGCCACAAGTAACGCAGAGAAGTGGTAGGCCATTAAAAGCATTGCAACAGCGGTTAAAAGGAAAAGAGGGGCGTATTCGAGGAAACTTGATGGGTAAACGTGTGGACTTTTCCGCTCGTACGGTTATTACTGCTGATCCAAATCTTGGTATACATCAAGTTGGGGTTCCTCGAAGTGTTGCAATGAATCTTACTGTCCCAGAACGTGTCACTCCATTTAACAAAAAAATGCTTGAGCAAATGGTATCGAACGGTCCCACAATGCATCCTGGTGCCAAGCATATAATCAGAACAGATGGTACTCGTATTGATCTTCGATATGTCAAGAATAAGTCAGAACTAGTTCTTGATAATGGATGGATAGTAGAACGTCATCTACGAGATGATGATGCTGTAGTTTTCAATCGACAACCATCTCTTCACAAAATGTCTATTATGGCGCATAAAGCCAAAATTCTCGATTGGTCGACCTTTCGTTTGAATCTAAGTTGTACATCTCCGTATAATGCTGATTTTGACGGAGATGAAATGAATCTTCACGTTCCGCAGTCATTACCAGCACGCGCGGAATTAGAAATGATGATGCTGTCATCTCGTGTGGTAGTCTCAGGTCAATCGAATCGTCCTGTGATGGGTATTGTGCAAGATTCACTATTAGCTGTGCAAAAAATGACCAAACGAGACGTATTTTTAGAACGCGATTTGGTGATGAATATTTTAATGTGGGTGGAAGATTGGGATGGACGTATCCCTCCTCCGTCTATTTTGAAACCAAAAGAACTGTGGACAGGAAAGCAGATGCTATCTTTGATTCTACCTAAAATCAACCTGAAATCAAAAGCTAATAATGGGCCTGCAAAGAATGCCCAAGGAAGAGAATTACCAAATCCTTTCAACGCCTATGATAATAAGGTTACTATTTTGGAGGGAGAACTGTTAGAGGGAACCATCGATAAAAAGACCATTGGAAGTGGTATGGGAGGATTGATTCACACTTCTTGGCTTGATGTTGGATTTGAGGTTACAGCCCGTTTCATGAATCAAGTTCAAGTACTTACAAATTATTGGGTATTGCAATCTAGTTTTAGTATTGGTGTTACTGATGCGGTTGCAGATTTGGAAACAATGAAACAAATCGAAATGACTATTAATAAAGCAAAGAAACAAGTAGAAGAACTTATTCGTCAAGGGCAGCGTGGACAATTAGAGGTACAACCTGGTAGAACTATGATTGAGTCTTTTGAACAATATGTGAATAAGGTTTTGAATACAGCAAGAGATTTAGCTGGTAAAAGTGCACAAGAAAGTTTGGATGAGACGAACAGTGTAAAAGCAATGGTAACTTGTGGAAGTAAAGGTAGTTTCATTAATATTTCGCAGATTATTGCTTGTGTTGGACAACAAAATGTGGAAGGTAAACGAATTCCTTATGGATTCCGCAGAAGGACATTGCCTCATTTTTTCAAAGATGACTTGGGACCAGAAAGTCGAGGTTTTGTCGAAAATTCATATTTGCGTGGTCTAAGTCCACAAGAATTCTTTTTCCATGCTATGGGTGGTCGAGAAGGTCTTATAGATACTGCATGTAAAACAGCAGAAACAGGATACATCCAGAGAAGACTGGTGAAGGCAATGGAAACCGTAATGGCACAGTATGATGGAACTCTTCGAACAAGCGGCGGGAATGTTGTACAATTTTTGTATGGTGAAGACGGCATGGACGCGGTTTGGATCGAAAGACAGAATTTTGATAGTTTAACTTTGGCCAAAGATGAATTAAATAAAAGGTACAATCTTTATGTTAATGAGTCTCATTTTGGATTGGACGCACAAGGTCTTCCTTATCTAGAGGACAAAGTTGTTGAAGACTGTAAACACGATCCAGCTGTTCAATTAATTTTGGATAGAGAGATTGAACTATTAAAAGAAGATCAAACCGCTCTACGAGCCATCATGGCAAATCGAGAAGCAGGAAGAGAAAGCGATACTCAAAGTTATGCTCCTGGTAATATTCGACGAGTGATTCAAAACGCTATGAAACAATTTCGCATCGATAAAAATCAACCCAGTGACATGCATCCCAAAGATGTTATCGAGAAAGTCCAAGCTCTTTTAACACGTCTTACAGTGGTTGTTGGTGATGATGTTTTGTCTGTTGAGGCACAACAAAATGCAACCACACTTTATTGCATTTTAATTAGGAGTCTTTTGGCAAGTAAAAGGGTTCTCATGGAACACCGCCTCACTGAAGCAGCATTAGATTGGATCATTGGAGAAGTAGAAACTCGATTCCATCAAGCTAAAGTTAATCCAGGGGAAATGGCTGGTGTTTTGGCAGCCCAAAGTATTGGGGAGCCTGCGACACAAATGACCTTGAATGTAAGTTTCTGTGTCGTTGATATGAATATTCTCGAAAATGTGACATTATTGACGCTAATATCTGTTTGTGCTTTTAAATTATTGTATAGACTTTTCATTATGCTGGAGTTTCTGCTAAAAATGTGACTCTGGGAGTGCCCCGTCTTAAAGAAATCATAAATGTCGCAAAAACTGTCAAAACTCCTGGTCTAACGGTTTATCTTCAAGATCATGTCGCACAAGATGGAGACGTCGCAAAAATGGTTCATTCTATGCTGGAATACACAGTGTTGGGCGACGTTGTGAAACTAACCGAAATTTATTATGATCCCATCATAACAGACACTGTTGTTGCAAAAGATGTAGAATTTGTGAAAGATTATTACGAAATGGGTGACGAGACAGAGGATGACTTAAGAAGACTTTCACCTTGGGTTCTTAGGATTGAGTTGAACATTGATGTGATTGCAGATAAAAAGATTCAAATGAATGAAATCAAGAGAGAAATGTATAACGAGTACAACAACGACGTTAATGTCATTGTAACTGATGATAATGCTGATGATTTGGTAGTAAGGATCAGGCTTGTAAACGATGCTCCTATAAACACAGGAATGGATGAATTTGGAAACGAAATTCCATTGGACGATGATGATGACATGGAGGAAGGAGATGATTTCTTTTTGAAAAAGCTAGAAAAGAATATGATGGCAACTCTTAAATTGCGCGGAGTAGAGGATGTGAAGAAGGTCTTTATGCGAGGAAAGGTTAAGAAGGCAGTGTGGAACCCAGAGACAGGATTTGGTGTAAAAGATGAGTGGGTACTAGAAACTGATGGAACGAATCTAATGGCGGTTCTTGGTATTGATTATGTTGATGCTACAAGAACGACCAGTAATGATATTGTGGAGGTATACTATGTATTAGGTATAGAGGGAGTGCGTGGTTCTATTTTGAGCGAACTTAGGAATGTTATTTCTTTCGACGGTTCATACGTGAATTATCGTCATTTAGCTTGCTTAGTTGATGTTATGACAATGCAAGGTTATTTGATGGCAATCGATAGGCACGGTATCAATCGAGTGGACAGTGGTCCTCTACTTAGGAGTAGTTTTGAGGAGACAGTTGACATGCTCATGGATGCAGCAGTGTATGCTGAAGAAGAAGTGTTAAAGGGAGTTACAGAGAACATCATGATGGGACAATTGGCCCGTGTTGGAACAGGGATAATTGACTTACGCTTAGACGAGCAAAAGGTTGTTCGAGACGCCGTAGCTGTCGTGAACGATAGCTTGGACACGGATAAAGATCAGCTTGACGCTTTCCAGGGAGGTACCGCTGCCACACCATATATGGCTACGCCATTTATGGCTAGCCCAATGAGTGGAGGTGAAGTCGCGCCCTTCACACCAATGGTTGGTGATGGAGGCTTTAGTCCTGCTGTATCTGGTCAATTTTCTCCGGCATATAGTCCTAAATATGGAGGCTCTGGCGATGATCCTAGCAGCCCAGCATACGGATTCTCTCCAAAGTACAATCCATCTAGCCCTTCTTACAATCAAGGAGGAAATACTTATAGTCCAACTTCACCTGCGTATAGTCCGACTTCCCCGGCATACAGCCCAACTTCTCCTGCCTACAGCCCTACATCTCCAGCCTACAGTCCGACTTCTCCAGCGTACAGTCCGACCTCTCCAGCTTATAGCCCAACTAGTCCAGCTTATAGCCCCACAAGTCCAGCTTACAGCCCAACTAGTCCAGCATATAGTCCCACTTCCCCCGCATACAGCCCAACATCCCCTGCATACAGTCCTACTTCCCCGGCATATAGCCCAACATCACCAGCGTATAGTCCAACATCCCCGGCATACAGTCCCACATCACCAGCATATAGTCCAACCAGTCCAGCATACAGCCCTACTTCTCCGGCATATAGTCCAACCAGTCCTGCATACAGCCCTACTTCTCCGGCATACAGTCCAACTAGTCCAGCATATAGCCCGACTTCTCCGGCATACAGTCCAACCAGTCCAGCATACAGCCCGACATCACCTGCCTACAGCCCTACCAGTCCTGCCTATAGCCCGACTTCTCCAGCTTATAGTCCTACTAGTCCAGCTTATAGCCCAAAGTGAGTTTTTATCCTTTATTTTGATGAACCTTTATGTATGAAATCTCGTCTAATATTCTATATTTTTGCTGCTATTCCTAGTGATGACAAAGAAGATGATTAGACTTTTCATGTTTTGATTAAACAATGGAAGAATAAATCCTTTCGTTCGTGAAAGGTTACAAAATATGACATGGTTGAACCTTTATTCCAAGTTCCGTTTCATTACATCTATATAAACAAAACTTTTTTGATACAAATCAAACATTATTGAATCGTCTTTTTATGTATTTTTTAATGTTAGAGTTGCAATCATTACGTTTACTGATGGGAAGACAATACTAAGAGACAAACTTTATCTAGAATTTTAGATACGTGACGATAACATATGATTTTCAATTCTTGATACTGGAATCCGAAGTGTTTTGAAAGGATGAATCGCTTCTCTTTTCAAATGAAAATGTGAATTTCTTTGAGAAATCAGCATTATACTCCAGTCACCATATAAACTTATTGGCTTTGAATATCATCACATGGATTAAGAATCTTACAGTAGCAAATCATCAGATAAAATCAAAACTGAGATGAAATTGTTGAATGATGAAATTTGTTTTAAGTGGCTATTTCATTAAGATGTAGCAATCATATTTTAGCTTACAAAGAGAAAAAATATGAAGAAAGCGATCTAATCTTTCTTAGGGCTACCCGTCATAAGTTGCTCTTTCGAAGTCGCACATTTTTGTTTGCATTCTGGAATACACTCTGCACGAGACTTCTGTTCATCGCCTTTGGGTTTCGTGCAGTCATAGATACAAGCTGACAAACAACCTTGGTATTTGGGATCAGATTTGGTTCCTTTTAAAGCTGGATCTTCTTTGGCCCAACTTGGCAAAGGCCTACCAGCTAGTCCGATTCCCATGCAAGCTGCTGTAGCTTTCTGGAAGAAGGCGCTTCTACCTAAGACTTCATCATTGCTGGAAGATTTTGCTGAAAGGGTGGTAGATCTGTATTGGAATGGAGTGACTGTGGGATTGAAACTGGAGACCGATGTAACGCCTACAATAAATAGATAGAATTGAACCAACTTATGCAACATTATGGATATTTGTTAGTCTTTTTTGAATCTCAGTTTGGGATTATAACAGATGGAATACAGAAACAACACCTCTTGTGCTTTGAATATATATATATTATGCACCGTGTCAACTTCTCCAGTGCATGTGATCGAGATATACATCGAGAAACTTTCTTTATTACGTTATATTATTTGAAACCCATATTGTTGGCCGTGTACAAGTGTTGTAGACTTAAAATAATCATTTTTAACGACACATGTTACCATTCAGTCGAGTGCGTACTTCATGCTTTTGACAAGTCTACGCATATAGAATATGCGAAACATATATTCATCATTATAATAGGGGCATCAATTCGTTTCAGGATGGAGCCACTTTCTTTGCCCGTTAGGGCCCTGCATCGACAATTTTTCGTTTATTCCCCATCAGCATGGTAATGGTTACAAAGGATCCCTTAGATATTCTACAGCGACGAACTCTAATTGATCAAACAATTGAACATAAACATTGGAAAACGCAATAACTTACGCGCAGCATGCATAACCAAAGTAGTCCAACAAATTAGGTACTCACGGCATAATTACAAGAATAATCATTATGAGCACAGACGAATTTGGAAGGTCAGTCACCTCCACTGATCAAACCAAATACGAAAACAACACTCCGCAAAAAGATCATGACATCAAAGCACCATCCAACCCCACGAGACAAGAACCGCATTATGATAATAGACATGATGCCAATTTTCTCTCTTCTCAACGATATTACAGTCAAGACCTTCATCATCAAGAATCACATAATTTCCCCCTACAAATCGGGGACGTGCAGAACGGACGAGTTTCCCGTATAGAACGATATGGTTGTTTTGTCGAGATGCATCCACAAAATGATAATCGTATGTTTCGTGGCCTGGTGCATATTTCCGATATAGCCGACCATCATGTCCGAAATGTGGAAGATGAAGTTCAATTAAATCAAAAAGTGTACGTGATGATTACAAGAATTCAAGAGAATGGACAGTCACGCTATCCAAAAATCAATTGTTCCATGGTGGCGGTAGATCAACAAACGGGAGAAAAATTACATCGTGGGGCTAATTTATTTTTACAGCATCAACGGGAAGAAGGAACACGAAATGGAAGACAAAATCATTTTTCATTGAAAGATCGTGCGAAAGAAAGAGTGGAAATATGGAAACATTTTGGTTATTCTTCTTGGAATCGATCAGAAGAGGATACAGTTGTAAATCGGGAAGAAGAACATTGGACTATTTGGGGTAGGTCTCCAAGTCCACCACGTGAAAAGAAGGGAGCAAAAAAGAAACCAACTCGAAATCGAAGTAAATCTGTATCATCTACCTCCTCTAGTTCATCGTCTGAGTCTTCTTCCTCATCGGGATCTACATCTTCGTCATCAATATCAAGTTATGAATCTAGGCGCCGCAAACATTCTTCTCGATCGAAGCGATATAGATCTGGTCGATCAAGAAATAAAAAGCATGACCGAAAGCGTCGTCGAAGAAAAGCTTCCATCTCCTCGTCGTCATCTTCTAGCTCCTCTTCCAGTACTTCTTCCTCTTCTGCAAACTCCAACAATAGCGAGAAGTCTCCACCACCAACAGACGAACCATCCACCATAAACAAAATTCACGCAGAAGATTTACGAGAAGCCCAAGATTTTAAACGAGCTGTTCAGACCACAACACAGGATTCCTCTGATGATGAAGGTCCACAACCACTCCCTCTTAACGCCTCCTCTAATACCAACAACCAAAACGCTTCTTCTTCCTATGGCCAGGCCCTGCTTCCTGGAGAAGGAGCTGCATTAGCCCAATACGTTCAACAAAATCTTCGAATTCCACGTCGTGGTGAGATTGGATATACTGGGGATGAAATATCCTCCTACGAACATTCCGGATATGTCATGTCTGGATCAAGGCATGCACGTATGAATGCGGTACGTATTCGTAAAGAAAATCAAGTGTATTCGGCGGAAGAGCAACGAGCTTTAGCATTGATTACTCTGGAGGAAAATCAGCAGAAAGAAGCGAAATTGATGCAAGATTTTCGGGATATGTTAAAAGAAAAGCAACGAAAGAAACTAAGAGAAAGAGATCAGCTAGAGAATAAAGATGTTTCATAGTGATGAATACAAGATTTGTCTTTTGAAGTCATTGAAGAATTATAATCATTGTCCCCAGGAGAATTGGCTTCATTTTTCTCTTAGGGTCGTCTTTCATATGATTTCCATTTGAAATCTTCCTGAATTATGTTGGAGGGCACCCTATCTCACAAATATAGATTTTGACAGAATATCGAATGAAAAATGCTCACAGATGTATCTTAGTTCACATCCTTTCAACAAAAAAATATTTATTATGCTCTCTTTATTATGAAATACCCTGAAATACATAACAATTAAAATCTGGTGACATATTAGCACAGTCTAGTAGCCTAAGAAAGCACCGTAAACTATAACAGGACTTATCAAACAAACAAATTTACCATTTTAAGAGTAGATGACGTCTCAATCGAAATATTTCAAATTCCCTCTAGAAATCATCCAATTCTGGCTCTTCTGACAACTCAAACCCGGAGCAAAATTCCCAAGCTGCTAAAGTTGTATCTATTTCCGTTTCACGATAAAAAATATAAGGGCTATGTTCGGCATCCGTCAAAGTCATCAAAGTAACATTTGCACCGTTTGTGCAATTCCATGCATCTTGAGTATAGCCACCATCAAAATCTGTGGTACTATTTATGCTACATCCATTCAAGTCAGATAGATAATCAAACGCTTCCTGTGCTCCTGGCATATATGTTCCGGTACCATCATAATTCTCCAAACCATCATATGGTAATACATCATCCTTCTCGCCATGTACAAACCATGTTGGTCTAGGGTCGTAATCATCTGATGGATTTGACATCAGTACACCTGAATGACAACACACTGCCGCTACCATATCCGATTGTTTCATTCCCATTGCAAATGACATCATACATCCATTCGAATGACCTGCCATATATATGCGCCGAGTACTGATGCTCACTTTGCCGTTGCTTGTGACAGGTACATCTCGAACTACATTGGCTGCTACAGATTTAAGAAACGATAGGTCTCCTGTTTCTTCATCATTGACAGTCTCTCCATCTTTATCACAGCAGCAAGACCAAATGTCTTCGTCAGGATCGGAAGTTATATTTTGAATGTCATTAGGTACTGCCCAACATGAAACATCAGCTTTATCTGTATTTACATTACCCTACACGTATGTAAGAAAAAAGAAAATGAATGTGAGTTGTGCCTTGTGTAAGTGACATACAGCAGAAAGAAAGATTTGTCTTACAATTGGCCATACAACTACTGCACAAAAATCGTCTGCTATCTTTTTCTAACCTGTGTAACCTCGTGAGTATAGCGGACATGATGTCCATCCATGAAGATCAAAAACTAGAGGAGCATTCCTGCTTGCGCATCTTGGAACATATGTGTAATAGCATCGTGTCCCTTTAGGAGTGTCAATACAAGACCTAGGACTTCTTCGTAATGTGGATAAAGTAAGGATGTAGGGCCCAAGAGGACACCGAGTATTAGTCGGTTGGGTAATAAAAAGCTGAGAGGTCACTCTTGTGACGTTATATATGAATAACAAGAGAATGTTGTTGGTAAAGAGACGAAAATACCAATATTTACACATTTTTTGAATAAACTGAGTAGGATATGAAATTTTTAATCTGCGTCCATGTTCTGCATCATAGCGAACAAACTTAGTCATTACGGATAAAGTTATTTCCGTCTATTTAATAGTAATAATGAGTATACCTATAATGAGAAGAAGATAGGGATTAGCTATGTGTATAGATGTTTTTAGCGCAAGGATGTTAAATATTTATTGTGAAGACGTCGGCAGCACATTGCTAAGACTCCAGACTAATTAATAATGATAGGAATATATAGGTATCTCTATGTATGATAAATATATGAAGTCTTGTGCTAAAAAGGTTCTACTGCTTAGGCCCTTTTTTTAGAATCACACAAACAAACAAACTCCTACCAAGAAGGCCCTTTTGTAGATCTACAGCAGGTAGTGAGATCATTACCATGTCATTGACCAGACATCGAGTCAAATCATACATAGTAAAGTAAAGTAGGTATGTTATATTTTACGTGTCCTAATTACCCGCACTGTGACGTTGGCAAGGTTTCACTTCCTACTAAGATTTCCTACTCTCTACCTATAGAGTAGTGAAGCCTCCTGTACGTATTGCAAGAAAACCATCAGGGGGTTCAAGCGGGTGGGCCTCCTACAAAGCAATATAATATAATTCACCACTAATAAAAAAAACAAACGAAAGAAAAAAAAGTCCAAAAAAAAGCGAAAAAAAGTCGGAAAAAAAACTCTGCTGTTCAAACGTGATCACTTCTACTCTGTTCTGTCCCCCCATAAATGAAAAAAATTAATTTGTCTACCACATGAGTAAAGAATCTCCACAATAAGAAAAAAACGTTCGACCCGAAAAAAAAAAA
>Ga0209092_10002209_pt1 | contig 18044 bp, 12 predicted proteins | sample FraStrMetagenome_FD_187446 | JGI IMG/M metagenome (GOLD analysis project Ga0209092, IMG submission 187446) | Marine eukaryotic phytoplankton communities from Arctic Ocean - Fram Strait ARC3M Metagenome (SPAdes) (version 2) | ecosystem: Environmental > Aquatic > Marine > Oceanic | place: Fram...
CAAAAGCGGGGAGTGCTTTACGAGACTGTTAATCTAATATAAAACGGGAGATCTTATCAAAACGTGCGCTAATTTCAATAATTCTGAGCTTATAATTTAAAGTATTAAATTGGTAGAATCTTTTGTTTCACAAGATTCTACTTACACAAACATATGAATACTCATACGTGTTTCATATTAAATTAGTACAAACTTATATCAAATTAGCCTGACTCACGTTTCAACTTCAACAATATATCCAAATATCGATGAATATATGACGTACTTAATCTCATCACATAAATGTATATTTGACTTGTAGAAATATCCATTCCGACAAAATTGACATTGATTCCACTTTCAAAGTGAAAGACATTGAAGATGCAGCTTCTCGTAACAGAGATAAGACTAAGAAAGGCAGAGTTGTAGTCCAAGTTAGCGAAGGATGGAGTTGATTTTGTTGATATGAAAGTGAAACTCTTTTCTTAAAGTGTTTGCCTTTCAAGATGCATTTTTAAATTAAAGTATTACATAACTGTTTACTTCGTACAAGATTGAACAATTGACGTTTTTTGAAAGACATATAGCAGTTGCAGACGGATTGTGATGATTTCAATTATTTTAAAAGTCATACAGCAGGAATGCTCAAATTGGCGAAATAGGATTTTATGAAAATTTGCTATCCAATCTGGAGACACAAATTTCACCAAAGCGATGAAATAAAGGGACTAGAATCGCGATCATGTACATTCTGGTACCATGTGCTAACAAATGAAATTCATGCGGTTGTAGTCATTTCATTAGAAGCTTCATAATGATTCTTTTCAATATATTGGATGTAACTTAGGAAGCTGCTATGAGATGAGCTTTATGCGCTATTCGTCGCAGCCAGCTTGTTTTTTTCTTAAGTGATGGTTTTGCAAATCAAGTGATATTAATGCCTCTGTGCTTTTTCTTTCAGTTTATACGTTGATATCAATACCTGAGATTTTGTCCAAACACAAACAACGCAACACTTTCATTTATTCATTCTTACTCTTGTCGAGAGATTATTTTGGATTTCAATCAATCGATTCTTTGCCATTATCAAATTTTCAATTCATAGTTGAAGGTCTCTTTGTCTCTAAATCAAATGAATAATGCAATAGATTTCTCATTTTCATTCCTGATTCACTTACCATTGAGCTCGGTTCTATATTCTGTGTTTATTGTTGTGTCAAACACATGATTGAAAGAAATTCTCATTGAATTTACGATCAAAAATGGTGTCAACACTAAATATTTATTTTTTGGTGGTGTTGAAACGATCAAGTGTGGATTGTGGATATAGTCTTGGGAATGCAAAAACAGATATTTTTGAGCAGGATACCAAGCTGCATGAAATTGGTGACTTTCCTTTTGTCGTTGATGATGGATATATCACACTCATTACTCGAAAAACTGACATCGACTCTAAACAACACATGTCTCTTGCGAAGCATTCATTTGAGAAGACAGTTATGATTTATAAAAAAACTTTAAAGCATACAGTAAACTTGTAATGATCTAATTATTCATACACTAATGTTAGTGCCACTCAATCAACGAAGTCAATGATTTGCATTCATTGATTTTCGATGCTTGTATGAAATTGACAGATGCAATGATTAAAAACAAAGAAGAAAGCTTGTGCCCATGCATTTTTTTTGTTTGGAACGCAAATATAAGCAAATGTACATGAATATACAATAACAGGATTACATCAATAATTAATGAAGTACTCTTTTACCATGGTTATAGCGAGTGCTTACTGTATACGCTGCTAGAAAAGCTGGATGTTCAAATCAATTATGAAGAAGTTTTGATGGTGAAATATTTTGATTTCGAAACGAGAGCAAAAATCTCAATCTATATTTTCAATGTGTTACTAAGATTTGCTGCACACAATTTTCGACAATCATGCTTCGATATTAAATTATTTCTTTGTCCATATATTCAAAGAAACTGAGGTGTCCATTTATACCAAAAAGTAATTCGAAAAGGACGCTACACCAAAAAGTAAGCCGTTCTAGAAACTGAATAAAGGCCAATAGTCTTATACACAGCAACGTCCATATATCTAAATTCATATTCCTTTGATTTGAAACAAATGAAGATTGTTCAAATATGCTTGAAATACGATCAAGACGATCACTGAGTTCTTCGATGCAATGATGACATTTCTTGAGAGAGAGCTCTTTATCTTGGATCACTTGAATCTTTTTAGTATATGTTATGATAAGTCATGCTTTGAAAAGAGTTTTTTCAAATTACTGCTCTTTGCTTCATTACCCTTAATTAAAGGGATCACTGATTTCAAGCGAAAGTTAATTCATTCACAAAAAAATGGATTAGATGCTATAAAACATATACGCAACTATTTAAATATACTGAAGTTGCTATGTTCAAAAGGAAATACGAAATTCAATTTTACATTATGCTAAAAAGACATCGTTTAAGAAGGCTGCGAAAAATGCCAAAATGGACGCAGCGATCGAGCGTATAGAAGAAGCCACCAAAACAGTGCTTGCAGCTACATTTTCTAACGAAAACCCATTTCCTTGCGTTGTTTCATCAAATAAGACATCAAATACATTTCCTGTTGCGCCAACTATAGCGCCTATTACATCAGATAATACAACAGCAATTATTTTGGCAAACAATGGATTGTCATCAGAATCATTCGATCCGCCTGTCGGAGACACCACACAATTTGTAGGCGAGTTAACAGCGGGAGTTGGAGCAGGTGGAAGATTGCCCTCTATACACGGGTAGCCATAAAGTGGATTAAAATATGGGTCATAAGTCGACGCAGGTGCTGTGTTTGATGGATACCAATATGCGTCATTAGGTGCTTGTGCAGGACTTTCTTTGGGCGGTAATACATTGTAATTGTTGATTGATCCGTGAACAACTGAGGGCCCATTATTAGTATTTCCATGAAAATTGGTATTGCCATAATTCGGGCCATTATTGCTATTGGATGACCCATAGGAAGTTCCAGAGCTTGATGGACGACTACCATGCCATCCATCATCATCATCCCAATGGTAATCCCAACTGTTCTGCTTTGATTTTTTGTCATGATAATGATAATTATAGTAGTAATCATCATAATATTGGTAGTCATCATCGTGATACCAATAATAATAATCATCGTCATGATGATTCCCACTATTACTGCTCTGATGACTACTAATGGGATTATACAAGGTATTGAGATAATCAAATGTTTGTTGATAATTACCCCCACGTTGTGTCCTCCTTCTTTTTCTCCGCCCATGCCCCTGCCGTCTTCGAGGTGTATAGCCGTGATTGTAATTTGGTCTCTGATTCGGATAACCATAGTTACCATACATAGGTCTTGCACCCATGTTATTATTTGGTCTCGGATTATAGTAATAGTTTGGACTTGGGTTGCTCATTGGTTTGTAGGTCACACTTCCTCGGGCATTGGAATCACTCCCCGGTGCATGATAATTATTTATTGTTCCATAGTTATGTGTTATCGTGTTGGTGTTATGATGATCGAAATCTGAATTGCCAGAATTAGAGGGTGGTCCATAAGATTGAGGTGGAGTAAAAGTTTGTACAGGAGGTCCTTGAGATTGTTGTTGTGGTGGGACATGACTATGAGGTTGTGCCTGTGAATTAAAGGCACCGGCAGGAGGAGGGATACTACCACATTCGGGAAGATTCATATAATTGGGATTTACATTTGGATTGTTGTAGCTTCCGAAGTATTGATTATTACTGTATGAGTTTGGTATTGGGTTGACGTGATTAGTTGGTATGTTGTATATGTTTTGAGGGAGTGGGGGTGGTCCCACTTGGGGTTGAGGTGCGGCATTAAAACCTGGGTTAGCACTGTAGGACCCATAGAGATGATTATTATTGTAGGGCCCGTGTGTAGCTGGTGGTTGATAAACGTAACCTGGTGGAAGATTGTTATCTTGGAAGGGTACATTATTATAGTCTACTTCTGGACTATGATATATTCCCACATGGTTGCCTCCATCGCCTCGGGTTTGCGTCATATCTTTCTTCTCTTTTTTCTCCCATGGAAATACAGGTCCATAGTGGGTTGTTCCATCAACAAATGATCTAGATTCGCATGCTCTAACAGTTTGACTTGCTAAACTTCGTGGCTGATCTCTAATAGTTTCAATCCACTGTTTTGTACTCTCTATTCCCACAGAAAGACCCATTAAACTTATTGATCTATGTGTTTCATTTTGAATATTTGAACTAGATCTTAATCGCCCCATCTCAATATTTAGCAATCCAACTATGGCTTCATGATTTGTATTGTTCAAGAGAGAAAAACCATCAAACAGCCGTGTTATAGCTTCTTTTGCGTCGGTATCATAATCACTTGGTAATATTGACAGCACATGCTCTAAGCCTTCATCTGGTCCCAATAGTAAAGTCTCTTCTAAAGATTCTATTTGGTTTGAGATTGTCGCATTCACCCCATCGCGACATTTGACGTCTTCCTCATCACATAGACTTAAATGGACAGCATCTACAATTGCTTCTTCCAGCTCTGCTCTATTACGAGGTAGGTCCAAATCCATTCGTCTATGAAAGTAATGCAATGCTTCTGTGTGAATCAATCCTACGTCTTCCGGTTCCATCAAGACCATTTTCCGTCTTCGTCCTGCTTCATACTTTACTTTCTTTTGGTTCTTCTTTGTTCCACGACTCTCGTTGTGCTCTTCTATTGATGATTGCACATATATTATTTGCAAAAGTACTAGCAGAAAAATAGCATTTATTGGCACATTCTTCATCATTTCCATTGAGATATGCAACTATGCAATTATCCAACACTGTTGTTAGTGATATTACTGCCTTTCAGTAATTCCTATTGGCTTATTTTTCGTGATGATAGATTCCAGGATTGATTTGCCTCAAAAACACCTCTCAAAATACAAATTGAAAGGGGAAGTTTTAAGATCTCAACTCTGAACGGAGATGGAATGAAAGAAATACGACTAGAATCCACGTATACTTTTTCTGTTGGAGCAATTAATTACATAGCTTCATATTATTTCAAATAATATGAGATTGAATTCTGCTCTTTGGTAAGTAAATACAATTCATTCTACCATATTATTTCAAGTTACTTAAGTATTCAAAAAGATTGAAATATTGTAATTTCGAAAACATACGAAATATATCTTAAATGTTTATTTTTAAAGATTTTTCACAAAATATAAATACATGTCTTTTCCGTTCTTTAAAAATTAAATCGACTACCATACTTAGGTCTAAATATTTTGAATCATGAAATTCCCGACATGTCTCTGGATGCCTTATGTACTCAAATAAATGAATTTTTATTACTTAGACCTATAGAAAACGTGTGTGAATTTAAAATATAAATTTGAATATTTATTAGAGGTTCTTCTTCCACTATAATTGTCTATCTACATATGCTACAATACCATTGTATGTGATGGTAATAAGTCAATAAATAAATACCATCATTGTTAAAATTGAAGCATATAAAAAAAAGCACATTTAGAGCTCTTCAGAAATGCAATCAGAAACGTCATCGTTTCCCAGATAATTGGTATCCATGCGTGTCAGTTAGATAATAAAAAGACAACATGCAGAGCTCCCTCTCAACTTATTATTCTTCAAATAATATGAAACCAAATTGCAACTATGCAAGTTTTGCAAACAACAAACTAGTGCTCTTATTTCTACTTTCATGTTGTTCAGTTGTTCGAACAATAGGTTTCGGTGCCTGTGAAAGATGCAAATCTATTCTTCCAAGTTACGGGCACATATTATCGTCACAACCTATCAAGAGCCATTATCAGGGACATGTACGAAATCCAAATTCATTAGAAGAACAACATGAATTGGAAAAAAGGTCTTCTTTGAATATGGGCTGGTTCGATAACTTTCTACCAAAATATGATGAAGAATCCTTAGAGGAAAAACGACGTCTACAATTTCCTGAACAATATCCAGCAACTTACGAATTATTAAATCCTTTGGATCTTTCCGATAATATCCAAGATTGTAAACTATCTCAAATTGTAAGACCCCTTCTTAAACAAACTTATCTAGAACAACGAAATCTTCATATTGCATATAATGCCGAAAGAGATGGGTGGAGTAAGAGCGTTTTTCACAACAAAATGGATGGAAAAGGAGCTTCATTGGTTCTTGCAATCACTGAAGATGGAAAATTAATTGGAGGCTATAACCCGAAAGGATGGGCATCTATGGGTGGGGCCCGTCCTTCAGTTGCTGCATTTTTATTTTATGGAACTAATGAAAATAGAGAGTTTCAAAAATTGCGAAAGGTTGGTGGAGGAGGTTTAGCTTGTGCATTTGATGATCCAAACAAAGGAATATATTTCGGCCCAGATGCGTTAGTTATATCACTGGAAGACAACAATCCAGAATTTGCACAATCAAAGTTAGGACCGTATTTTGAACGTGGATCAGAAGAACTATCTAGCTTATTTTGGCCTAACATGGGAGGTCAACTTGTGGAACTTTATGTTTTCGTTGGTAAATACTCTGATTCAGAGGAAATTCCGTATTCCGGAGCCGTTTTGGATATGACGTCCGGCTAATTAAATTGATAATGCAGGATTCATAATAAATGATTTACCAATTCTTACTAATAATTGAGAAGTCAATTTTAAAATTTTCTTTTGAGATTAGAAAATAAATTTCGTCGTCAACAGCTCCAACAGCAATGATTTTCATCAAATTCTTTCTCTATATAAAATCCTGTCAGCTGTCGAGATACAATAAAGGAAAGCAAAATATAAGGTCTTTGCCTATATCTTCATATCTTAGACCTTTCCATGCAGTTTTATGTTCCTCTTTAAACAACACAGACACACACACAGAGGAGCTTTGCCTATATCTTCATATCTTAGACCTTTTCATGCAGTTTTATGTTATTGCCTGTTATTTTATTCTTGTTGGTGAAGAACATAAATGTAGTATGTACATAAAACTGCATTGCTCACATGTTCTTCAACCTGATCGACCGAAAAAAGAATGGCCTATTCTGTATGCATATTAACAGCATAAAGGTGGCGAAGTTTATGTATGTCTAAATAACAATTAGAAAAAAAGGTCACTTAGGCAACAACTCTTACGTGCATGTATGTAGCTTAGTACAATTATACGACAACATAAATTAGTAGATAATCCTTACTTCGTATTTTTATGATTATTATTATTACTCGTCGGGAAAAATGATTCGATCTTCTCTTCCGCTAATTTAGTGCTATTTGGTTCAATGTAGTGCCATAAGGATTCTTTCACATGTGACACTTTTTTTGACTTGATTGTGTGGTATATTTGTTTACATCACAATTATTCACAATGGATACTTCGAATCGCAACCTCCCTGTCGATGATCAGGGAATCCTTAGCAAAACTAGAAGAGCAAGATTGATGGAAGCCATTCTTGTTGCGTTTGCATTGGGATGTTTGGGGTATCAGTTTTACTACAATAGTCAACTTGCCTTTCCCGCTCAACAAAAAGATATCCCTACGATTGACCAGTTGAATGATGCTATGTCAACTATCAATGAGTTGAAAACAAAAATTTCCTACATGGAGATTATGCACGAGAATTTATTTTTGAATCTTGATTTGAAAGACACATTGTCGTCTATTCGTGAAATTCAAGATGCTTTGCCCTCCATTACTGACCTTCAGAATAACATTGAATATGTGAGAGATATTCAAACATCTACAATGAATTCAGGTATGTCACAAGACTCGGATACACATTTTCGTGAAGAGAAAATGACAGATGTAAAATTGTTTTCACAAAAGTCAATACCCAGTAAAGTATCTCATCATCCTCGCAGTAGATCGGATCGTTCAAAACGTTTGAAGAAAAAGCAGATTGATCGTATTTCATCAGAAGAGGAAAAAGAAATGGAAGAGCACATTTTTGAATTGCAAACTTCGCGTAGACTACAAACAGAATCATGCTCTTCATTCCGTGTTGATATCGAGCTTGATGAATACCCAGAAGAAACTGGATGGACACTTACACGCCAAGAAACTGATGAGATTATTGCGAACGTCAGCTATGCGTCATTTTCGCCGAACAATTCTACTTCAATTGAATTAGATTGTGTGGAACCAGGAGAATATTTGTTTTCTTTGACTGACAAATACAGTGATGGAATAACTTGTCAAAATAAGTTTAATGGAAAACCATGTTATAGCATGTATGTCAATGGAGAACAAGGGCCATCTGAGCTGGCATTCTTTGATGAAGTGACTACACTATTTGATTCTTCAAAAACATGTGTTTTTCTATCAGAATTGATATTGGAAGCTCAATTTGACCCCAGTGATCCCGATGTTAGTTGGTCTCTAACAAACTTGAATACCGATAATTCCATTGCCCTTAATACATCACCCGTACAGAGAGCAGGGAGTCAGGCAACCCTGACCACCTGTATTTCTCCAGGGACATATAATTTTAGAGCCAACATTCCTCTTACTTGTGGAAATGATTGCTATAACATTACAGTTGGCGAAAATCCAAAGTATCAAAGTCAGATGTTCACTGATGTTGGTTTCACTTTTTATTTGTCGGTTGACGGGAGTTCGCGTGAACGAAAGTGTGTGAAATCGCCAATTATTGCGCCAGCCAATGAAGTCACCCTTTTTTCTTTTGATGTTCATATTCAGCAGTCGTTAGATATCATTCAAGCATTATCTTCTGTCGAGGAAATCCATCGAAGAGGTTCCGTTTCAAATTTAGCAACATGCTACATATTATTCGACGACTCTCTTCAAGTTGATCCTGAAGATCCGATCTTTCCTGAAAGATACGCTTTAGCGTTATTCATGATAGCCTTGGATTTGGAACCTGAAGTTGAACTAGCACAGGACCCTTGTACGATTGGAATGATAACTTGCGACGAAAAAGGTGTCATCAGAGGTTTGAACTTTGGTAAGATCTTGAATACAAGATAAATTGTCAAAACTTTTTCATTCTATTCAATTCTATACATCCTATAACGACTTTTCATTATTGATATTTGGAAGCTGGTGTAAATAGGGAACATGGTGGCATAATACCTACCGAGGTTGGACATTTTACAACTTTGCGTAAGTTTTCGAATCAATTGAATTTGTTCTTTAATAAAACCTAACAATGCAATGTAACAATCTTTCTCCAACTGCCCAATCTATACAGGAACGCTTGTCATGGAGGGAATTGGACTTTCTGGAACTATTCCAACCGAACTCGGACGATTGACAAATATTGAAGAATTAAATTTGGCTGGTAATAATCTATCTGGATCTATTCCCATGTTTCTATTTTTTATGAAAAATCTAAAATTTTTGATGTTGAATGGCAACGGTTTGGAACAAAACATACCATCAGAGCTTGGCGAAGTTAAAAAACTGCTTCATCTAGATTTGAGTATGAATAAGTTAACAGGTTCTATTCCTACAGAAATTTCAAAACTTACATCGCTAGATGAGCTTCATTTGAACAACAACATGCTTACAGGCAGCATTCCTCAAGATATAGACAACTTACAATTCCTCAGAGCTCGTAAGTATATTTCTGCTCAAATTTAAAAGAATCGAAACCAACTCTTATCTTTGTTATTGTTACCTCGCAACGCATAGTTATTCTGGCAAATAATAATATTTCTGGATCTTTGCCATTTAGTATGCGAAGACTATTTCGTTTAAACAATTTGGACTTAAGTTTCAATGCAATCACAGGAACATTACCACCAGAATTTGAAACTCTTGGAATTGTTGGAATGGATGATGTACTTCTTAACGACAATTTTCTAACCGGATCAATCCCCACTTTAAATGCATTGGACACTTTATACCTACACAATAATACATTTTCAGGAGAAATTCCCAGTTATGTTTGGAATCTTAGTATTTCTGGTCTTAGGCTTGATGACAATGACTTATATGGTGAAGTTTCTGAAAGTTTCTGTTCCAATCTAAGTTTTTTTGAAGGTTACGAGGATGTATATGATTTAACAGTTGATGATTCTTCTTGGTTTCTTGATGAGCCACTTGTTACTTGTCCATGCTGTGATGATGCCAATTGTCATTTGTGGGATGCAGAAACTATTATTGTTGGCGGAACAGTAAGTTTTTGGGATCATAATAAATCATTTTTACTTTTTTGGGACCATCTCATTGACCGTATTTTTTTGGTGATTATGCATTACACTAGGTTCGCCCCGCTTGTTTACCTAGCAGCACATATAATATGACTGTCTTTGAACGTTATTTGCTCTCAGATCTAACAACCGATACAAAACTTGGTGAAGGAGTCGGAATTGGAGTCACAAAAGAAGTAAGTATGTGTATTTCTCCAACTGGTTGCTATGAAGTTAAAATCGAAGACGAAAACGGAAATAACGATGGTTTACGCTCTTGGGATAAAACTTTTAAACTCGGGTTTTCGAATTCAAGTAGAACTCTTGCTGACCAAGATTCATGTGATGCTGTCAACATTTGTGGAACTCTAATTGATCAATTTCATCCAAAACGTAGTGGATTGAATCATTTAACTCATCTTGTAGTCCCAGATTTTTCGATTTATGACGATCCTTCATCAGATGCATACAAGGCTATGTGCTGGTTGATTACTAAGGATAAATTGTTTGATGATCACAAAATTTGCGACGGCACATTGGTCCAACGATATATCGTGGCAAAATTTTTCTTTTCGCAACAAGATGCATTAGAATTTGATGATTTGATCGGGAAGCCTACCTGTGATTGGGATGGTATTTCTTGCGATTCTAATGGAAATTTTGTTGAGCACTTGGAGCTACCAAATAGGAAATTAGAGGGATCGCTGATCACTGAGATCGGTCTTTTATCAAGACTTAAAAAGATTGACTTAAGTGGCAATGCATTCACTGGATTTATAGATCCAATTATATTTAATCATTTACCGGAATTAGAGACCTTTCATATCGGAAGCAATAAGTTTGAAGAAAGAGTACCTATAGAGCTCCTTGAGCTTCCAGCGTTGAAACACTTAAATCTTGCAACGAATCTATTTGTTGGTCAATTTCCAGACGAATCTGCTTATTCAAATACATTAGGTGAGAATATAGTCAACTTAAATTCTTGAATTTTGTTCTTTTGTTGGAACAATTTCCTAACCAATCTTACCGATTCCTTATGGTTTGAAAGAAACATTCAATATTGAAAACAATTTATTTACAGGGGCTTTGCCATCGAACTTGATAGCGTGCAAGAATCTTGTATCATTGAATGTTGCAAGGAATAATTTCAAAGGAACTCTACCTCCTGAGCTCGGATTCTTAGACAATCTTCAAGTTCTGAAGGTTAATCAAAATGCGCTGTTGGGAAGTCTTCCTGCCAAAATATTTGACGCATCCAAAATTGAATTACTTGCGGCGCAGGGAAATGATCTCACAGGAACTATTCCAAATAGTATTGGAAAGTTGGAAAATGCAAAGATTATTACATTGAATCATAACGCATTGAAAGGCCCTATTCCTAAAGGCCTTGAAAATCTGCAACATCTTGAGCTTTTACATTTACATGTCAATGCGCTTACAGGAATCGCACCTGAAATAGATTATTTGAGAGATTTAGGAGAAGAATTAGGTGCCGAGAATATCTATATGACGGATTGCGGTACACCTGCTTACGCCTTATCCACTGGTGCTGTGACTTGCAATACTTGTACATCATGTTGCAACTCAGATGAGATGTGCCAGGAAAATAAAGTTTGGACTCTTGATATCATTTATGTTGGGGCCATCGTGCTATTTGCCGCACCATGCTCGCTGGCTTTGGTAATGTTTATCTGTTATCATTGCTTTCGAAGATATGGAATTAACGATCCGAGAGATCCATTAGAAATTTACGATCCGGAATCAACATATTGTTTGATCTTTTCGGAAAGCAAAATCGCTTGGCTGATCTACTTGTTTACGCTCGGTATGCAAATAAGCTTTTTCTACTTATTCCTATCTGCGTCCTCATTTACGCATCGTTCTTCCGACTGGCAGTTCACTCTCGTTTGTCCCAGCACTAGCACTGAATGCCAAGAACTCAATACAACTTCTCTTCAAGGATGGGGTTTATTTTGGGTACTAACACTTTCATCACTTAGTCCAGATTTGTTCAACGGTATGTTTCAGATCCGAAAAGCAGCGTATATAAGCTGCTTCCGCCTTTTCTTGAGCGGTTTCTTTTACTTTGGAATAACGGTTCTGGCAATTTTTGCATCGGTATACTACAATCAGGCACTAGCAACAACTGATACAGAATTGATTGTAAATGCTGTAATTCTACTATTCATTAATGATCTGGATGAGCAATTCATGGCTATTCTTCAAACTGTGATGCCATTTTGGATTTACCAGCGTCTTGAGGAGATAGAAGACGTTATGAAAGACAAGGTAGACCCGTTAGGAACCATTCATTCAACGAAGCATCGAATCGAAAGAACTGAGACTCAAAAAAGGATCCATGAAGAAGATCTAGAAGAGGAGAATGAGAAAAACTAGGACGGGAAGAATCCAAATTAGACTCATTATGACTAGAAAAAATTGATGCTAGCTCAAAGTGATAGAAAGCACAACTTGAGACTTTCAATCTTTCACTTAGAGAGAAAACATTAGAATTATGTTATAAACTGATCTACCTTTCGTTCTCATGCATTTATGAAAATAAAGGGCAATCAAAAAAATTCGCAGTCATTATTATTGTCCTTAGTAAGATAACTATCATAAAAAAAAATCCTTCCCATCTTGAAAAGAGTAAAGAATATAAATTTAAAAAAGTATTTTTCATGGGAGACGACCCAAGGTCTCAAAACTTAACATATCTTTTGCAAGTTTTGGGCTACATATTCTTTACAACGCATTAGAGAAAGTATGAATGAAAGCTAAGTACCAGTCTGTGAAAATGGACAGGTCTTAATGAACCTATATCGAAAACGAAAATTATTAAGCAAATCATGAAGGATGTGAGACTTCCGAAAAAGTTTTGAAAATGTTGGATAACTAGAGATGCACGTACAATAGACTACATATTGAAATGAATGAATATCAGCACTACAAGAAGATATAGATTGTTACATCCAAACAACTTAATAGAATGAATACTCCACATGGGGAACAAACGACAGAGGATGAAGTAAAAATTATCTATGAAGAAAACTGGATGCCAATATGGTCTCCTCTGGTATTTTTTTTGCCTATGTTTTACAATTATGGTGTCCGGATAGAACGAGGATCTCTCAGCAACGAATCTGCTGACATATATGTAACCTTTGGGTATGGTTTTCGCAAACCATCCAATAGTGGATTAACCGCTTATACTATCAAAATAAGCGATATAAAAGAGCACTCAATTTTGACAGGCACAGCCATATGGTCGGATAATTTGTTGTCATTTGGTGGATGGGGTATCAGATACGGAAGAGGGCGTGGAAGAGGACAGGAACACAATAGAAGACTAACATGGGCGTATAATGCAGAAAATGGTGATTATATTGAATTCTTGACAAAGAAAAATGGCTCCTATCGATTTGTGACACGCAATCAAGCAGAAGTTGCACTAATACTTAGGCAGGCTTTGGGTGCACAAAATGCTCATGATTGATTGAGTAACTCATCCGTGAAAACATAAGTTTTCAAATTCATTATATTGGAAAAGAAATCATCCAATAGAGTGGTTTAATGATTGGACCTAATAATAATTCAGAAAACACTATTGGAGATACTGATCAAATATCACTGATATATTCGAAATGCGTTCAAGAAGATGATGATGTCGATAAAAAATTCTTAGCTTTGATCTACTTAATCAATTCCTTGGCACTAATCAATGTTTCCTCGAGCAAACTAATTCCACATGTGTCTGTGGGAGACCTCAACAAAAAAGTATGGAAAACACACTTGCAAATATTTGAACCAGTACTTATTATTCGACTTGCCCTAAACTAGCTTTTTCTGGAATTTGTAAAACTTACAAGTAAATATAGACAAACTGGATAGGCAACGTTCTGACAAAGTAATTTGAATCATAATAATTAATAGTCTACGAGGTGCGCAATGTGACGAATGCTTGAAAATGATTGTACAAAATAATCTTTTTTTCAAAGGGATCAAATTATAAGCGAAGAAATTCGTTTCAAGGGCATATCGGTTTTCCCTTCTCTACTATACTTTAATCTGATGGGAGCATTCAATGACTCGGAACGCCCTTGTCTTTTCTTCATTGAAGACTTCTTTCCTTACTAATAATAATAATAGTAATAATAATGTAATAATAAAAGAATTCTTTTTAAGTATTGAGACGAATGAAAAGTCCTTTTCGATACCATGCACAGCAGTAAGTTCATACTGTAAGTATTGTACACAAATCGATGCTCTCTCGAAGTGAAACCAAAACTTGGCGCGGAAATCTTTTTGCAAAAGAGTTGTGTCAATTCATCTCAAATCCCGCCAATATTTATTATTGAAAAAATGAAATGAAATAATTTCAATCTTTTGAAAGGGATGTTCCATAAGTAATAATGACTGGAATTTGTTTCTACTATCAAAAAGGATCATGCTGGAAGGGGAGTGCTTGTACTTACCTACACGAGAAGACAGAGAATCCTCCTTCTTGGGAATCATCGAACCGACAATCTCCTGCTAGACCAGGTCTAAACAAACGATGCATCCCTGCAAAATCTAATTCATCACCCGCTTTGATTGCTGAGTTTATGCTCTTTAAAGGAAAACCTGGAAATAGTCCGCAAAAAGGTAATAAGATCAATGCAATGACCCTAATGATGAATGCTTCTAAAGCAGAGAAGAAGGAGAAGTCTTCTCGATTTCCTTCTATTTTGGAAGATGCACTTAAAAGGAAGAAAAATGTGAACCTGTACATTAAAGACGGTGAAGTCGTGTGGCAATTTGCCTTTAATGTCATTGTAAAAGATGCTATCAAAGAGCACATCAAAGGACGTAGATGGGATCCCAATGTAGGAGTTAAAGGTTCTTGGGTATGTCCATTGGAAAGTCTTTCAGTTTGTATTGCTTTATATGAACATATGGGGCGCACTGCAGACTCTGATTTGAAAAAAAGAGCTGAACAAATTCAAAATAGCTACGGCGGAAATTCTGCAGCTGATGCTATCAAGCTTACTATTCAATTTTCTTTCAGTGTAAAAGACACATCGTTTGGAAATGTTAATGTGTCGTTTCTCTTTGATGCTGATATTGTGGATGCTATCAAAATGCTTCCTCCACCAGCACGAAATTATGACCATGAAACAAAAAGTTGGAATGTGGAATTACAAGCTTTACCAGATTTGTTGGAATATTTGGAATCTCTGCAATATGTTCCTTCATCTGAATTAAGAGAAGTGTGTGACTGTATTACTGGCATTGAAACCTTTCTTCATGAAAAAGAATTAACTCCAGCATCTACATCTCCGACTACCACTACCACCATAGATCTTGATCAAAAAGAGAATGGAGTAATCAAAAATGAGCTTTCAAAAAATTTGTCTCTTACATGTAAAGAAATGAGTTATATCGATGATGCTTCGAGCAAATTATTCTTTGAAGATGATGATATCTTAGTACCGGCCATGAAACAAGAAATGTCAAAGAACCGAAAATCACCTACCAAATCAAACGAGATAAATTCTCCAAATACAGAGAAAAATTCTCTAATTCTGAAGGAAAAATTTGAGAAACTGATTCACAAACTGAAAACTGCCAAGAAGAAATCACCATCGAAAAATATTGATCGATCAAATTGTGGCAAAGCCAAGGTCCGTAGAATAACCTATGCGCAAATGGAATATTCCAGTCGAATGCGAGAAGATTATGATGATGACTACGGCTTCAATCATTATGATAATGATTACGATAGTGTAGATTCACAAGATTTCTTCTCCTCGTCAATGGACAGATTCTTCGGTACACCTCAGTGTCTAGAAGTTCCATCTGATTGTGACTGCGGGAAACCACATCTCAAAATTGGAGGAAAACACACCTGTAAATATTTTGGAACCTTTGAATGTTATTGTGGGAACACTTGGACCAGTGCTCATTGCTGGAAAGGTGAGAAACAAGCTTGTCGAAGTTGCAATCGTGAAAGCTTGCCGGTACGAACAGATAAACTGGATGGACGACGTTCTGATAACAGTAATGGGGCCCATGATAGTCTACGTTGTGCGATGTGCCGAAGGCTTGGATACGATTGTTCAGGAGGATATTAATTCAGAAGTAATTTTGTAGGAAAGAGAAAAGACAAATCATGACAAGCACGTTGTTTTAAGAATGAGATAAAATATGATTTTGAATTCATAGCAGATAAAATTTGATTAATGATTTTCCTGTTTTATCCCCTAAAAGAATTCTTTACTTGCATGCTTAATTTGATATAGCAGTAGGCTAGCAAGTTATTTATTCATGTTATCGTTGGTTTTGGCACAAATGATAAATGAAGATATGAAATTGAAGGTTTTTTTAATCTCTTTCCTTCACGTATGTATCTGAAGAAAACGAATGTAGATTATCTATCTGCATTTAGAATTGTTTCCAAACTGCAACACTTAGGAAACCTCGAACGAACACAACCTGCCGCCGACAAATTTCATTTACCAGAAATGGGTAAAATATTGAACCACATCAGAACTGAAAGAGGATATAGTGTTGATCATAATGGATTGTCCATACACTTCTCAAAATGAAACAGCAGGGAATGAAGCTGCCGTGAAATCTATGATATATCAACTCTTAAATATAAACAAATCAGTACCAGAGTTTGTGTTGTTAAAAGGAAGTCATAGTGATGATTCCACTTCATCTTGTTTCGAAGATGCACTTAAAAAGAAGGATAATGTCAACCTTTACATTGAGAATGATAAAGTTGGACGGAAATTTGATTATGACAAAAAGTCAATTCAGGCTAAAAAAACATTCAGAAAGGGACGTGAACGGATCGCAGACAGGCGCTTGTGAGTTTGTCCATTGGAAAGCCTTTCAGTTTGTATTGCTTTATATGAACACATGGGACAAACGGTGGATGAAAATTTGAAAAAAAGAGCTGAACAAATTCAAAATAACTACGGCGGCAAATCTGCAGCTGATGCTATCAAGCTTACTATTTGATTTTCTTTCAGTGGAAACGACACATCGTTTAGAAATGTTAATGTGTCGTTTCTCTTTGATGATGATATTGTGAGAATCCTCAAGAATCACCCTCAATCAACACGAAATTATGACCTTGAAACAAAATGTTGGAATGTGGAATTACAAGTATTACCAGATTTGTTGAATTGTCTGGAATCTTTTAAATATGAAATCCCCGACGAATTAAAAGGTATACCCTTGTCCATTATTGATATAAAAAACATTCAGCATGCAAAGGCACCTACTCCAGCAACTCTGACTACGACTGCTATCACAGATTTGAGTAAAGAAACAAATTAAGAAAATTAGCAGTGAAGTAAGATGTCATGATATTACAACATTGGCTAAACAGCTAGACTTTCTCTCTGATTCTGACGATGACACTTCAAAAGACGTCTCCGTTGAAGATTCTGACAACTTAACTTCTGCCGGAAAATATGGGATGTCAACCTACGCAGAGGAAAATAAAAGTCAAGGTCGAACATAACTTGCCTGCATCAGAATCAAATAATTCGGAGGGAAAGGTACCACAATGCAAGATTCTAATGATATTTTTTTGAGAAATTTTTCCTCGGATTATACCTGTTTTAAGGTCCCTAAATTTATCAAAATTAGTAATGCCAATAATAACCCTACGAAATTAAGTGAGATGGTATCTTTAGGAAAAAAGAGCATGAACAAATCTTGAAAAGAAAAGTTGACAAAATTCATATTCAATCAAAAAGAATTGATGGATCCAATTTCATTCGTGGCCTGCCAGGTTTTTGGGCAGAGGATAACTTTTTGTGTTTATTTAGAGACTATTTTGAGTTGACATGTCACGTACTAAATGCTACATACGTAGGTGAAATTCGGATCAATGGACCC